>Ga0164318_10003617_pt1 | contig 14689 bp, 9 predicted proteins | sample GuaBasSedimGuay9_FD_113734 | JGI IMG/M metagenome (GOLD analysis project Ga0164318, IMG submission 113734) | Subseafloor sediment microbial communities from Guaymas Basin, Gulf of California, Mexico - Guay9, Core 4571-4, 0-3 cm | ecosystem: Environmental > Aquatic > Marine > Hydrothermal vents >...
GACGAAATTGAAATAAAATAAAAAATGAAAAGAAGAAAATTTATTCAGAGAGCATCTCTCTCAGGAATAGGAGTTGCCGTTGGCGTTTCCGCATTAGCGAAAAACTCAAATGAGAATAAAGTCATAGAAAAAATTGCTAAACCTTCAAGTTTCACAACAAACAAACCAATAGTAATTGCTACTTGGAATGTTCCAAATGCCACCAATAAAGCAAGTCAAGTTTTAGAGGAAGGAAAATCTGCATTAGATGCCATTGAACAAGGCTGTATGGCTGAAGAATCCGATGCAACAAATCAATCTGTTGGTTTAGGAGGGTTACCAGATCGAGATGGAAATGTAACATTAGACGCTTGCGTCATGAATAAAGATGGAAACTACGGCTCTGTGGTTTATATGCAAAATATAGTCAATGCAATTTCAGTTGCTAGAAAGGTAATGGAAGAAACTCCACACGTAATTTTAGCAGGAAAAGGTGCAGAACAATTTGCAGTTTCTCAAGGATTTGAGAGAGTAAATTTGTTAACTGAAGCTTCTAAAAAAGTTTGGGAAGAATGGAAAATAAAATCTGAATACAAACCTATTATCAATATAGAGAACCACGATACCATCGGTATGTTAGCTATAGATAAGTATGGTGATATTGCTGGCGGATGTACTACTAGTGGGTTGGCTTTTAAAATGGCTGGACGTGTGGGAGATTCTCCAATTATAGGTTCTGGACTTTTTATTGATAATGAAATTGGAGGTGCTACCGCAACAGGAATGGGTGAAGAAGTATTAAAAACAGTAGGTAGTTTTCTAATAGTTGAATTGATGCGTCAAGGAAGAACGCCACAAGAAGCATGTGAAGAAGCAATAAATAGAATCGTCACATCAAACTCAAATTACAAAAACTTTCAAGTAGGTTATATTGCATTGAATAAAAAAGGAGAAACAGGAATGTATTCTATTCACGAACACTTTAGTGCCTCCATATATAAAGAAGGTGAAACCAAAAATTACAAATCTGATTTTTACAATAAATCATAATTTATGACTCAACAAAAATCGTATCGCTCAGCATTTATTGTTATCACCACACTTTTTTTTCTTTGGGGATTTATCACTGTTTTAGTAGATAGTCTAATTCCAAGATTAAGAGATGTTTTTGAGTTGACCTATTTTCAAGCTGGACTTGTTCAGTTTGCATTTTTTGGAGCTTTCTTTATATTATCAATTCCAGCAGGATTTATACTTTCTAAAATAGGTTATAAAAAAGGAATCATTTTAGGATTATCAGCAATGGCAATTGGGTGTTTACTTTTTTATCCCGCAGCATCCTTTCGAAATTTTGGAATCTTTCTATTTGGCTACTTTACATTAGCTGGTGGCATTACGATTCTTCAGGTAGCAGCTAATCCTTATGTCGCATTATTGGGAAGTGAAGACGGAGCTTCTAGTAGATTGAATTTATCACAAGCATTTAATTCTTTAGGCACAGCAATTGCTCCTTTGGTAGGTGCTTCATTTTTGTTAAGTGATACTATAAAATCTTCTGTTGAAATAGCTGCAATGGATGAAGTAAGTCAAAATGCTTATTATATTTCAGAAGCTGGAACAGTTCAAACACCTTTTTTAATGATTGCAGCCTTTATAGGCTTATTAGTTATTTTCTTTTTGTTTACTAACCTTCCAAAGTTGATGCATGAAAGTCCGCGCGATGGTTATGGAAAACTTTTAAAAAACAAATTGGTAAGAATGGGCGCATTTAGCATTTTTCTTTATGTGGGTGCTGAGGTTGCTATAGGTAGTTATTTGGTAAATTACTTTTTAGATATGAATTTAGTCTCTGTAATTACTGAAAATAATACCATGTCGAATATGGTGAAATTTTTATTAAATACAGAAATATCATCGCTAGATGGCAAGGCTATTGTTGGTGCTTTTGTGGTTTTTTATTGGAGCGGTGCCATGGTGGGTAGATTTATCGGTGCCTATCTTACCAAAGTTATGGCGCCGACAGGAGTCCTCAGCATATTTGCTGGATTAGCTATTGCTATGTTACTTATCTCGATTAACACACAAGGATTGACAGCAATGTGGTCCATATTAGCTGTAGGCTTATTTAATTCTATTATGTTTCCAACCATTTTTACTTTAACATTGGATGGATTAGGAGATTTAAAACCTCAAGCTTCTGGCTTACTTTGTACAGCAATAGTTGGAGGTGCAATAATCCCACCCCTATATGGTTACTTAACAGATACATTAGGATTTAAATTGGCATTATTACTGTTAATTTTATGCTACGGTTACATCATCTTTTTTGGATTCATTAAATACTTTACTAGTAAGCAAGTAGGTGAGAATGTGTGATATATACTCATAAAATTGCTTTTCATCAAACATTTTTTTAACTTCGCATTACATAAGTAGGTTGATAACGGTCGTTATTAATCAAATTTGGGGCGAAAACCCATCACACCTGTGGTGGGTTTTCTATATCCAATCATCCGGAGCCTTGGCATAGGGTGATTTTTAATTACCTAGAGCAATCAATATTTAGTTCTCAATTTTCGCTATATTGCTTCAGCTAACCAAATCTATTTTTTTTGAGATTCATTTTCTTTTTTCTTTTCCCCTTTATTGTTTTTAGCCAAAATATTTCTGAAAAACAACGACTCCTAAATGTCTTAGATACTTCTTCAATTATTTCAGAAAAAGTACAGCTATATGTTGACCTAGCTTGGGAATACACTATCATTGAAAACGATAGCGCACTTATTTATGCTGAAATAGGATTGATTCTTTCCAAAAAAAATAAGTATAAACTTGGTGAAGCAATTTCTTTAGAAGCCAAGGGACTATATGAAGAAATTGTTACGGGAAATTATGACCTAGCAAGTGAGTATTATTTTGAGGGTATAAAATTAAGTGAGGAAAATAATTTAGCCTATGCTACTTCTATTTATCATTCTCTAGGGGTGATGTTTCACACTTCAGATAATTTTGAGAAAGCCAAAGAATATTATACAATTGCCTATGAAAAAGCAAAATCGGAAAACAATATCTTAATTCAGAAAAAATGCCTCATAAATTTAGGGGCGATATATTCCACTCTTAAAGAATATCAAAAAGCAGAAGAAATGCTTCTAGAAAGTTTAACTCTAGATATTCGGAAAGACTATGACTATAGTACCTATGCAAATCTAGGAAACTTATACTATCGCAAAAAAGAATACCAAAAAGCACTTCCGTATTTAGAACTTGCAACTGAGCAGGGTCAAGACAATCTTGATTCTGAGGGAAACCTTTATTTTTTAATAAATGTAAAAGCGGCTTTAAAAGATTCAATAGGAATGGATCAAATTATGGCTCGCGCTACCATTTTTATAGAAGAATCTGTTTCAGCTAGGACTAATAGCCTTATGTTAATGGCTATTTCTAATTATTACAGAAAATTTGGAGAACTTGAACTAGCCTTAGAATATCGGGATAAATACTTAACCATCTATGAAGAAATAAAGGAAGGCCAACGAGATCAAACTGTTTATGAGCTGGAGACTAAATACCAAACAGAAAAAGTACAACGAGATTTAGAAAAAGAACAAGCAGCACAAAAACTTCTTTATTTTATCTTAGGGTTTACAGGAATTCTACTTGTTTTAATAAGTTTCTTTTTCTACAAAAATCGAAAGAATAATATCCTTTTAGCAAAGCAAAAGAAAATGCTAGAAATCACAGTCGATGAAAAAAATGTGCTCCTTAAAGAAACACATCATCGCGTAAAGAACAGCTTTCAAATTGTATCAAGTTTACTATACCTTCAGTCTGAAAGTATTACTGACAAAGAAGCTCAGAATGCCATAAAAGAGGCACAAAACAGAGTGCGTTCTATGGTACTAATTCATCAAAAACTTTATAGTAAAGATCAATTAGTTGGGATTGACACGAATGAATATATCTCAGATTTGGTTAACGATATTATGGAAAGCCATCAGTTTCAAAAACATTCATTAGCCTATACATTAGATATTGAACCATTGATTTTAAATGTTGAAACAATTACCCCAATTGGATTGATAATAAACGAATTAATTGTTAATGTGCTAAAACATGCATTTAATGAAATAGATGAAAACAGCTTGCTAACCGTTTCTTTGAAGAAAAAGGGGGAAGAGCTTATATTACAGATTCAAGATAATGGGAAAGGGTTGCAGGAAAAAGTTAAAGAAACTTCCTTCGGGATAAAATTAATTAAAGCTTTATCTAAAAAACTAAAAGGCAATCTTAAATTTGATTCTCAAAAAGACCAGGGGACTTTAGCTACCTTAACTATAAAACGATTTAATATTTTATAAACTTTGAAATCTATAAATATATATATTGTTGAAGATGAGCCGTTAATCGCTATGACCATTGAAACGGCACTTAAAAAACAAGGATTTGCAATTTGTGGAGATGCTGATAATGTAGACGATGCAATTCAGGAAATAGAAAAAACTAATCCTGACCTTATCCTTGTTGACATCAACTTAGATGGAAATAAAGACGGAATAGATCTCGCCTTATATTTAGATTCAGAAAATATTCCCTATTTATATTTAACTTCTCAAACCGATCCCCAAACTATTGCTCGAGTAAAAGAAACTTCTCCCCTAGGATACATTGTAAAACCTTTTACTGAAACAAGCCTTAGGACTAATATTGAAATTGCTTGGCATTCTTATATGCAATCAAATAATAAATATATAATGATTCGCTCGGAAGGCTCCACACTTAAAATTCAACAAAGGGATATTTTATATTTAAAAGCATTTGATAATTATTGTTACCTAATAATGGAAAATGAGAAACATATTATTCCACATACATTAAAATATGTTTCAGAAAAATTAGACCCTGAAACTTTTGTGAAAACGCACCGGTCTTATATCGTAAATCTCGATAAAATATCTTCAATACAGATAGATAGTGTTATGATAGGAGAACTAAAAATTCCTTTAAGTTATTCAAATAAAGAGATGGTAAATCAAAAGTTGTCTCTTTAAAAAAGTCATTCACTAAATAAAACCCTTCGTTCACTAAATATTGTTGTTGCTCTATTAGCAAAACTGTATTTATGCACTCCTATTTCTTTCCCCAACATAAAAGCTTAACCTCATAAATAATAATGTACCTCAATACATATAATTATGAAGCATATATTAATCTTAATTACACTAATTTTATTTAGTCCTGTTATCCATGCCCAAGTGGGGATCAATAACATCGATCCAAAAGCAAGTTTGGACATAACAGCAACAAATCAAGCATCTCCATCTAATACAGATGGTTTATTAATACCACGTATAGATGATTTCCCGGCTAGTAATCCCGCAGCAGCGCAACAAGGCATGATGGTGTATCTTACAACTACTTCTGGTGGTAATCCTCCTGGGTTTTATTATTGGGATAATGGATCTACGACTTGGACAAGTGTTGTTGGCGGTACTGTGCAAAAGATAAATGATCTTAGTGATGGTAAATCTGATAGCGGTGGATCCTATGATGGTTCCTCTGTTTTTCTTGGGGTAAATGCAGGAGCTAATGATGACAGCACTAACAATGGAAATGTTGGTGTTGGATTTGAAGCCTTAAAATCAAATACAACAGGCAGTGAAAATACGGCTTATGGTTATAAATCACTCGAAACCAATTCAACTGGCACTGCCAATACAGCTGTTGGATTTCTATCTCTTTATTTCAATACCACAGGATCTAGTAATACTGCCAGCGGCTATCATTCACTCTATTCTAATACAACTGGGCATAACAATACTGCAACTGGCTTAAGATCATTGTATTCCAATACAACTGGTTTAGCAAATACTACTTATGGATATCAATCTCTTTATGCCAATACAATAGGCGGCAGTAATAATGCTTTGGGCTGGAGAGCCCTGTATTCCAATACAACTGGTAATTACAATTCTGCATTAGGTTCTAATTCGCTTGATAGTAATACAACTGGCAATTACAATACTGCATTAGGAAATGGCTCAGGTGGAAATAATATAACAGGAAGTTCAAATGTTTTTATAGGGTATCTATCTGGTTTAAATGAAACTGGAAGTAATAAACTATATATAGAAAATTCAAGCGCTAACTCAAGTACTGCACTTATTTATGGTGAATTTGATACTAATATTTTACGTATAAATGGCAAATTACAAATAGGAAATCCCTCAGGCACAGGATATTCCTTTCCTACAACAGACGGCACAACTAATCAGGTAATAACTACGAACGGAAGTGGTCAACTACTTTTTACAGATGCATCTGGAGATGCAGATTGGTACGAATCTGGCGGAACACCTCCCAATAGCATTTCTGATAATATTTATACATATGGTTTTGTAGGTATAAAAAATACGACACCTGATGTTGAATTAGATATTATTGGAAAAACTGAAATAATAGATATTTCTGGAGCGAATGGATATCCTTTAAAGGTTACTCGAGATGCATCAACTACAGGAGCAGCTATTTTTGCTGAAAATACAAGTACTTATAACCTTCGCTCTTATTCGGCTATTGAAACTGCTAATTCTTTAACAGACGTGACTACCGAAATTAACAAATTTGAAAATGGCACAGGTCGAAAGAGTGGATTGATTGTTAGTGGAACCAATACATTTGGAAACCACGGTGTAATTGTCGATTTTAACACAACTTCGACAGCTAATCACTCTTCGGAAAACCCTGCAGTTTTAGCTAATATTACATACAATGGAGGTGGAGCAGGAACTGTTTATGGTTTTAAAGCTGAAATTGATGGAAGTGGAGCGGCTGCTAAATATGGTTTCCATACGGCAATACCTTCATCAAGTGGTGGAGCACAATATGGATTATATAGCAACGTAACAAGTAGTAGCGGTTATGCAGGGTATTTTTTAGGAAGAGTCTCTATTGGTACAACTAGTGCAAATAAATATATATTTCCATCTTCAAGGGGAGCTAACGGACAAATTATGCAAACCGATGGTGGTGGAAATATAAGTTGGGCGAGTAGTAGTTCTGTGGGAACAGATGACCAAAACATTTCTGGTTCTGGTTTATCGGGTACAGACTTAACCATTGGAATAGAAAGTGGATCTTCAGAAGTTATAGACTTATCATCATTACAAGACGGAACAGGAACAGATGACCAAAACATAACTAGTGCTACTCTAACAGGATCCAACTTAGTAATTGGGATTGAAAATGGCGCAGGCGCAACAGTCGATCTATCTGCTTTACAAGATGCAGATTGGTTCGAAAGTGGCAGCACACCACCTAATAGTATTAATGATAATATCTATACAAATGGAAATGTTGGAATTGGAACAACAGCTGTTTCTAACGCAGCTTTGCATATAAGTAAAAATAGCTCAAGTTCAAATCCACAATTAAACATTAAAGAAAGTCAAGCTAATGACGGCGCAAGAATAAATTTTACAAATAGTGTGGAATCTACTAATTTATGGACTTTATATGCACGCTCTGATAATACAACAGCAAGTAATTATTTTAATATTTATAATACTGTTGGAGGAAATATTTTAACAATTAAAGGTGATGGTCGCGTTGGGATTAATGATAATTCTCCTACTTATGCATTAGAATTGCCCAATAGTACAACTGTAACCGTAGGTCAAGCTAGAGCCAATGCCTGGGTTACCTATAGTGATAGCAGAATTAAAAAAGAGCAACAAAAAATTAAATATGGATTAAAAGATTTACTTAAAATTCAACCTAAAAGTTATATTCAATATGCATCAGAATTTAAAAACAATTCTTTGTCTTTAACACCTAATACTGGTCATAAAGAAATAGGCTTTATTGCTCAAGATCTTTTTAAAATCATTCCTGAAGCAACTTTCAAACCAACTAATGAAAATGAGGATTTATGGTCTGTCAATTATGAAAAAATTATTCCTGTTACTGTCCAAGCAATCAAAGAATTAAATAACAAAGTCGAATTACTTGAAATTGAAAATAAAAAACTCAAACAACAGCTCTCCAAATATGAACAGTTAGAAGCAAGATTAAGTGCTTTGGAAAGCAAAACAAATCGAACGGCAACAGATCTTGTTGTTATAAAATAAAAGTATAATTGAGTTAAGTTTCGATTATGTATTGAGGAGAAAAGTCGCTTTTAGGAGCGGCTTTTCTATTTAAAGCTATCTTTGGGAAGGATATAACAAGTTTTTTAGTAATTAAATGAAAACATACTCTGGAAATTCATACTTCCTAATAATCAGAATACTATTTTTAATAATACCGCCTATAACAATAGGTTTGGTAATATATCAGCCAAATACCCCTGAAAAAACTATTTATGGAGGGATAGTATTAATTTTCCTTTTCTTATTATATTTTTTAAAATTATTGAAGGAATTAGTTTTTGTAGAATTGAATGAAAAACATATGGTTCTAACTTATTTGATTACCAAAACAACTAAAATCATACCTTACTCTAAAATATTAAAATGGGATTGTATCGATGGGCAGAGAGGCTCACATTATAATATAATTAAATTTGAGGCAGATAATTTTTTAAGTACAAATAAAATTAAAATTGATAGAATTGTAGATAGCGATAAATTTATACCTTTCATCAAATGGTTAAAGTCTAAAAATGAAAAAATTGAAATTACGATTACACCTTCAGATTCAAAATTGCTATATGAATACTACAAAGAATTTGAAAACAACTAAGTTTCAATGTATAATTCACAATTGAAAGGGAATGAAAAAAATTGAAATTAGCTTACAAGATTTTGACTTTATAGAGTTGAATGAAATTACTGCATTAGTAATAGTTATACTCATTATTGCATTTATCTTTTACTTCATTAGATATTTATTAAAAACATTTTTTGTGCCCAATAGAACAAACGAAATATTTGATGATGCATTAATTACATTTGGTGGTAAAATAAATAAATTTGGAAATCCAGAGTTTAAAATTAACAATAAGACTATAATATTAGAATATGATTTTGAGACAGGTACAGGAGGTGCTTATGAGTATATTATCGCATTAATTGATATTTCTGATATTGATAAGAGTATTGTGGGTAAATTAAGTTCAAAATTTGATCTTATTGAAAAAAACAAAAATAATTATATACAAGTATATACTTCCTGGGGGTATCAAGGAGGAAAATTTAAAGAACGAATAATAGAAAAAATTGACACACTAAATTCAGAAATAATTAAATTTCAAAAAATCGAGATTCAAGAGTAATTTATATTCAGAAATCATCATCACTTTTACAGGTATTACAGCACTGTCGTGAATGGCTATTGAAACTGTGTTCATACTCTGTAAATAAAAACTGTCGAATTTTACAAATTGCATTTTAATTCGAGTGATAAGTTTAGTAGATTTATAAACTTTAAAAGAACACCTATGTCAGACAAAAAACGTCTTTTTCTTGTTGATGCCTACGCTTTAATATTTCGAGGTTATTATGCTTTTATTAAAAACCCTAGAATCAACTCTAAGGGATTAGATACTTCAGCAATTATGGGCTTTATGAATTCCTTGTTAGATGTAATAAAAAGAGAACGTCCAGATCATTTGGCTGTTTGTTTTGACAAAGGTGGAAGTGTTGCTAGAAAAGAAGCATTCCCAGAATATAAAGCCAATCGCGATGCCACTCCAGATGCAATTAAAATAGCCATCCCCTATATAGAAAACATCCTAAGAGCGATGCACATTCCTATTATGGTAAAAGAAGGCTTTGAAGCCGATGATGTAATTGGCACACTAGCAAAAAAGGCTGAAAAAGAAGGTTATAAAACTTTTATGGTAACTCCAGACAAAGATTTCGCACAATTGGTCTCTGAAAATATATTTATGTATCGGCCCATGTTTGGGGGTGGTTATGAAACTTGGGGAATCCCAGAAATACAAAAGAAATTTGAGGTAGAACGTCCAGAACAAGTAATCGATTACCTCGGAATGATGGGTGATGCCAGTGATAATATTCCGGGACTACCTGGAGTTGGAGATAAAACCGCTAAGAAATTTATAGCCGCTTACGGAAGTATGGAAGGGTTATTAGCCAACACCCATGAGCTAAAAGGAAAAATGAAAGAAAAAGTAGAGGGCGCTAAAGAACTTGGGATACTTTCGAAAGAATTAGCAACCATTATGTTGGATGTTCCTGTAGAATTTCACGAAGAAGATTTTGAAATGTCTCAACCTAATATGGAAGAAGTAACTCAAATTTTTCAAGAGTTAGAGTTTAGACGAATGATAGTTAATTTCACTAATACTTTTTCACAAGATTCCAACTCGAACACTTCTACTCCAACAAATACCCAAAATGAATCCAATAAAAAAGAAGCCCCTAAGAAGCAAGTTGAAGTAAACCCGACTGCGGGCCAAGGTCAATTTTCACTGTTTGGAGGTGATGGAGAACCTTCAGAAGATATAAGCTACAGTTCTCGAAATACTATTGCAAACACAGAACACTTCTATCAAAGTGTCCAACCCGGAATGGGAACGAAATTGTTTCTTCAAAATTTAATGAAGCAAACTTCAGTGTGTTTTGATACCGAAACAACGGGGCTAAACCCGATCACTGCAGAGTTAGTTGGAATCGCTTTTTCTTGGGAAGTTGGTAAAGGTTTCTACCTTCCCTTTCCTGAAAATAGAGAGGAAGCACAAGAACTTATTGAGCTAGTTCGTCCGTTTTTTGAAGATTCAAGCATTGAGAAGATTGGACAGAATTTAAAATATGATATCAAAGTATTGGCGAAATATAATGTTTCGGTAAAAGGGGAATTATTCGATACCATGTTAGCACATTACCTCATCAATCCAGATATGCGACATAGTATGGATGTACTTTCAGAAACCTACTTAGATTACACTCCAGTTTCTATCACCGAATTGATTGGTAAAAAAGGAAAGAATCAACTTTCTATGCAAGATGTCCAGTTAGATAAGATTACTGAATATGCAGTGGAAGATGCTGATATTACGCTTCAGTTAAAAGAACATTTTGAAAAAGAATTAGGGGAAGCCAATATCCAAAAGTTATTTGATGAGATTGAAATTCCATTGTTGCGTGTACTCGCCGATATGGAATTAGAAGGAATCAATCTAGATGTTGATTTTTTGAAAAGCTTAACCACCGATTTAGATAAAGATATTAATACACTTGTTTCAAAAATATTCGAAGCTGCTGGAGAGGAATTCAATATAGCCTCACCAAAACAACTTGGAGTAGTTTTATTTGAAAAAATGAAACTGGTAGACAAGCCAAAAAAGACAAAAACCGGTCAATATTCCACTGCCGAAGATGTGCTTTCCTACCTAGCAAAAGACCATGAAATTATCAGAAATATTTTAGAATATCGAGGACTTGCTAAACTAAAAAGCACCTATGTAGACACCTTGCCAGAGCAAGTAGAACAAATAACGGGGAGAGTTCACACCGATTATATGCAAACAGTTGCCGCAACAGGAAGGTTGAGCAGCAACAATCCAAACTTGCAAAATATTCCTATTCGTACCGAGCGAGGACGACAGGTTCGTAAAGCTTTTATTCCTAGAAATGAAGACTATATTTTACTGGCTGCAGATTATTCTCAAATAGAGTTACGAATTATCGCTGCGTTAAGTAAAGAGGATAATATGATTGAAGCTTTTAAAAACGGAGAGGACATTCATGCTTCAACCGCTGCAAGAGTTTTTGATGTTCCATTAGAAGAAGTCACCAAAGAACAACGAAGCAATGCTAAAACGGTCAACTTTGGAATCATCTATGGCGTTTCTGCTTTTGGGTTAAGTAATCAAACTGATTTGTCACGATCTGAAGCAAAAGAATTAATTGAGACCTATTACAAAACCTATCCAAAACTAAGAAATTACATGAGTGATCAAGTTAATTTCGCTCGTGATAACGGTTATGTACAAACAGTTTTAGGGCGCCGCCGTTATTTAAACTCTATTAATGCGTCTAATGCTATTGTTAGAGGTGCTGCGGAAAGAAATGCAGTAAATGCGCCCATTCAAGGATCTGCTGCAGATATAATTAAAATTGCCATGATTAACATACATGAAAAGTTAGCAGAAAACAATTATAAAAGTAAAATGCTGTTACAAGTGCATGATGAATTGGTTTTCGACATATACAAACCCGAATTAGACGAGATGAAATCTATGATTAAATCTGAAATGGAAAATGCCTACCAGCTTTCCGTTTCCCTTGATGTAGATTTAGGATTGGGTGAAAATTGGTTAGAAGCACATTAGAGTTTAAGTTGTTATATAATTAATTATAGTTATTTTGTAAAAAAAAGAATTGACACCATTAAAACCATTATTGTATTTTTCATTATTTCAGTATCCACTTACTGAAGAGGAAATTTATGCTTTCTCTGAAGGAACTTCAAAAGAGGAAGTGAAAGCAGAATTGGATGAATTGGTGCAAAATCAAGTTATTTTTTTTATTGAAGGATTTTATCTCTGCGATAACAATGCAGCAAATATTGAGCGTAGACTTTTTGGGAATAAAATGGCAAAAAACATTCATGCTAAAGCCAATAAAGTTTCAAAGTTTATTTCAAAATTTCCTTACGTGGAAGGTGTTGGAATTTCAGGGTCCTTATCAAAAGGATATTACGATGAAGAAGGTGATATTGACTTTTTCATCATCACTTCTCCCAATCGATTATGGATTGCCAGAACATTATTGATTTTATATAAAAAGATATTTTTACTTAATTCCAGAAAGTATTTTTGTGTCAATTACTTTATAAGCACTAACTCTCTTGAAATTGATGAAAAAAACCGATTTACAGCAACCGAATTAGTTACGCTGATGCCAATGTATGGCAATGGTAGCTTTCATGATTTTTATAAACAGAATACTTGGGTACATAGCTTCCTTCCAAACAAAACTATTACTGAAGGTCTTGTAAATATGAATCCTGTTAAAAAGCCTTTAACTAGTAAGTTGATTGAGAAATCACTTAATAATAAATTAGGCGAAAAACTGGATGCATTTTTTTTAAAAATAACTTATAAAAAGTGGAAGATAAAATTTAGTGATTTAGAAGACAGACAATTTAATATCGCTTTAAAATCTACCAAAGATGTATCTAAACATCATCCTTTAAATTTCCAAAGAAAAGTTATTGAACGTCTTAATGGAAAATATGATGAGTTAAAAGAAAAACATAACATTCACTTAGTAAAAGAACATGCTTGATATTCTTTTTTCTCATTCGTATTATTACCCTCTAGATAAAAAACAATGGGCAAATAAAACGCCCTATCCTCCTCTTGGAACTATTTATGCAGCTTCTTTTATGCGTGTATCTGGATATTCGGTATCCCTTTTCGATACCAACCTTAGAAATAATCCTTTCGATATTGAAACCGAAATTCAGGAAAAGAAACCATCTTATCTGGTAATTTATGACGACGGGTTCAATTACCTCACTAAAATGTGTCTCACCAATATGCGAGAGGCGGCTTTTGAGATGATTGCTATTGGAAAAAAACACAACTGCACCGTTATAGTTAATAGCTCAGACAGTACAGACCACTTTAAAAAATATCTAAATGCTGGAGCTGATTATATAATGTTGGGTGAAGGGGAATTGACATTAAAAGAGTTAGTTTTCAAATTAAAAAACAAAGAACCGGTAACCGATTTAAAAGGAATTGTTTATAAAGATGAAGATGATTTTATTACTACTCCAAAAAGAGAAGTTTTAAAAGACTTAGATGAAATTTCGCTACCTGCTTGGGATTTGGTTGATATGGATGCTTATAAAAAAGTGTGGGCAGAACGTGGGAGAGAATTTACTTTAAACATTGCTACCACACGGGGTTGTCCTTATAAATGTAATTGGTGTGCAAAGCCTATTTACGGGGTTCGTTATAATTCTCATTCACCAGAATATATTACCAAACACCTTTATTTTTTAAAGGAAACTTATGGTGTTTCTAATTTTTGGATGTGTGATGATATATTTGGTCTAAAACCAAATTGGGTTCAAAATTTTAATGTTGAATTAAAAAAAGCCAAGCTTTCTATTGAATATACAATCCAGAGCCGGGTAGATTTATTGTTAAAAGAAGATACAATAAACGCTTTAGCTGAAAGTGGTCTAAAAGAAGTTTGGGTAGGTGCAGAGAGTGGTTCTCAAAAGATTTTGGATGCTATGGATAAAGGCACGCAGCTTTCTCAAATCTATGATGCTACAAGACTTTTAAAAGCAAAGAAAGTGAGTGTTGCCCTTTTTATTCAGTTTGGATATTTGGGTGAAACTAAAGAAGATATAGCCAAAACGGTTGCCATGATAAAGGAACTTCAACCCGATAATATTGGGATTTCTGTATCATATCCATTACCAGGAACCAAGTTTTATGAGATGGTGAAAGATGATCTAAAAGTGAAATCCAACTGGACAGATTCAGATGATTTAGCGATGATGTTTCAAGGCACCTTCAATTCTAACTACTACAAAAAATTACACCGTTATGTTCATAAAGAATATAGAAAGAGCCAAGCCATAGCTAATTATAAAAGTTTTTTCAAAAACCCTTTTTCTATTTCGGCAAATAAATTACGTTCTATGCTATTGTATTTTTATTATCTTCCAAGTTCGATTTTAGATAGAATAGTTTTGGATAAAATGGAACATACAAATGCTA
>Ga0164318_10003618_pt1 | contig 14688 bp, 12 predicted proteins | sample GuaBasSedimGuay9_FD_113734 | JGI IMG/M metagenome (GOLD analysis project Ga0164318, IMG submission 113734) | Subseafloor sediment microbial communities from Guaymas Basin, Gulf of California, Mexico - Guay9, Core 4571-4, 0-3 cm | ecosystem: Environmental > Aquatic > Marine > Hydrothermal vents...
ACGCCGGTGGTCCCCAACATTCCCGAGACCAGGAACGACAGGATCAACACGAGCCCGGCCTGCTGCTTGTCCAGTTTCCAGCTACCCATTTTCCGCTCCTAGAAAAGCCAGTTGATGACCTTGGTCACTACACCGGGCTGCGAGGTGTCGTTGATGATCCCCGACCCGTTGTAGGCGATCTGGGCATCGGAGATGTACGTGCTCATGATGGTGTTGTCGGGACGGATATCCCGCTGGCGGCATACACCGGTGATTTCGATCAGCTGTTTCTCGCCGTTGATGTTGACCATGCGGGTCCCGGAAATGCGCAGGTCGCCGTTGTGCAGGACCTCGACGATACGGGCGGTGATCTCCGCCTCGAGGCTCCCCTTGCGCTGGGTGTTGCCGTCACCCTTGTATTTGTTCTCCGCCGAGACGCCCCAGGGCTTGATGAAATCCAGGAAACCCAGGCCCGCACCGCCGCTGTGCTCGCTCTTGTTGTCGGCCTTGGTCTTGCTGGTGGCGTTGGCCGTGGCGTTCTCGGTGATGATGATGGTCAACAGGTCGCCCACGTGATGGGCCTTGAGGTTGGTGACCAGGGAGGCTCCCGTTTCGAAGTCCACCAGAGGCTGCCCGGCCAGGACCGGACCGGCCAAAACGGCACAGATGCCGCCGATGACGGCCGCAGACGACACGAGCTTCCCGAATCGCCCAGGCTCCTTGGTTTTCCAGTTACAGGTCACGATCAATACCTCCATTCAACGGTACCGGGGCCGGTGACCCGGGCGTTGACAAGTTGTCCGGTCAGTTCATTTCTCACGGGAATGGTCTGCCCCAGGGAGCCTTCCCTGCGCGCGTAGGCCCTCACGGTGACCTGCACTCCGCCGCGGCCCAGCCTGAGCTCCACCGGGTCGCCGGCCAGGATGACCGGCGGGTTCTTGAGATCCTGTTCAAGCAGTACGTCCCCCGGCTCCAGGGTTCGCGCCGCGGTCTGGCCCTCCACGGATCTGTGTCCCAGGAAACGGCCCTTGGCACCGCCTGACAGGTCCGCCCATTCCCAGGTGAAATCCCCGTCGTGCAGCGTTTCGCCGCGGCGAATCCTGCGCGCCGGCCGCGCCACCCGGGCGAAGTGATGGACCATCACAGTGGTGCTCACGACCCGGCTCCGGTTCTCGTCCTGGAAACGGAAACGAACCGTCTGCCTGCCCGGTCTCAGGGTTCCCTTGTACATGGGAGTCAGGGTGCAGGTGCCGTCCGCACCGAGGTTCCCTCCCTGGTATTCCAGTTCCAACCAGGTAGCGGGAGCGTCGGTCTCCGCCTCGGGCAGGAACGGCTCCAGGGCCTCGGTCATGATGGTCCGCAAACGGGAGGCGTCCACTACCGTCCCCCGGAAGATCAGGACGGTCCGTTCCGCCCCGCGGAAAACGACTCCGGCGGCCAACCCCTGCGCGACGAGACGGCGCAGGATGATCCTGCGGTCCAGGGAGGTACTGGTTCCCGGAACCCCGCCGGGCACCAGGACCACCCCCGCCGCCGAGGCGGGAACAGGCGTGCGGGAAATATCCTTGAGGGTCACCCGGCCAGCCGGTACCTGCAGGGTATCGGATAGGGTGCACAACCACGGCGCGGCATTGGCCGCCCCTGTCAGCCCCCCCACGAGGACCGCCGTCAAAAGGAATTTCAGGCGGAGTTCATTCACCCGTCAGCCCCTACCGTTTCATCCGGTTGATGGTCTGCAGCATCTCGTCGGCCATGGTGATGGTCTTGGAATTCAGTTCGTAGGCCCGCTGGGCGGAGATCATGTTGACCAGTTCGTCCACGGTCTCCACGTTGCTCAGTTCCAGAAAACCCGAGGCCGTCTCGCCCATGCCGTCCAGCCCGGGATTGCCGAGGATGGGTGCCCCGCTGCCGGGTGATTCGACGAACAGATTGCCCCCGCGGGCCTGCAGCCCCGCGGCGTTGGGAAAACGGGCCAGTTCGATCTGGCCGATCTCCTGGACGTTGGCCGTGTCGCTCGAGGTGATGACGCTGACGATGCCGTCCCGGGAGATCCCCACCTCCATGGCGTCCTGGGGAATCTGGATGGCCGGTTCCAGGGGGTAACCCGCGGAATTGACCACGTTGCCGTCGGCATCCATCTTGAAGCTGCCGTCACGGGAGTAGGCGATGCTGCCGTCGGGCAACTTCAGCTGGAAGAACCCGTTGCCCTCGATCATGACGTCCAGGGGGTTGCCCGAGGAAACGACCGTGCCCTGGCTGAAATTCTTGTTTGTGGCCACCAGCTTCACGCCGTGACCGACCTCGACCCTGTTGGGATTGGCCCGGCCCTGGGAGTCCACCTGGTCGCCGGGCATCACCTTTTCATAGAGCAGGTCCTGGAACTCGGCGTGGCTCCGCTTGTAGCCCGTCGTGTTGACGTTGGCCAGGTTGTTGGCGATGGTGTCGATGTTCATCTGCTGGGCCTTCATGCCCGACGCCGCAGTGCCCATGGCTCGAATCATGACCTCTCACCCTTTCGTTTCAGCGCTACCCCGTGGCCCGGGGCAGGTAATTGACGGCCTTGTTCAACATTTCGTCCTCGGTGCTCATGATCTTGGCCTGCACCTCGAAGGCGCGCTGGGCCTGGATCATGGCCACGAGGGTGTCGATGGGATTGACGTTGCTCTCTTCCAGGTGTCCCTGGGCGACGGCGATTTCCTGCTTGGCCAGGGGCTTCGGAGGCAGGTCCGCCGGTGCCTTGAGCAGGTTGGCACCCTGGTGCTCCAGGCGATACGCCTGGTCGAAATCCACGATCTTCAGCCTTCCCACGATGCCCCCGTCCGAGACGATTGTGCCGTCCGGCTCCACGCTCATATCCCGGCCCTCGATGGTCAGGGGGCCGCCATCGCCCTGGACGAGCTGTCCGTCCGGGGTGATCAACTGTCGTTTCTCGTTGAGCATGAAGGACCCGTTGCGGGTGTACCTTTCGCCACCGTCGGTGCCTACGACGAAGAACCCCTTGCCCATCAACGCGAAATCCGTCTGGCGGCCGGTCTCCTTGATGGCTCCGGGCCGTACGTCCAGCGCGTTGGTCAGTTCCAGGGCGGAGCCCTTGGTCATGGCGCCGGTTCCGGTCGCCGGTGAGGCGCTCCTGCCACCGCCTGGCCGGGAACCTGTATCCTCGGTAACCCTGGTCAGGACCTGCCTGAACCCCGTGGCATCGGCGTTGGCCAGGTTGTTGGCCAGGGCGTCGATCTTCACCTGCAGGACCTGCATGGCTTTTTCGGCTGTATGCAAACTGCGAATCACGGCAATTCCTTTCCCGGGACCGGTGGGTCCGGACCTGATCATCCGAGCATTTTCCGCAAGGGATGTGCCGTCGCTGGAAAAGCAGGATCAACCGGGCCGACAACCGGAACCGGCAAATCCTGCCGCATGGCCCATGGCTGCCCGGCGGGAGAAGTTTCAGCCAAGAACCCGGGAATATGTTGTGTTATTGACGGTTACGACGGATGGGAGTTGGAGCGGATTCGTTCAGGGGAAGGCGGGGAAAGAAATGCCGCGGTTCCCTCCGATCTTCTGCACGCGTGTGGAATTTTCCGACGTACCCGGCACAGGAGCAGGAACTGCATGGAACCGGGCCAGACCGTGCCCAATTAATTGACGGGGACGATCTCCGGGTCCTGGATCTGTTCCACGGGCTCGGCGATCGTTTCCTCACCCAGGGGAATGGTGAAGGTGAAGGTGGACCCCTCACCCGGCGTGCTGTCCACATCGACCGACCCGCCGTGGGCCTCGACGAGTTTCTTGACGATGACAACGCCAAGCCCCACGCCCTTGATCTGCCGCTCGGTCTTCCCGCGCGTATAGGGTTGGAAGAGGACCGCCTGCTCCTCGGCGGACATCCCGATACCGCCGTCGGAGATGATCACCCTGGCGAACCCATCCTCGGCCTTCGCCGCGACCTTGATCCAGCCGTTTTCCTTGTTGTACTTGATGGCGTTGGACATGAGGTTGCGCAGGATCTGGGTCAGACGCAGGGGATCGGCATCCACCCACAATCCGGGCTCGATATCCTCGAGGGTCACGGTGATGGCTTTCGAAGCCGCCATGGGACCGAGATCCTTGGCCACTTCCCCCAGCAACCCGCTCAACTCGAGATTTGTCCGCTTCAGGTTCACGAAGCCGGCATCCATCTTGGACATATCGAGAAAATCGTTGAGGAGGGTGGTCATCTCCTTGATCTTGCGGCCCACGTTGCCGAGGAACTCCTTCTGGGTGGAGTTTATCTCGCCGGTCTTGCCGCTGGCCATGAGGGAGACGTAACCCTGGATAACGGACATGGGCGAGCGCAGATCGTGGGCGATCATGGAATGGAAGTCGGCCTTCATCTTCTCGTCCTCCACCTCCCGCGTGATGTCGCGGAAGATGTAGGCCATGGCATGTTCTTCCTTTTCCAGGGCGATGGGCGCCGTACGGCCCCGCAGATGGGTTTGCTTACCATCAACAGTGATGGAGAATTGCACATCGTCCTGGCATCCCCCGGCGAGGGTTTCGATGGTCGAGTCGTCCACACCCACGGTCCGGAATATCTCGGTCATGCTCTTGAACCGGATCACGTCCGGCGGCAGGCGGAACAGATGCAGGAAGACCTTGCTGGACAGCACCAGATGGTCATCGGCCGAACAGATGGCCACCGGTTCGTGCAGGAAACGGAAAATCTGGTTGAGCTTGTCGGATTCCTTCTGCAGTTGATCCTGCAGATCCTTGATGCGCAGGAACGCACGGATCTTGGAATTCAGTTCCCCGCTGGAAACACCCTTGGGGATGAAATCATCCGCCCCCATCTCCAGACCACGGATCCGTTCGCTGATGTCGCTTTCGGAACTGATCATCAGAATGGGGATCCCGCGGGTCTGCTGGTTCTGGCGCAGGGTCTTGCTTACCTGGAAACCGTCCATGCCGGGCATTTCCTTGTCCAGGAGAATGAGATCCGGCAATGAAGACATGGCCTCGGCCGCGCCGCTTTTCCCATCCTCCGCGGTCAGGACCCGGTAGCCCTGCATCTCGAGGGAACGACGGAAAAACATCCTGGTCGGTGGGGAATCATCCACGACAAGAATGGTCCTGGCTGCGGTCTCGTGCTCCACGGTACTCCAATCATCACGCCTGGAAGTGTCTGGGCTTTCCAGTATAATGATCGGCAAGGGGTGTAACGACTTTACTCCGAAAAGGGAATACGAAGAAAAAAACCAGGCCGTAGCCTGGTTGTAAGAGTCTGTCCCCTGCGGTCTTCAGTCGGATTCGAGCAACATGGCGATATGCCGTTCCAGGTTGGTCATGCCCTCGGGCTCTATCTGGGTAAAAAACACGGCCACCTCATATTTATCGGCGGCGGCGGTCTCAAATTCGGGCTCGATGCGCACCACGATACCTTCACAACTCACGGGCGCACGGTCAGGGGATTCCTGATCCGTACCGGGAACGGTCACGTCCAGCCGCATGGCCAGTTTGGTCATGGGCTCGAGGTACTTGTCCGACCGGAAATAGACACCCGAGGAACTGATGTTGATGGTCTCAAGCCTGGCGGTTTCATGCGACCCGTCATCCAGGGGAATCCGCACCTCGAGGTTGAGGCTAGCCTCGACCCGGCGTGCTTGCCGCCTGTCTTCCCATCCACCGTTCACGGTCGCTCCTCCGGTTGAAGTTCCCGACCTGGATCAAGTCCCGGTGCGGTCACGCCGGCCGATATGATCACCCGGCGGACCGCTCCGACTACTTCTTCTTGTGACGGTTCTTCCGCAACCGCTTCTTGCGCTTGTGGGTGGCAATCTTCTTGCGCTTGCGTTTACGCCCGTTCGGCATAACGACCAGCCTTTCCTTGGATAACAACCTGGAGCCGCAACCACCGGCCCATACCGGTCCACGGCGCCACAACGTTCCCATGACAGGCGCTCAAGATAGGAAATGCCGGGGCACGGGACAACCTGTAAAATAATTCCCTTCAATCCTTCTGATTCAGCCTGGCCTTCAATTCATTGGAAGCCTTGAAAAAAGGCACGCGCTTGGCAGGCACGGCCACCTGCTGACCGGTCCGAGGATTGCGGGCATTGCGGGCGTTGCGGGACTTGACCTTGAAGCTGCCGAAACCTCTGACCTCGACCTTGTCCCCTGCGACCAGGGCCTTGCCGATGTTGTCCAGGATCAGGTTCACGATCATCCCGGTGTCCTTCTTGCTGACTCCTGTCTCCTGGGCGATGATTTCCACCAGTTCGGCCTTGGTCATTCCTGCCTCCCACCCTGCCAGAGGGTCATACCTTGTTGAATTGAATAATGTTAGCAAAACAACTAATACCATATGATTTCCCGGTGGCCAAGAAAAAAATGTTCTCCACCTATTGCCGGGTGACAACTGACAGAGACCCTACAACACGGAGAGCGTAGGTATTTCAGCCACCAAGCCCGCACAGGGCAGAGAACATTTTCCCTGCCTTCCGCAATGCTCATGCCAACTCAAAAGGGAAATGGTACCGGGGAGAATACTCTGCCGCCGAATGGCCAATCACTTGAATCCGAACAAGATGGCTCAACAAGGGACAGGACGGACATAACCTCCTGTCCGTCGAGATGGAACAAGGAACCAATCAGGTCGCAAGCAAGCACGCACTGCCACAGGGCATCATGCAACGCGGCAGGGAACCACGGTCCGCCGCATGCCATGACCCGTGACCGCCATTCAAGGCGACTGGCCGCTCCCCGAAGCGATCAGGCGGAAAAGTGTCTCGTGCCCGCCCAGTAAACGACAACCGCGTCGATCCATGACGACGGCGGCCGTGGCCAGGGCCCTTTCCACGTCATGACCGGCGCCTGCATCCTGTCCCCCCCAGGCGAAGCAGGGTACATGCTTGGGAGGCATGCCCGCCCCGAAGATATTGGAGGCGAATCCGATGCAGGTCCCGGTATTCAGCAGGGTTCCGATGGCCGTCTTGACGTGCTCTGCCGCCAACAGCCCAACGAAGCGGGAACCAGTTTCCAGAGGCCCCCAGCCCAGGTCCACACGCACGGGCCCGTAGTTGTTCTTCAGGTCGCTGCAGGTGGTCATGGCCCCCAGGTTGATCCAGGAACCCAGGACCGCATGACCTATGAATCCGTCGTGCTGCTTGTTCACGAAGTGCATGGCGACGGTCTCTCCGATCTCCCCCGCCACACGGCAACCGATGCCGAAGGCGCAGCCGCCGTACAAGCGGGCTCCGGACTTGACCCGGCAACCACGCCCCAGGTACAGGGGACCTTCCAGGCGACAGGACGCTTGTACCTGTACCCCGTGGTCCAGTATCACCGGCCCCCTGGAGGTGTCGATCACCGTACCCGGCTCCAGGCTCACGCGCGGGCCCAGGAAAACCTGTTGAGGGTCGCCCAGGATCCAAACGCCCCCGGGCAGGGTACCGCCGAGGGGTGACAAGTTCGTGGCCCTTTCCCACAGGGGATCCCCACTGCGCGCAGAGATGCCCAAGGGGAACCGCCCCCGCTCCAGTTCCGCCGTGCGCTCGATGTCCTCGGTGATGGCCGGTTCGGTGGCGGGGACAAGATCCCAGACCGCATCCAGGGTGCTATACGCCATGTCGGGCCAGGACCGCCACCTGCCGGTCGGATCGGCGCCATCACCATGATCCCCCCGAGGATTCACCAGCAACTGATGATCGCCGGAGCGGCGGCCGCTTTCCCACCCGGAGAACAGATCCTCGATGTCCCAGGGGTCCAGCAGATGTCTTCCTCGCCACATGCCGTCACGACAGGAGACGAGCCAGGTACGCCAGGATTCGTGGACCGCTGAGGATGTTTCCCGCCCCAGGTTGGCGGCGACAGGACATCCCTTGTACAACCACACGAATTCCCGGCCGGAACCGGCGGCATCCAGCAGACCCTGCAGGACCTCCCACCTGGCGCCCAGACGGCCGCTCAACCAGAGATCGTGACCATCCGGTGCGGTCATTTTCCATTCGGTCCGCCAGGGATCGCCGTCGATAAGCTGCGCCAGGGCGGGTCGCGCCAGAAGGATCCCCCCGGCATCCCCGGTCAGGATCTCCATCCTCTCGCGCAGGGAATACATCCCCACCGGCAGGTCCCAAACCGGAACGCTCCAGCTCAACGGCCGCATCCGGCACAGCTGCTGGTCCTCGAACAGTACAATCCGCACTTTCAATGCCTTCAACCTCCTGGAAGCCCGTGAAGCATTCACCCGGGTCATTGTGGCGCAAAATGCCGGGGATAACCAGCAGGATCTCCCAGGAAAACCTGCAGGATCTCGCCAAACGTAATGGCGCCTACTCGGTATCCGTTTAACAACACACAACCCGGCCCCTGATTGTCATTTGCTCCATAACCTTAAGTAAAAAAGCATGTTCCATTCATATACCTTTTGGGAAAGGAAAATTACATCTTTCTCATTTTGCGGCTCAATAAACAGGGACCAAGGCAGGATTCACCCCTAATCGAGAAACCGGGAACAGGGTTGCGCAGGGTACATCTATCCTATTAAATTAATTGGATTTAGGTAACCGCTTGTCTCAGTTGAGAATCGAGATCAAAAATTTCAAGGCGGGTTCTATCCAATAACCCTCTTTTCTTGTAGGAATATCTTGACTCTCCATTTGGAGGTATCTAGATTCCCTGCCAATAAAGTAACAATCTATTGACCGCGATCTTTCGCATGTTTCTCACGGGGTTTCCCCACAAACGGTCGCCAAGCGACCAGGAGGTCAAGATCATGAAACGTTCACAGCTGCTGACCCTGCTTTTTGCGGCCTTGTTGATGGCCTTGTCGGCCGGTATGGCTTTCGCCGCCGACAAGCCCCAGGCAAAGACCGGGGATGACGCCGCCCAGATCGCCAAGATGTCGGGCAAGGATCTCTACAAGACCCGTTGCAAGGTCTGCCACCTGCCCGATTCCGACGCCGGCGAGTACACCCCCATGTCCCTGATCATGGAACAATGGGAAGACTTCTTCGACGGCGAGTTCGTCAAGACCCACAAGAACATCGCCTGCACCATGGGCAAGGCCGCCGACAAGGCCTCTTGCAAGTGGGAAAAGATGACCGGTGAAGGCTCCTGCTGCCCCAAGGATGCCAAGATGGTCCCCGACATGTTCAACAAGGACATGCTCAAGAAGATCAAGAAGTTCTGCGTCGACCATGCGGCCGACAGCGAACAGCCCATGACTTGCGGTTGATTACCGCTGGATTCGATCAGGACGGCCGGGCCCCTGTCCTACCGGCCGGAAACTCGAAGTTGAACAAGGAGCATTTTCATGCGCAAACTGTGGATCACCCTGCTGGCCGTCACCCTGCTGGTCGCTTTCGCCGGTCAGGTCCTGGCCGTCAGGGACACCGACAGCCGGATCAAGGCCCTGGAGAAGCGCCTCCAGAAACTCGAGATCAAGGCCGCCCGCAACAAGATCGATTTCAGCGGCGACCTGCGTATCGAAGCCCACACCATCACCGGTGACGTACCCGACTACTACGACGGCATGATGCTGCAGAACATCCTGGTCAACACCATGTTCTTCCACAGCACCACCGGCAACCTGCCCATGACGGGCACGGGCGAGTTCGATTACAGCCAGGTCCAGAACGAGATCGGCGCGAACTACGCGGGTTACCAGATGTGGCTGGGCGGCTTCGACTTCAACACCACGTTCCCGGCGGAGATGCAGTCCATGCTCATGGACATGGCCATCGCCCAGGGCATGGATCCCATGACCATGACCGAGGCCGACTGGGCCATGGTCCAGGCCGGCGCCATGCAGGGGATGATGGCCGTGCCCGGCGTCTTCCAGGACGGGTACGACACCGACAACGACATCCTCTACACCACCCGCCTGCGCCTGAACATGCACGCCAAGGTGGCCGGCAACGTCAGTTTCAACGGCCGCATGTCCATGTACAAGCCGTGGGGCGCCTCGACCCAGACCGGCGTGTTCAACGGCCAGCCCAATTCCCTGAACACCGACGTCAACTGGCCCGGCACCCCCGGCGACGCCACCTTGAAGGTCGAACGCGCCTTCTTCTCTTGGAACGACCTGGCCGGTCAACCCATGTACCTGAGTCTGGGCCGCCGCCCCAGCACGGCCGGTCCTCCGCTGAATTTCCGGCAGGACGAGCCCCGCGGCGGCACGCCCATGGGCACGGTCATCGACTTCCAGTTCGACGGCGCCACCTTCGGCTACAACCTGTCGGACAAGACCGAGCTGCGTGCCTGCTACGGCCTGGGCTACGAATCGCAGTACGGCAACGGCTCGCTGCTGCAGCGCCCGGCCGACCGTCTCAAGGACGCCTCCTTCTTCGGCTTCAACATCGATGCCTGGAAAACCCCGGAGATGCTGATCCAGACCACCATCGCACGGGCCTTCGACATCACCGACGGGTTCAACGGCTACGTGATCATGCCCAACGACCCCATCAGCGGCAACCCCATGCCCGGTCCCATCGTCACCCGCTACACCCCCTCGGCCAACCTGGGCGACTTCGACCTGGCCAGCGTGCTGCTGCAGCGCCGTGACGGTCCGGTGGACTGGTTCATCTCCGGCAGTTGGAGCAAGAGCCGTCCGGACGAAGGCGCCACCAGCCCGTTCGGCGGCCTTCTCTCGGATCCCTTCGGCCCCGCCGAGGACCACAACGGCTCCATGTACTACCTGGGCGCCCGCGTGAACTTCAACGAGGACATGACCAAGGTCGGTCTGGAGTGGAACAAGGGCTCCCAGTACTGGTTCAACTTCGCCCCTGCCCAAGACGACATCATCGCCCCCAAGACCAGCACCCGCGGAACCGTGGTCGAGGCCTACCTGACCCACCGCGTGAACCACAAGTTCATGATCAAGCTGGCCTACATCAACTACGACTACGACTACTCGGGCAGCGGCTGGCACGTGGGCGCGCCCAAGGATCTGGATCAGGCCCAGGTGCTGGGCTTTCCGACGTACAAGAACGCCTCGAAGCTCTCCCTGGGCTTCACCGCCAAGTTCTAGGAGGAATCGAGGATGAAGAACACAGCGACCCTCGTGATGTCGCTGGTGATGGTCGCCGTGCTGGCCGGGTCCGCCCCGGCCGCGCGGCGGCACTACTCGCACCAGGATGACTACTTCGAACATTACGAGGGGACCAAGACCTGTCTTGAATGCCACGAGGAGGAGGCCCGGAGCTTCTTCCACTCCCAGCACTACCAGTGGCAGGGAGAAGCCCCCGACATCGTGAACGCCGACGGCCGGAAGCTCGGCAAGCTGAACACGATGAACGATTTCTGCACCAACCCCGTGCCCAGTTGGATCGGCAAGGCGGTCAACTCCGACGGCAAGGTGCTGGCCACCGGCTGCTCCGCCTGCCACGCCGGCCTGGGCAAGAAGCCCAGCCCGGTCATGTCACAGGAACAGCTGGAGAACATCGATTGCCTGATCTGTCACGCCTCGGGCTATCGCCGCGGCCTCTACCAGGACGACCAGGGCAACTGGGAGCTGCGCCCCATCCTGTGGAAGAACCAGGTGGGCCTGGATTCCATCTCCAAACGCATCACCCTGCCCAAACGCAAGATGTGTCTGCGCTGCCACGCCGGGGCGGGCGGCGGCCAGAACTGGAAAAGAGGGGACATCGAGTACAAGCTGACCGACTGCGACGCCGAGTTCGACGTCCACATGGCCAGCTCGGGCAACGACATGGCCTGCATCGATTGCCATGAGGGCGAGAATCATCGGGTTCTGGGCCGGGGCTCCGACCTGTCGGGAACCGACTCGCCGGGCAAGAAGCTGCTCTGCACCAACTGCCATGACGCCAAACCCCACGGCATCGCGGCGCTGGACCATCACACCGACAAGGTCTACTGCACGGTGTGCCACATCCCGACCTTCGCCAAGGATGACCGTACCGACATGGTGCGCGACTGGTCCACGCCCCTGTACCACGAGGACGCCAACAAGTACTCGGCCACCATCACCTTCGGCAAGGACGTCGTCCCGGTCTATGCCTGGTTCAACGGCAAGACCCGCGAGTCCATCCTGGGAGACAAGATCCATCCGGACAAGGACGGTGTTCTGACCATGATGGCGCCCCAGGGCAGCCGCAAGGACAAGCATGCCAAGATCTACGCCTTCAAGCTGCACCGCGCCACCCTGCCGGTGCTCAAGAAGGAGCGCATGCTCATCCCCATCGGCGTGGATGAGTTCTTCGTCGACGGCGACATCGAGGAAGCCATCGCCCGCGGCGCCGAGGCGACCTACGGGATCGAGCACCCCGACTACGAGTGGATCAAGGTGCGGCGCTACATGGGCCTCTTCCACGAGGTGCAGCCCGCGGCCAAGGCCCTGCAGTGCCTGGACTGCCACCGCGAGGGCGGTCGCATGGACTGGCAGGCCCTGGGCTACAAGAAGGATCCCCTGTTGAAGGCCATGAAGTAGCAGTCCAACTGTTCCCGAGACTGGGGGAAGGCCGCAGGGCCTTCCCCCGTTCTTTCATGACCGGCGCCACCAGCCGACCAGGGCACCGTAGAGGCCCCTCTTGATGGGCTCGAGGGTCGAGTACATCACCGGCACGACGATGAGGGTCAGGAAGGTGGCCACGGCCAGGCCCCAGATGACCGCCACACCCATGGGCCCCCACCACTGGCTGGATTCCCCCCCGATGATCAGGACCTCGTGCAGCCGTCCGTGCGCCAGGGCGTTGAAATCCAGGGAAAAGCCGGTGGTCAGGGGAATCAGGCCCAGGATGGTGGTCACGGCCGTCAGGATCACCGGGCGAAACCGAGTCATCCCGGCCCGGATGATGGCCTCCGTCTTGTCCAGGCCCCGGTCCCGCAACTGGATGATGTAGTCCAGCAGCACGATGGCGTTGTTGACCACGATCCCCGCCAGGGAGATCACCCCCACCCCGGTCATGATGATGCCGAAAGGCGTGCCGGTTACCATCAAGCCGACGAAGACCCCGATCAGGGACAGGATCACGCTGAACAGGATCACAACCGGGACGGTCACCGAACTGAACTGGCTGACCAGCACCACGAAGATCAGCATGATGGCCAGCATGAAGGCGTTGCTGAGGAAGTCCTCGGCTTCGGCCTGGTCCTTGTTCTCCCCCGTATAGTCCACGGTGTATCCGCCGGGCAGGACATAGCCGGCGAGCCTCTTCCTGACCTCCTGCAACAGGGCCGAGGAGTTGTACCCCGGCGCCACCTCGGCCATGACGGTCACGACCCGACGGGCATCGATCCGGTGGACCGCGGCCAGGCCCGAGCCGAATTCGGTGCGCGTGAAGGCGGACAGGGGAATGGTCTGCCCCTCGTAGAACACGGGGATATCGCTCAGGTCCTCCACCGTGCCCCGGAAGGGAGACCCCAGCCGTACGGTGATGTCGTACTCGTCCTCGCCCGAGCGGAACTTGGCGACGTCGGTGCCGTGCAGCGCCGTCCGCACTGTGCCGGCGATGTCGAAGGTCTGCAACCCGTAGCGTCCCGCCTTCTCCACATCCGGTATGAGACGCAGTTCGGGCAGGGAACGGTCGTAGTTGTCGGTGATGTCCACGATGCCGGCCACCTGCCGCAAGGTGTCTCGAATATCGGCGGCGATCCGGCCCAGGACATCGAAATCGTCCCCCGAGATCTCGATGTTGACCGGTGGCCCGGTTGAAGGGCCCTCCTCCATATTCTTGACCGTCAATCGCGCCCCGGTGATATCCTTCAGCTCCTCCCTCAGGCTTTCCAGGGCCCGCCGCGAGGAGCCATGACGCTCCCGCATGGGAACGAACTGGATGGTGATCTGTCCCTGGTGAGAGGGGAACGACCCGCCGCTGCTTTCCTGATCGATGGGAACGCCGACGGAGGTGGTGTAGGCCTTGAGGTCCGGCAGCGCGGCCACCTTCTTTTCGATGGTCCGGGCGTAGCCGTCGGTCACCTCGATGCGCGTGCCGCTGGGCGCGTCGATGTTGACGGTGGCGAACTCGGGTTCGGTGTCCGGGAACAGCTCCACGCCCGCATTATGGAAAACGAACAGGGCCACAACTCCCAGCAGGACCACATTGACCAGCAGCATCACCGGGAACCGGTGGGTCAGGGACCACTCCAGGGCCGGCCGGTAAAGAGCCAGGCCCCTGGTCAGCAGGCGGTCCCCGAGCAGCCTGCGGTCGGCCTCCCCCGGGTTCTTCATGAACCGGGCGCAAAGCACGGGGTTGAACACCATGGCCACCAGCAGCGAGGCGCTCAGGGTGATGATCACGGTGATTGGCAGGTACTTCATGAACTCGCCCATGATGCCCGGCCAGAACACCATGGGGCCGAAGGCGCAGACGGTGGTCAGGGTCGAGGCGATCACCGCGGCCGCCACCTGGCTGGTGCCGGTATCGGCAGCTTCGTCCGCGCCCTCGCCCAATCCCCGGTGGCGGTAGATGTTCTCCACGATGACGATGGCGTTGTCCACGAGCATGCCCAGGGCCAGGATGAGGCTGAACAGCACCACCATGTTGAGGGTGATGCCCAGCAACGTCAGGACGATGAAGGTGATGAGCATGGAAAACGGGATGGCCATGCCCACGAACAGGGCGTTGCGCACCCCGAAAAACGCCAGCAGGATCACCACCACCAGGATCAGGCCGCTGAGGATGTTGTTCTCCAGCTCGTGGACCATGTTCTCGATGGTGACGGACTGGTCGGCGACGATGCCGATCCTCACACCACGCGGCAGGATTTCCCTTTCCC
>Ga0164318_10003620_pt1 | contig 14685 bp, 10 predicted proteins | sample GuaBasSedimGuay9_FD_113734 | JGI IMG/M metagenome (GOLD analysis project Ga0164318, IMG submission 113734) | Subseafloor sediment microbial communities from Guaymas Basin, Gulf of California, Mexico - Guay9, Core 4571-4, 0-3 cm | ecosystem: Environmental > Aquatic > Marine > Hydrothermal vents...
GTTCTAGAGAAGTGCAGGAAATAGGGGGATAAATGATGGCAAAGAATAGTTGAAAAAAGGAGTTAAAAATTAGAAATTACCAAACTTTGACTTTTCCTTCCAGAAGGTCTTGTCTTAATGTGAGATAATCGTCCAATTCTGTTTGTAGTATTTCCTTCGCCCGTAAGCTGACATTATCGAAGTTTACATTGGCTGCGGGGATAAGTTCGATATCTCCCATCCAAGGTTTATTGATTGGGTGCCCGATTTGGCTGAGAATTCTAATTTGACATTCAACCACATCGCCTTGCAATTCATCAATGATTTTTCGAGCAGCGCGATTTGCTACCAGAGAATAAAGTTTTCCCACGTGGTTATTACTGTTTTTCCCGGCAGCTGCTTCCAAGGTTTGCACCCTTCCTGGGGTGATTAAACCGTTTGCTCGATTTCCTCGACCCACTTGGCCGTCATCTCCTGCTTCAGCACTGGTACCGGTAATAGTGAGGTATAGAATATCCTTTTCTAAAATATCTCCCGTATTAACCGAAACGCGCACTTCATGGTCGCATGAAATTACACTGCAGACTTCTAATGCGGCTTGTTTCACAGTTTCCACGGCGTTAATATATTCAGATTTGTCGTGTACATATTTAGAGACCATGGCATTGCAAATGGTGAGTTCAATTTGATCTCCATTTCTCAGTCCCATGACTTTAATATCTTCGCCGGAAGCGGGGCATTTATTTTTAAATGCATCAGAATTTAAGTATTGTTCTACATTATAAACCATCTGTTCCGTCGGGCTAAATGGAGCAAAACCCACTCCAAAACTGGTGTCATTGGCTAATGGGACCATATTCAGTCCTGCATCGTATAGTCCGGTTAAATCAACTGAGCCGCTTTTGGTGCGGGCGTCTATAATTACATCTCGATTCAGGTCAATATTTCGAAAGGTGGAAAGAAATACATCTTTAATCGTGTTGCGCAAGAGAGTTCTTACAGGTATTTGCTGAATTTTACCATCAATCAACACAGTATCAACGGCTCGACCGATGATTTCAAATTCTTGTGGCTGGAAAATTTTACCACCTCCGAATTCTGGAATTGCTTGTCCCGCCACATAGGCGGCTTTATCTAAATTAAGGTGAAAATATTGTCCGTATTCTTCTAAATAGTATTTTGTTAATTCACGAGAACAAGCTTCCGCAGCTTCATCTGCCACGCTGTCTGGATGGCCTTTTCCCTTACGTTCGACCATTTCGGGGAAATCGCTTAACCCAGTTGGAACACGATTCGATTTAGTTACATGTAGCATTTTTTTCAGATCCAATGTTAAACTCTTTACAGGATTTGTGGGTTGAAACAATCCAATGATAGGATAAGAAGTGAGAAATTTGTAAATGTTATCCTTTAATGGGTATAGACTTGCACAACCGCACAAACACCAAATATTTAGATTAAATAATGTAAAATATTATTTGAATATTGTTCATTCCCATTAGGAATACTTGATATGGGGAGAAAATCAGTTAATCTTTTGTATTTCATGGGGAAAATTACCAACAATGGTATGAAATGGTAAAGTAAATCAAAAAAAATGTACTTTGCAATTTTTCATATAATGAAATGATATGCATTTGAGGAATATTTTGTAATCCACCTAAATCTAATTCAATCACCTCTATCCACCTAAATCTAATTCAATCACCTCTATCTACCTGAATTAATTTCAATCCTCATTTTAATCTCGACAATAATTCAATAAACCATCCCTCTAAAATGCTTTAAATATCAAAAGTTGTGTCTTTAAGGTAATCATAGTAAATGCTTAACAATGAAGGTGACCATGAAATGGAAGATTCAGAAACAATATTGGGATGGATGAAATCTAACGAACGCCGATTTCTAATGGTAGATAATAAGAATCTCGAATCGAATTCGTCGACAGTTCTTGCTGATCTTAATGAAACAAACGAATCACCTCTTAAAAGTGCTAGTAATCTCGATTTATGTAATGAATTGCAAGAATTGCAGGAAAATCCCCAAATATCCTTAGATCAGTTTTTTAATTCTACCAGAAAACAAACTAACTACCCTTCTAACGAACAATCTCTGAATTCCCACCTTTTTGATGAGCATTTTAGTCTGGCTGATTTTCGAAATTTAACTCAACAGTGGAAAAAAGAGCATAAAATCGCTAGTTAGTTACGGTTTTTCTGCTAAATGTTTGAGACGACAATCAACGGTTTAACGTGATGGGTACTTTAACATGTGGGATGGTTAAGTCATAGTGAAGGATTAACTATGTTATAGTGTGGTATTAACTCAGAGTTTAAGGCGCATGGGATGAAAGTTGGGACGCCATGAGATCATCCGATAAGCAGAAAAAAAGATAGTTGTGCATATAATAAAAAAAGAAATTCTTAAATATTTATAAGTTAAACACGTATCATGTCTTCTACAAAGAAAACAGCGAAGAAAACTGCAACTAAAAAATCTTCAACAAAAAAAGTTGCAGTTAAAAAATCTTCAACAAAAAAAGTTGCAGTTAAAAAATCTTCAACGAAAAAGATTACTGCTAAAAAATCTTCAATAAAAAAGGCTGCTGTTAAAAAATCTTCAACAAAAAAGGCTGCTGCTAAGAAAATTACTGCAGTACCGGTGAAGGAATCTAAACCGAAAGTCGAAGAAAAACCCAAAGAAACCAGCATAACCGTTCCTAAAGAAAAAAAAGAAACAAGCAATATGCAGGTTAAAATGGCGGAAACTTGGAATAAAGTGAAAACTTCCGTTGCAAAAGTGCCCCATGGAATTGAAGAACCCGAAAATAAATTGAAAATCACCACCTCGAAGTTATTTGCCTTAATTGGGGCCTTGTTTGCTTTTTTCGAAGGTCGCACACTATTTTTGACCTATAATGTTTCTCCAGTATTTACAGTGGTCGTTGGCGCACTTGGGATGTTGATCGGATTATTCTTAATTGTTACTATTTTAACCGATCTGATTTTAGCTATGAAGGCCATCAAGGGAAAAATACCATACGAATGGTTCATACTTCTCCCCAGCGGAATTTTACTAACCGTTCTAAACCGTGTTGTGGTCGGTGGAAATATAACTTTGATCAAAGGTGGAGTATTGTTGATGATTGGTGGAATTCTGCTCTTGTTAGAGGGTTTAAAAATAAAGAAGATACCAGATGCAAAAGTGATGGTAACCTTTTTTGGAATTGTGATTGGATTATGGGAAACTGCTAAGGTAGTAATTATCGATTCTAACAATGTTTGGGCTTGGATTACGGCAGTAATAATGTTGATTTTATTGTTCATCTTATTCTTAGCAACAGGAATAATTAAATTACCTGAAAAGATCCGGCCCCCGTTAACATGGTGGTTAACACTCTCGATTGGAATTGCAATGGCCTATTTTGGTTTCTTATTAAGCGGAATAGTTATTTTGCACGTGTTTCTGCTGATTTTAATTGATTTATAATTATTCTGTTCATTTTTTTAGAATTTTTTTTCTCTTTTACAACCTTTATTTTATCATCTATCATATATCATAAACAATTTTAATATCAGTTCGGGAGGGCTTTTCATTAATTTCCAGATATGAATAAGTGATGGCCTTAACTTCGGTATCCGGCTCATGTTTGTTCGGATCGAATATTTCTCCATAAGCGGTTCCACGGAGCCTTAAATGCCCAGAGGGAAGTTTTTCTATAGGAGATAATTTTATCGACTTGATGATCACCCATTCCGTATCAAAAAGAAAGAGAAATTCGGATAAAAATGCAATAAGAAGAGATCCTTTTGTCTCATCGGTAATATCAATTGGAAATTCCTGTTTTGCTTGAATTAACTTGGTGTTCATCATTGTTTCCATTAAAGCATACAGACATTGTTCGAGAGATGCTTCTAATGTGGGACCCCATGCATGTACCCATACATCTGCGGGATGATCTAAAAATTCAAATCCAGCATCTTCTAGTGAATCCGAACTTGTAAAAAAAGATTTCATTAGGGAAGAGAATATTGCACGGATGAAAAATTTAATTGATACATGTGATACCTTGTTAATAGGTTTTTTATCTGCGTGTGAATTATTTTGCTTATATTATGAAAAATCGAAAAGTCTTTGTTCTTAACCCCACTCAGTCAAAGCGGTTGATAGCAAAAGGGGTGATCAGCCTTCCTCAAGTTCAACAAGCACTGCATGAGGGTAAAATCTATATCAGCAGAGGTTCCACCAATGCTTACGTTTTAGAAGAATTTTATCAAACTATAGGACAACCTCGTGAATTCAATAAAGGTGATTTTGTAGCAGGTCAAATAGTTCCGAATGGGCCAGAGAAATTCATGAAATGGTGGGTAAATAAGGGCAACCGCTTGGATGAAGTTCTATTTGTGAAAGGAAAACCCGCTAAATTTGAGGATAGAGTGAAAGAAATCCGAAAATTTACTCAAGGAGATCTTTTTATTAAAGGAGCAAATGCTTTGGATCTTCAAGGTATTCCTGCAGTCTTGGTAGGAGGTAAAGATGGGGGAACTATTGGCACGTTACAAGGTATTCTCCAAGCTAAAGGAATTGAAATCATTTGTCCTATCGGATTAGAGAAGTTGGTGTTTCATCCAGTATCGGAAACTCAATTCGTGATGGGAATGGAAAAAATGGATACACCTATGGAAGGAATCCCTTGTGGATTAATCCCCATGATTTCAGCCACCGTTATCACCGAAATTGAAGCTATGGAAGCCTTGTTCGAATGTGAAGTATTTCATGTGGCATCAGGAGGTGTAGGCGGGGCGGAAGGATGTATTAGTTTACTGGTAGATGCATACGATGATGCAGAAATGAAGCGAATAATCAAATTTATGGAAAAAATCGCTCGAGAACCTATATATCAGCCAAATACATGAATTACCTTTCATTGCTTCTTTTCACTTTTTCGTATTTTATTCCCTTTATTTGTTAAAAAATTTTACTCTTTAAATACACCCTCCTTTATCCATAACTTCAAATATAACTTCACAAACCAAACAATCTTCTAATATATTGGAGATTTTCATGCTAAAAACAAATAGGTTTAAATATTCTTTCCTTCAAATCTTATAATATCGGTTTTTATAAAATTGATACCGTTTTTTAGGATTTCATATTTTTCGATTTAATTTCGAGATAAATTTAATAAAACATAACGAGACGAGATGAAAGAACATGGTTGAAGTGGAAAAAAATTATAAGTTGGGCGGTTTAACCGCAATTATTGGCGGGCTTATAGGAATTGGACTGAATTTTTACTTCTTTTTGATTACATATAAACCCCTAATTGCAGCCCAAGCAATTAAATGCGGTCCGGGTTGTGAACTGGTTATAACCTATATGTTAGCCGCTTTCAATGATATCGGTATTATAAGTGGTATTCTTTATTGTATCAGTGCCTTTGGGTTCTTCAATAAAGAGAAATGGGCATATAATCTTGCAGTGGTGGCGAATGTATTAGCTTTATGGACCAGCTTCTGGCCTAATATTCCGATTTTAGATGTAATGGGTGCAGGTTTCACAGGCTTTTTTCCCTATTATATCTTCATTTTTCTACCAAATATATTATTATACTTAATTTTTAATCTATTTGTCGGAAAGCGTAATTGGGGACGGATTTTGGTGGGTTTATTGACCGGAATGGCATTTATTATGGCGTTTATTAACGGAACAGCGAGCCTTAATATTATGTATGTAAAAGGTTTGGCTGATATGGATAATACTCTGTATGTTATGTCAAACCGGCTATTTTGGCTTTCAGCCTTTGGTTTTGGAATAGTTACCATTGGTATCATGTTGAAACCAAAGAAATGGGTTAGAATGCTTGGAATTGCAAGTTCAATCATCAGCATTTTATTTGGAATTCCAATGGGTTATATAACTACCATCACAAAAGGAGAGTTTTCCATGTATTTTGGGGCGCCAGCAATGAGTTTACTCCTATTATTTCTGTTTGTAATACCTACCTTGTGGAATAAAATCCTTAAAACCGATGAAAGTTGAAAGTGAAGAAAAAAGTATTTTTTTTAATTTTTTCCAATCCAAGTATTCAATCGAGATGAAATTAACCAAATAAAGTGCCGTAATTATTAGTAAAATCAAATAAAAAGTAGAGAATTATACCGATACGGCACAAGCTCCGATTCCTATCATTCCAATGAAATTTACAGCAAAGTGATTCAAACCAAATTTGAGTTTTTTAAAAAATCAAAGGAAAAAATGGCGCACGCGATGGTATTCGAAACCATGAAGGCGGGTGCCTACTGGATCTCAAGTCCAGCGCCGTTTTGGCGAAATCATTCGATTTCTCGACCACTTGGCTACGCGTGCATTTTTGATTGATCTTATTTAAAGGTGATTCCGATCTACGATTAAAAAGTGGGCGATTTTTAATAAATTTTTGTCTCAGTGAATTATTTGAAAAAGGAAACGATGGATTTTTGCTTAACACGAGGATTATCGGTGAGATCTTTTACGTTACGTTCAATCAATTTCCATCGTTGTTCTGTATAATCTCCCAAAGCAAATTCACGAATAAAAGATTGGGCTTTGGACAAATATTTAGTAATTCCTCCTGGATGAACAGTCATCAGCAAATCATTCCCACATTTAGTGCATCTGCCCATAAGCGGAATCCTTCTATATTTTGCCCCACATTTAGGGCAACGAAAACTTTGCGTGGAAAAAGCCCGCAGGTTTCCCAATATGTCAGGAGCAAAATGCGAAGAAATTACTTTTCGTGCCACATCTTGGATATTTACTGCTTGAATTGTCTTAGCTAGATAGAGTTGTGATTCAATTTTTTCTTCCATAGTTTCTAGAACGGAGTACATGGATCTTCGAGGGCCTAAATTGATAGATTTGGTGGGATGAGTGAACATGCTACCTTCAAATTGGGCTTCGGTTCCTAAATAATTTGCAAATAATTTCATGTATTTCAATTTGGGTTTACAGAATGTTTGCGAATCTTTATAAAATTGAAGCGGATATTGAGCCATGTAATCTACATTATGACTTTCTCCGTCCACTTCACGGGGATCCAACAGTAAGGAAATAACTAAAGGAGCGTCCATCTTTCCACCGAGAGAAGATGGAAGATAATAGAGTGAGAAATTCAGCAAACATTCTAGCAACAACATAATTCCATCTTCATCACCATCGCAGTTATGAGTAAGTATATACTCGTTAACTAACAATGTGTGATGGGGTGAAACTTCCAGAGAGTAGACATATTCATTTTCACGTGAAACTATTTCAATTTCACAAACCGGAATTAATAAATTATCTCCGAGCATGGTCATATCTCTAAGATTATCACTTAAACCATCCACCAACTGCTTAACTGCATTATTTTTCCGTGTGGAAGTAAACCCAACTGAATTTTGAAATTTTTGCACATCTTCTCCATATAATCTCAAGTTATATTCAACGATCCCATTTTTTTCTAAAGATTTAATACTTCCAAAGATTCCATATCGGAGTAGACAAAAGTCTAGGTCAGATGCCAGTTTGCGGCTGAAAGAAGAACAATATATCTCGTTCTCAGAATCAACTGAACCATTTCCGCTGAAGTATGCGGCTAACATAGGCTTTATTTTATTTAAGGGGAGATTTTTGATGAAATCGGGAATAAATTTATCTCGAGATTTTGAACGAAATCCCAAGATGTCTGTGAAAAAGGAATGAATGGTATGGGAACTTATAGTAACTTGTCCAAGTTCGATGTGAGATTTAAAACCTTCTCCGAAAACTTCTGTAATACTGGCTAAAATATCATTTTTAATATCATTTCCAACATCATCTTCTATTCCTGCAATACTAACTTGGTCGGTGAATTCTGTGCTGTGAGCATATCCTTGCAGTTTTAGACTTTCGGATAAATAATATCCAATTAACTTCATTAAGGCTGAGTTGACCCCAATTTTACGTGGGATGAACGTGTGGTCTTGTTTGAAGCCAATGGAGCAATTCGGTACATCTTCCATTTTTTTTCCCGTGAGTTCTAATAACCTGAGTAAAATGTTGAGCGGTATGGTATCGTTTGAGTCGGAGTAATTAGAGAGTGTTTCTTTATGAATATCTAATCTGGAGGCGGTTTCTTGGAGTCCATGGATTTCTACTAATGATTTAACGAACGTACGCAACCCTCGTAGCATTATTGTATCCCATATAGATTCAAAATCTGGATCTTGGTATCGGTAAAATAAATCCAATTCATCTATATCGATAGTGGGGATGGTTAAGCGAGGTAAGACAAAATAATCCCCTTTTTTGACCTCTAATGCTTTTATGGTTACCAGTTTTTGGTCCCGAGAAACTAAAACTTGGTGATCAGGAGTTACCTTAAAACTACGCCCAGTGCGAAGTCTAAATTGAATAAGTGTGTCAGTTGATGGTACTTTCATCACACGTTGAATCAGTGCAGGAAGGGTTTGGTGAGTGTTAGGATCAAAGGAAAGGACTTGTACCTCTTTGAGATTTTTATTTTTCACAAAACCTTGTTCTTCGGATTCCTCTCCACCGAATAAGTCTTCATAGAGTTTTTCAAACGATATTTGTTTGGTAAGACCATTTTCTATAATAGTTACCTTTGTCTGAGGTGGAAAACAATTTCTTCTTTTTGCAGCATGCCAATATGGGTGGGCATATCCAGATTCAGCATATGTGAATCCGATTAGTCGCCCAATGATTCCAGCCGAAGTGTGTGGAGCTAAACCTACCATGTAATGTCCTATCAGATCATACTTAGTTTGAACGTTGTAAAAGCGTGGTTGATGATACAAGTATTCTAATTCATCATCTACAAAATTCGCCACTTTGACAAAATAATCTCCTAAATGATGGGTGAGTAGCACATCTTGAACTTTTAATTCAATAATTTGGGCTTCACTGGAAATAGGTTCGCCGTAAATATCTACATCATAACCCAATTCACGAATAGTGTCCACACTAGTATCTATTTCTTTGCAAGTAAAATGAGTTAGGGGGATATCTGTAGCATCGGCCCGAATAGTTCCATCTTTATAGACAAAAACATCGTTTATGGCGCGCAAAATACCTTTTTCAATGGGTTCTGGAATTTTATACTCTGATGACATTCCTTTTACTCCTTTAACGGTAGGAATAGTTTTTGGTATTTTTGCTGCAGCGGCCTCAAAATAGCGTTTAAGCGAAAAACTTTTGATTGAAGTAGAACTAAGAAAACTACCACAGTTGGGGCAATTTAACGTTTTTATATCATAGAGTCGGTTACATCGGGGGCAAATTTTCTGTAAAATTGTCTGAACATGACAAGAAGGACATTGATTTAAAAAGGTAACAGATTTACATTTAGGACAAATTTTTTGACAAATCTCTACTTTAATGCTTGGAACCCCGATAGCATTTTGCAAACTCCTTTGTAATTTTGAATCATGACCGATGGGAAAAAGAGAGTGGACTGGAGGTTTCATTTTCCGTTCTTTTGCCTTTTCTGGCCGACCCATACGACTTCCCATATAGTATGGGGCTTTATCTGGCACAATTAAAGTAGTTAAATAAGGAAACAGTTCTAATGCAGTTTTTTTTAACGTTAATTCGGATATAGAAGAAATATTCAAATTTGCAACACGAGAAGAACCAAAACCAAAAATTTCAAAGAAAACGAATGCGCGATCAGGATCTAACCATAGACCTGTTTCTCGAACTTGATGAATAACAAACCCATTTTCCATGGCATTTTTAACTTCATGACTATTTGGGATAATTAACCCTTCGTGTAGGATTTCTTCGAGTTTTAAATAAGAAATTTTTACTCCTGGAAGATCTTTCACATCTACCTTTAATAGTTGAGAAAAACCTTCAGCTAAAGCATTTCTAATGGAGAGTAATTCTGTACCGTTAACATTCCCCCAATGATCCAAATATCGAGGATGAATGCCAACTTGATAATTAATTGCTAATTCAACTGCTTCCCTGCTTGAAGGAATGTTATCAAACGGATTCTTAATAAACTTGAGTAAATTTTCCATAGAAAGGTCATCAATCTTTGTTTTTCCTTCATTTTTCGAAAGATCATGTTTTTTTTTTACATTTTCTTCCAATTCGACTGCCCACCATTCTTCCACATAGCCAGATGGTAAAACAATATGATTATTCTCAACAAATTCACCGTATCCAAACAGCATGTCTCCGAGAAATAATATTTTTTCGGCTAACTTCTTCTTTTGAATATTAATGGCATCTTGATAATTCCACAATTGTTTAACTTCCCCTGATTTAAGCAAAACAATTGGTGGTTCAACTGAGGTTACTGGCATGGTAGAACCACTCTTTCCTGGGCGCTCTATTCTAATTTGAGTTCCGATAGCCATAAATTCATTTAAAAGAAACATGGTAGAAGGGTGGATACCACATGCTGCTAATCCAGTATTGCGAGATCGGCCGTATCGAATACGATGACCTCCTATTTCAGAAGGATTGGCAAATACTGGACGTCCTGCAATGATATCAGCAATATATTTGTCCAATGGAGGGTTTTTCTTTGCTAATTCTTTGTATCGTAATTGCACTGGGGTTAATGGTTTTGAATTAGTGGTAGAGTTTTCTTCCAATAGAGGTCCGATTTCTCTTACTTTTTTACCTTTATAGGTATCTCCTCCGTAATCTTTTGCTTTGTCTTTTTCTTGAAGTTCCGTTTTATTGGAAGCATGACCAAGTTTTTTCAATTCACTTAACCATTCCCAACTGGGAATATTTCGTTTTTCGATGATTCTAAGTATTTTTTTGGATTTGAGCAAAACACCATCATTTAAGACTAAGCAAGGTCCACCTCGAACAAAATTCGTTTCAATTCGGGGTAAATCCCGATGGGCTGAAACTTCGCGTTGTTCTGTAGGATCCCCATTAAGTTCAACCGTTAAATGTCGAATGGCGAATCCAAGTTCTTCATTGGTTGAGGGATATTGAAGATTCATTATCCGATCATACAATTTTACCTCTTCAATAAATCTAGCTACTTCATCTTCGGTAGCAATCCATTTAGCAATTCCCATTTTCTGGCGAACGTGTTCAGCACACAAGACTGCAAAAGCTTGTACTGTTCCTCCTGCAGCCCGAATTGGACCTGCAAAGTACAATGCTAAGTAGGGCTCGCCCCCTAACATGTTTTCTCGAATAATTACTTTTGCAATTCCTTCTAATGGTGCGGAAACGACTCCTTCTGTTTTAATGGCTAAAGCCAAGCGGATTGCACGATCAACTTTTTCATCTCGTGAAAATTCGCCCAATTTATCTTCTATTAACCAGTCCATTGATCGGAAACATAGTTCATCTTGATCTGCACCTTCTTCCTTCCATTTTCGTAGAAGATCCGCAATTCCAGGGGGTCCTACCAATTTTTCTACCCGTCCTGCCATATCTCGCGCTTGAGGTGATTCCACATTTGGAACTGGATCAACTCCTATTTTACGCGCTTTTTCTGCAAAAATATAAATTTTTTCCACATCACGTTCAATACGGGCAAAGTATTTGCGGTATTTCTCACTCATAACTACGGGCATGATAATCAGGTTGTTTTAATAATTCAAATGGAAGATCTTTAACTTGAATATATCAGAAGTAAAATCTTTGTGGGTTAAATGTTATATTAATTCGACGTTAATATCAGAATAAAAAAGGAATCACAGTGATATAACTTTAGAAGATCTTTCACAAAATATGGAAAAATTGAAAATCATGACGCTTTCGGAACAAAACCAAAATCAAGATATAGCACGCTTGTTACAAGTGATTTTGCAGTCAAAGGTGAATATTGATCCTTATGCATTATGGTTTTTGAGCCGATTAAAAGTATCTGACTCTGATCTCGAAGAATTTTTGCAGCATATTGCTTTTTTGCCCCATTTTTCTTCCTACATTTCCTACGATTTTTTAAAAGAAGAATGGTTGCTCTTTCAGAAAAAGAGAAGTAAAATTCATAAAACAGATAATAAAGACAAAGAATCTTCAAATATTGAAGAAGCAAAAACACTAAAGAATTCTTCCATGCAGATTTCAACCCCCAAAAAGCAAGAAGTAGAAACCAATTCTGGAGATAAAGAAATTATCGATCCAGAATTTGATTTTGAATCTGCTGAAGTGGATGAAATCTTGGGGGAATCTTTTTCAAAAATATTACCTTCATCCCTTAAAGCGTCAAATACTCAAAGGAAACAAACAATTTTGGCTCCAAATCCTAAAATTCCAGTTGAAAAAAATCCTCTATTGCGTAAACAAGATCAAACAGATCATGAACTTAAAGGATTAGATGCTCCTGAATCAATTGATATTAATCCCGAATTGCAAATTTTAGATTTGAAGACATCTTCCCCGAACTCAGATCAAGTAGAACATTTAAAAAATATGGTAAATTCGACTCATATTGCTCAAATCTCTCCTAATCAAATACAATCTAAAAAAAATAATCTTGAACCTTCTGCAGAGAAATCATCTAATCACCTTAAAGAAGAAGAATCGAGTAAAGTAGAAAGAATTCATTCCCAAAAGAGAAAATCGTGGGAATCATTGGAAATATCGGATTCCTCAAAATTATCATCCCTAAAATCTGGGACGTCCATGTTTAAACCAATAGCTGCTGAATATGATGCGGAAATTAAAATTCTTAAAGATCCCACTGGTAAATTGTATACAGAAGGAAAAATCTCGGAATTTCTTAAAGTCCAACAAGATAAATTTGAAAAACTATCAAAAATCTTGCAAAAAAGGCCAGAATCTGGCGGTGTTCTTCCCATAAATATGATAAATCGCTTAGAAAATTCAACAGAGATTAAATTTATCGGAATGGTAAGTGAAAAACGCTTAACCAACGCAAAAAATTATCTCATTCAGTTCGAAGATCCTACCGGCGATTGTATGGCGCTTGTTCAGCAGAAAAAAACCGATGTCTATAAACTTATTGATTATTTACTCCCTGATCATGTGGTAATTGTGGATGGCTTTTTAAGTGTGAATGAAAAGACCAATTCTAGAATAATTTTAGTTAATGATATCATTTTTCCCGATTCACCTAACACTCATACAGTTCAAACTCCAGAAGAAGATATAGCAATGTGCTTGATTTCTGACACTCATTTTGGGAGCATTGAATGGCTGGAAAAAATATGGTATCGTTTTGTGGATTACTTAAATTGTCGAGTAGGTAATCATCGTCAAAGGACACAAGCAGGAAAAATAAAATATTTATGCATTGCAGGAGATATTGTTGATGGGATTGGCGTTTATCCCAATCAAGAAAAACATTTACGTATAAAGGATATTTATCAACAGTACGAAGCATGTGCATCTTATTTAACAGATTTACCAGATTATATAGAAATCATAATAATCCCCGGAGATCATGATGCGGTGCGAAAAGCAGTGCCTGCTCCCTCTCTACCAAAAGATTTTGCAGAACCCCTCTATAATCAAGGTTATACCATGCTGGGTAATCCAAGTATGGTTAGCTTACATGGAATTAAAACCCAGTTATTTCACGGGACTTCATTGATTGACCTTAATATGGCAATTCCAGGAATGTCGAATGAAGATCCTTTTGGAACGATGAAAGAATTCATACGAGCGCGCGATTTAGTCCCAACTTATGGGAAAAAGACCGAATTTGCTCCAGTTGAAGAAAATTGGTTTGTGTTAGATGAACTTCCAGACGTGTTACATACGGGACATCTACATAAAAATGGTTACGGGAAATATCACGGAATTTTGTTGGTTAATTCTGGTTGTTTTCAAGATCAAACCGAATTCATGGATAGTCTTGGGATTATTCCAGATTATGGAAAGCCTACCGTGGTTAATATGAAAGGAAATCTCACTCCAAAGGTAATAGATTTAGTTGGTGACATGTAAAATGGTGCTAAAAACACCCAATACTTTAGATCAATTAATATTATATTGGTGGAAAATTATTGACCGCCCACAGATCAGTCGCGATGAATTACAAAATTTCATTGCTTTTGAATTATTTACTCTTTCTCTTGAAGAAACAAAGCATAAAATCCAGCAGGCTATCGATCAAAAGTTGCTCCAATATGATCCTTTAACTGAAATTCTTCAACTTAGACCTTCTCTTCAGACGGAATTTGAAGCATGGAAGAATGAAGGAGTGAAAAAAACCAAAAAAATGCTAGAAATTTTGCGAAAACCTTGGCGAAAACCGATTGAATTTGATGAAAAGGATTATTATAACATTTATTATCACGATTTGGTTGATCCCACAATAGATAAAAGGACTTCAAATATTATGTCATCTGCGATCGAACTGCAAAAATTGGATTTTAATTCAATCATTACGGGAAAGATAAACGGTTTTCCGTTTGAAATAAACCTAGAAGAAAAAAGAATCGTTCATAGATGTCCTGACTTCACCCCATTTCGCATCCAAGAAAAGAGTTTTTGTCCCCATCTCGCCCGGTTAATTATGAAATTAAATTTTAAAAATAAAGATGAAACTCTAAAATTATTGAAAAAAATTGTCCAAAACAAAAACTTCTGGGAATTTTCAAATTCATTTAAGTGAAAAAAATTTTAGCCTGAGGGGTAGTGCCCATATTTAGAGATAAATTTCAATTTTTTTATTTTCCACTTCTATTTGACCATTTAGATATTGGGATTTTCGAATAAGGCGGTGAAAAC
>Ga0164318_10003621_pt1 | contig 14683 bp, 14 predicted proteins | sample GuaBasSedimGuay9_FD_113734 | JGI IMG/M metagenome (GOLD analysis project Ga0164318, IMG submission 113734) | Subseafloor sediment microbial communities from Guaymas Basin, Gulf of California, Mexico - Guay9, Core 4571-4, 0-3 cm | ecosystem: Environmental > Aquatic > Marine > Hydrothermal vents...
GCCATAACCCTCATCGAAAACAACGATCCAGAAGCAAAAAAACTGCTAGCCCACGTTTATTCTCACACAGGAAAAGCTCATATAATAGGAATAACCGGTCCAGGCGGTTCAGGAAAAAGCACGCTTATAGAAAAAATTGTACGTGAGTATAGGCGAAATGGCAAAAAAGTGGGTGTAATAGCCGTAGACCCCACGAGCCCTTTCACGGGCGGAGCCTTTCTAGGCGACAGAATAAGAATGCAGGAACTAAGCACCGACGAAGACGTTTTTATAAGGAGTATGGCAACCCGCAACTATTTGGGAGGAATAGCTCGTGCAACAAAAGACGCTGTAAAAGTGTTGGACGCTTCTGGAAAAGACGTAATAATCGTGGAAACAGTTGGCGCTGGCCAGTCAGAAGTGGAAATAATCAAAATAGCCGACTCGGTGGTGGTTATTCACGCGCCAGGATTAGGTGACGAAATCCAAGCCATAAAAGCTGGGCTTATGGAAATAGCTGACATATTTGTTGTTAATAAGGCTGATAGAGAAAACGCGGATAAGGCAGTAATAGACATCCAGTCCATGCTGCAACTTAACAATAAAGAAAAAGCATGGAAACCGCCAATCATAAAAACCGTGGCATTAACAGGCGAAGGAGTCACGGAACTTATCGAAAAGCTTGAAGAACATAGAAAATTCCTTGAAAAAGAAAAAGCGCGGAAAAAAAGCTTATCAAAGGCCGAGGCTGAACTGGTTGAAGCCATCAAAGAGCAAACAGCAAACTCAATCATTGAAAAGCTAAGAAAAGAAGGAACGCTTGAAGAAGTTTTACAGAAAATCTTAAAAAAAGAAATAGACCCAGTTTCAGCAGCTGAAAAACTTCTGAAAGAGAAATTTAAGAAGGAATAGAAACTGAAGCTTGAAAAAGGACTTGTGCAAGTCTATACTGGCAACGGAAAAGGAAAAACAACAGCGGCTTTTGGACTCGCCTTGAGGGCGATTGGCAGAGGATTGAAAGTTTACGTAATACAGTTTATTAAAGGTGGCTTTGACTACGGCGAATTATACATTGCCGACAAGCTTCCCAATCTAAAATTGAAAGCTTTTGGCAGAGGCAAATTTGTGACGGAAAAGCCTGCGGAAAAAGAGGATGTTAAACTTGCAGAAGAAGCTTTGGCTTTAGCTGAAAAGGTGATCAAAAGTGGAGAATACGACATCGTAATTCTGGACGAGGTAAACGTGGCTTTAGATTTAAAGCTGATAAAAACTGAAAAGGTTGTGGAGCTTATGAAAAGCAAGCCGAGGCATGTTGAGCTTGTTTTAACTGGACGTTATGCACCTGCAGAAATTGTAGAAATTGCTGATTTGGTTACAGAAATGAAGGAAATCAAACATCCCTTTAGCAAAGGTCAGCAAGCAAGGAAGGGAATAGAATACTGATGGCTGAAGACGGAAAAACCAGAAAGTTTTCGGATTTAATGAAAGTCTCATGGATAAGGTCCGCCATAATTCTCGGAATAATCCTGACAATCATAGGCTTAACCATAATATACCTTTTAAAATACTTCAATGTAAGCAGTTCCCCGCTATTTTTAGACGCAAAGGTATTGATGGATAAGTATGGGCTTTTAGGCGTTTTTGCTGCAACGATTTTAGCTGGAACCCTTGTGCCTTTAGGAAGCCCAGCATTAGTGGTGGCTGCAGCCGCCTTGGGAATGCATAAAATCTCTCTGGTTTTAGTTGCCACGATAGGATTTACTTTGGGCATGCTGATTAATTATGCTTTGGCATATCGCTTGGGAAGACCTTACGTTATAAGGAAGGTTTCTGCAGAAAGGCTGGAGGAAACCACTATGCTATGGAATAAGTGGGGATGGATTCTCTACACCATTTTTGGGCTTATTCCAGTCTTACCTGTGGAACTGCTCTCACTGCTTTGCGGATTATTAAAGACGCGTTTAGATGTTTTTCTGGCTCTAAGCTTTACGCCAAGGCTCATAGTTTTTGCAGTGTTAGCTTATTTCGGAGAACATGTAGGCATATGGATTGGTGTGCTTGCCTAAGGTTAAAGCTTGAATTTTCGCAACAGTCCATTGCTTGAAAGTTTAAGGGTGCCTCTTCTTTAAAAGATTCTTTAACGCTGCAATAATTTCTTTTAAAGGGGATGGTGGATGAAATTCTGGTTTATATGGATGCGTTTCGCTTTCTAAAAGCTCTTTCAAGCAGGCATAACAGGTTTCAAATTCCCTCATGTTATTGCTCTTAAACTTAAAAATTGGAGCGCCGCCAAGGGGTGTTTCCCAACGTTCATCCCAAGCAAACACTGGGCTCGCATTACCGAACAAGGCTATGTTCCTTTCAATAATAACTTCTCTTTCTACATTAAACAAGACAACTAAACCATTAACATTTTTAACTTTGGTAGTCAACAAGAAAGCACGCGTAACATTGTCTGGAGCTGTTGAATCTATTATGACGCTGTAGCCTTTTTTAAGCAGGTAATCTCGCATTTCCGCAATTATAGAATATATTAAGAATTCGTCTCTGCATGGAGGTGCCTCGTTAAAAAGCATAGCTCTCAAATCGTCAACACCTATTCTCGCAAAATTCTTGTTTTCAGAAACCAAACGCCTAGCAAGCATGGTTTTACCACTCTTGGGATAACCGCTCAAAACAATATTCCACAACCCCCTAACAGCTACTTTCATCTTTCTTCCACCATCCTCTTACTCTAAAGTGAAGGCAACATGTTTATCCCTTTTTCTTCAGCAACGTTTTTCTGTTCAAAATCCTCTAATTTACAAAGTGAAAATGAACGATATTAGTGTCGGCGAAGCTTTTTCAGCGGGTATAGGCTTAGCCTTCGGCTTGGCTATGGCACAGTATACCTTTTCATTAATGAAACCGTCTGAAAGAATTAGACAGGTTGTTGTCTGCCTAAAATGCGGCAGCAGAAATCCAATTGAAAACAAGTTTTGCTGTCAATGTGGTCAACCCATCTATCCTCTGCCTTCAATTAAATGTGCCAAATGCGGAACTCAAATGCCTTCCAGCTGGAATTTTTGCGGCATGTGTGGTGCTTCGCTTAGAAAAAAGGCTAAAACAAGAAAAAGAAGAGAAAGAAAGATTTAGGCTAGTTTTTCTCCACAGTTTCCGCAGAACTTTGTTCCAGGCGGATTTTTTGCCTTGCATTTTGGACAGATTATTTCTGTTCCAGTCTGCTGCTGTGTTAACGGTGTACCGCAATTTCCACAGAATTTCATGCCAGCAGGGTTTTCTGCTCCACACTTTGGACATACGACTTTAGCTTGTGGAGTAAGGCTTGTGCCACAGTTCCCACAGAATTTGGCTCCAACAGGATTTTTGGCTCCGCATTTTGGACATACAACTAGCTGTTGCGCTTGAGCTTGCTGCATTTGCTGAGCCATTATATAAGGCATGGTTAACCCCATTCCAGCACCTACACCCGCTGCTGCCGCACCGCCGCCTTCAGAGCCTTTAAGCTCTGATGCTGTTTCTTTCATGTATTGCATCATCATGGCTTGAGAACCCATTCCAGAAGCGAATCTTCTGGCTTCTTCAGGGATGTTTATGCCTTCGAACACGCAGTCTATCACTTTCAAGCCAACTCTTGAGGCTTCATCACTTATTTTTAATGACACTTTATCTGTGGTTTCGTCAACATTTTTCACAAGTGTGAAAATGTCCCAGTGGGCAAACTCGTCTATTACACGTTCGTTTATGAATCCCCTAATGTATTCTTCCACGTCTTTTGATGTGCTTGCGTTTCTGTTGCCGAAAAATTCTGTTACGAAAAGTTTTGGGTCTTCAACCTTGTAGAGCATGTAACCGTAAAAGCCAAGTTCAGCCTGATATTTTATGTCTCCGCTAGGCGCTGAATAGGCTTTACCGCCAAAATTTGCTCTAAACTGGCTGTTGCTAACGAAAACTACTTCACAGTCGAAAATGTCGCCTATGATACGTAAAGCTTTCAAAACCGCTGTTAAAAGAGGAATATTATTGCTTGTAATCGTGTGTCTTCCAGGTCCAAAAACATCGTAGGCTTTGCCGTCTCGGAAGAAGACAGCCCACTGGTTTTCTTTAACTATAACTTGACTTCCATACTTTAGCGTGAGTTTTGGGAATCTATAAGCAATGTCTTCTGGACTCGCAAAATCCCATGCGACTCTTTCAACAATTGGCATTTACCTTTTACACCTCCAAGGGTCTAAACTTTTTTTCTCTTTCATCCCATTTAGACTCAAAACCAAGTATTAAGGATTTAATGTTCCTAGCTTTGGCTGCCGCTTCAGTCCAGTTTTCAGCTTGACTGTCAACATACAAGTCGTTAACTGCATTTATTATCGCATCTATTTCCGCGCTTAACGTTTTGTCGTAATCGAAAACACGAGCCAGTTCCCTCTCTCTTATCGACCCTTTACGGTCCATTAAGCCTGCATATCCATAATCTGCGCGATTAACTTTTTCTGCCACTCTGTCCATTACTTGAATTACTTTTTTGAAGTCATCTGTTGCTTTTCCAGCGTTTAAAGCCGCAAGGTAAATTTCTTCCCATTTGTGGCGTAGGCTTTTGAAGTCAGCATAATATAGGTCTCGAAGTTTTCTGTCAAGTTCTCTTAAGTCTTCCCTTGTGGCGTAGCCCATGCCGAAAACGTTCTGGATTTTTGCAAGCATTCCCTGCCTATCCTTTACTTTTTCTACAGTATCTTTTTCTGACATTTCAAGTCCTTCTAGACTATTTTAAATAAGGGTCTCCCTCCACCTAAAACTTTCCCTTCGCAACCATCTACTGCAATCACGTAGTTTTCGCCGCCTAAGGTGTAGTGAACAAACCATATGGGAACGTGCACAAGTTCGCCTTCGCCGACAACTATGTTTGTTTTGCATGATTCTAAAGTGTCCACCTTTCCACGGGCAATCAGCCTTTCCTTTGCTTCAATTTCCGCCTTAACAGTTGTTTTTGCTTCTTCCTCGTTTAGTTCGATGTTGAGAAATTCAGCGTCTGAAGGAATTTTGCCTACGTCAAAGGGAATTTTTCTAGAAGCTGGCACATCATAATAGTTTATTTCACTAATCAACGTTCTTCGGGCTAGCGTAGGCCAGATGTAACTGTTTGCGAAGGAGTAGGAAACTGTGCGCGGCCTTTTTTCTTTCTGCTGCATTTCAGCATAAGCCTTTACGCCGGCAAAAAGCATTTTTCCAAACTTTTTAAATCCGCTAGCTCTCTTATCCTTAACAGCTTCTTCCGCTTGGTGCAATTCTCCCATAATTCCCGTTCCAGTAATTCCTTTAAACCACGTGTTAGCGTTGGCTTGGAAAACCCAGAAAGGAACATAGCGGAGCTTAACGTTTGTTATTTGCGCGTCTTTTGAAACTCCAACTCTTAATAGGCCTTTGTCCATGTATTTTCTCGCTGCTTCCACTGCTTGCTGGGCGAAAAGGCGGTTTTCAAGCATGCTATGCTTTTTTATTTCTTCTCTGGTGGCTATGGTCATTGTGAAGCCGCAGTATCTACAAGTATAAATTATATCCTCTTGAGTTACGCTGATCGGAGCGCCGCATCGGGTGCACTTTGTAGGCAGAGGCTGTGCTGGTTTCGGAGTTGGCGGCTTAGGAGGAGAAGGCGCTGTTGGCTGCGTTGGAGTTGGCGGAGCCGCTGCGCTTACTTGTTCTGTGTGGCTTTTGAAAGCTTGAGGGTTTTTTGCAGAAGCCAAAATCACGTCCTCAACTATGAACCAAACTTCTTGGTTGTCTTCTCTTATTCCAGAAACCATAAAGTCGTCTGGAACTCCTTTAACGCTTAAAGTTTCTTTCGCTCCGAACAGTCCGGGCTTTTTGTACTCTATTAGAAAGCTTGTTTCGCCAGTTAACACCCGCTCTATTTTGTATCCATGCTTTTCAAAGGAAGCTTTCAGTTTCTCTTGTAAAGCTTTGATGTCAACTCCAAGACCTTGATACCTTGCCATAAACCCTCATCTTCTCAAAATCTTCGCGTTCCATGGGAAGCCTCACGGGATTCATCGCGATATTTGCGGTTCCAAACTTCCTCCAAATTGTTACCGCATCGAGGACAGGCTTTAACAGGGTTTGGCATGGGCTGTGTTATAAAACCACATCCCCCATATTCTCTTAAACATTCGATTACGTATGGAAAGTTTATGGCAGGCTTTACTTCGTGCGTTAGGTCTGGTCGCCCTTTAACTGCGGCAACTCCTTTCACTTTTATTTCCAGCTCTGTAAAGGGGTCTGGCTTCGAATATTGCGGAATGTCGATTTGGAAAGGCTGTTCGTAATGCTGTCCCTTCCGAAGGTTAACGGGACCGCCAACAGGAATTTTCGTTGAAGCGAGAGAAGATGATGAACTGTAACTGCTGAAGCCTTTTTTCCATTTTATTTTTTTGTTTCCGCCGAATTCTATTCGAAACTCATCCACTGAAATGTCTTCTTGAGCGTCTAAAACTATTCGCCCGGTAAGTTTGTCAGTATAGTTGTAGGCAACTTCGTTGAGTTTCAGTTCTATTTTTGCTTTTGGTGCAGAGAATTTTTTAAATAGTCCCATTTTTTCGCTTCCATTAAAACAATTTTATAATTGCAGTTTCTTTGCTTTAAAATTTATGGAAACAATAACTTGTTAAACTTCTAGTTATTCAGCATCAAACAGTTATCAGCGGGTAAATCTCCTTTACAACATATTCTAAGTATCGCTCTTTATCTGTCAAATTGAATATGGTTACTGAAGCATCCCTTGTCACACCCACCACGTAGCCGTACTCCTTAGACCTTGCCACAACGTACCATAAGTCGCCACGCCTACAATAATCCTCAAAAAGCGAAGTGTTAATCAAGTCTGGACCGTAAAGCGAAAGTTTGTTCACGTTGGGAATGTCAACATTGTCGAAAAACGTGATTTTGGTGTCTTCCGGATTTTTGAGATGAAACTCACGTAGAGTTTCTGGCGGAATTCTGGCTTCTAACACGCCGCCTAGTTTTTCAAACAGGATTTCGCTGAGTTTGTTGGCTATAAAATTGGCTAGGCGCTTTTTCTCCACAACGGTTAAAAACGTAACATTTTCCTGCTGTGAAAAGCTGAAGAGCGCCTCCACAGTACGTGGCATGGGCATAACCTTGCCTCTGTGAAATATGTGCATAACGTAATCGTGGGAGTAGACGCCCCTAAGCATGTTTTCTTTGGGCAGAAGCCCTACAACTTCGCTTACAAGAGTAAACTTGTAGTCGCCTTCCTCGTAAGGTTCTTCAAGCTTGTAACCTTCCAGTCTCGAAGCAATTTCAGCTATAGAAAGCGGTTCCAAAAGCCTAAAGACTTTGCCAGCAACAACCATGTTTTAACCCTCCATGTATTTTGCCTTGTCGTGCTTATGAAATTTTGCTTTATAGCAAAAATTGTGAAAATTGCATGTAAAAATTTAACATTCTCCAGAGCCCTTTTGATTTAGTTTTTGCCTAATTGTTTTAATAAGAGATTTTCACCTTTAGTATCTACTGCGAAAAGAGGCAAACTGCGTCAATGCTGATTCAAGAGGTAATCCTAGAAAATTTCATGAGCTATGAATATGCCAGGGTACCCTTTAAACCCGGCGTGAACGTCATCTGCGGACCCAACGGGTCTGGAAAATCCTCGCTGTTACTGGCAATTTCAGTAGCTCTAGGACAATCTTATACTGAACGCTCCAAAAAGCTGAGCGACCTGATACGTTGGGGAAAAGATCAAGCCCGCGTTACACTAGTTTTGGATAACAAGAAAAGGGGTGGCAAAAGACCAGTTCCAAAAATTAAAAAAGACCAAATTTTCCTAACGCGAGTTTTACGTCGCGACGGCAAATACTGGTTTGCACTTGAAAACAGAGCCGTCACAAAACAGGACGTTCAGAGGCTGCTAGCCAGGCTGGGCGTTGACCCAGACAACATGCTCATAATCATGCACCAGAACATGGTTGAACAGTTCACAGTGCTTTCACCCCAAGAAAAACTGAAAATGGTGGAAGCAGCCGTAGGTCTTGAACCCTACAGAAAAAATGTTTTGCAAGCCCAGAAAAAGCTAACACGCATAATGAGCCAAGAAGAGTCTGTAAGCAAACTTTTGGAATCTGCCGAGCAAACGTTAAACTATTGGAGAGAACAGTATGAAAGATTCCAAGAGAAAAAGCAGTTGCAGACCAAAAGGAGGTTTTTGGAAAGAGAGCTTGCATGGGCTGAGGTTGCCCGAAGAGAAGAAACCGTTAGAGAATTGGAAACAGATAAGAAAAAGGAGAACGCCATCCTAGAGCAAATTGAAAATGAAACAAAAACAGTAAAAGAACAACTGCAAACTCAGCAAAACCAGCTGGGAAAACTAAGAGATTCTTGGAAAAACCTCTTCAATGAACGCTTAAACCTTGAAAGAGAGAAAGCCTCAAACGAAACCACAATTGCCCTATGCGAACAATTTCTAAAGGAAACATCCCTTCTAGGAAATCCCACCATACAAATAGCCAAACAAAAGTTTAAACTTCTAGAAAGCCAAAACTTGAAAGAACTAATACAAAATTCCAAACAAAATCTTTCTAAAGTAAACCTTCAAATAAACGAAAACCAATCGAAAACTAAAGGGTTAGAAGAGGAAATTGAAAAAATCAGAAACCAACTTGTAGAAAGCCGCATCAAACTCGCACTGCTCCAATACCGAAAAGAAACCGTCACAAGCAGCATAGAAAAGCTTGAAAGAGAATTAAAAGATGCTAAAAACCTTTTAGACGAAGCCATAAAAAAGGCAGAGCAAATCGGACCTAGAATCGCCGTTGTAAAAAGTATAGGGGAAATTCTTGACGAAATAAGAGTTACAGACGGACACTTAGCAGCCCTCGCAGATGTTTCAGAAGACATAGAACGCATATACGAATCCTATTCAAAACTTTATCTAGAACTCAAAGAGAAAGCCCAACAAGTTGCAGAGAACAGAGAAAAAGCCTTGGAAGAAGTTAAAACAAGGATGCAGAACTGGCGCACAGTAATTCAAAGCCTACTCGACCGCGTAAGTTTAGAGTATCAAAAGATTTTAGCTCAAGCCCAAGCTGTTGGAGAAGTCAAACTTGTCAACGGGCATGACATAGAAGCCGCTGGACTTGAAATCCTAGTAGGATTTAAAGGCGGAAAACCAGTTTCCTTAAACGCTTACACGCAAAGTGGAGGCGAAAGAACAACAGCAACCATGAGCTTTCTACTAGCTTTACAAAAGCATGTCCGCTCACCCTTCCGCGCTGTAGACGAATACGACGTCCACATGGACCCTAAAAACCGCGAGTTAATAGCGAAAATGCTTGTTTCAATGATAAAAGACGCTAACGCACAATACATTGTGATTACGCCGAGCCAAGTGACCTTCACAAGGGAAGAAGCCAACATAATCACTGTTCAAAACGTTGAAGGAAAATCCGTTGTTAGAGGAGTAGCCTAAAATGTCTAAGCGAAAGAGAATAAAAATTGGCAGAGAGAAACTTCAGCGCATAATTGAAATGTGCAAGTCTGTGGAAGAGCGTTCTCTTGACCCCTTCCTTATAGACGTTGACGAAGCAGTAAAAACCATTAAAGAATTTTTTCCAGAATGGGAAATTCCAGAAGATTTATGTTTAGATGCTGAAACGGTTTATCATCTAGCCTCGGTGATAAAACTTCAAAGCGAATGGGTTAAGCACCGCTCCACCTCGCTTTACACAGACCCTTTCCTTTTAACAGAGAAACTTGTCCACATAGAAAAAGAAGAGATGGTTGAAACCTTTCTCAAAGCTTGGCACCCCATAGTAGAGATAGAACAAATTTCACTTCACAGCCTTGCAGAAGCCCTAAGATACTGGGAAAACCTACTGCCGTTAAGTGAGAGATGGCAAGAATTTCAACCGTCAGAAATCCGAACAAGCCCAGCTACAAGAGAAGAGCTTATTAGACAGAGAATATTGCGGGAGAAAGCCTTCTCTGAAGAACTGGAAAGTTTCTGGCAAGAACTAAAAAACAAGGTTAAAGAAAAAGGTGTAGAAGGAAAGATTCGCTACTGGGATTTCGTCGGTGCAGAAACCTATGAAGAAACAGTTCACAGAGCATTTCTAACAAGCTTTCTAGTAACCTACGGCTACGCATCACTGGAAATTCAGTCCTTAGAAGAGGAAATCTTCATCAAACCAAACGAAAAGCCAGCAGCAAAAACAAGAAAAAAACAGCTAGTTTCCATACCCATAGCTGTCACAACGGAAGACTGGACAAAATGGAAAAAGGGTGAACTACGATGAGAAGAAGAAAAGGCTATTACGCAAGCAAAATGAAAAGGGCGGTTCACCTACTCTTTTACAAAAGACACACAAAACCCGGAGTAAAAGGCTGGGAGCTTCGAAAAGCTTTAGGCGCAGACTATCCAAAAGTTCTGAAAATCCTAGACAACTATCTAAAGGCTTTAGACTTGCAGGTGAAAACAGTTTTTGAAGGAGAAAAGCCCGTTGAAAAACCCACCCTAGAACAGTTGGATAAGGCAAGATTCTACATAACCTTAAGAGGCGATTTAACGCCTAAAGAGGCTAAGATGATAGGGTGGCGGATAGACGATTTAGCAGGACTTGCAATAACAATTGCCTATGTAATCTCCAAAAAGGGGAAGGTTCCACGAAAAGAGGTGGAAGAACTGCTTCGCGATAAATTGCCGGGATGGAAAGTTGGCTTAAACGTTGACCGCTACATTAGATATGGATATTTGACGCAAGATGAGAATGAACAGCTTTATTTAGACTGGAGAACACGCGCCGAAATAGACCAGAAAGCCTTCATAGACATGTTATTATCAAAATAAGATTAATTTAACTTTCCAAAATTATTTTCTTATTTTGTGGTAAATAAAGGCTATAATATCTATCACTATTAACGCGGTAAGAATAAGTAAGGGGCTTCCAAGGAACTTGTTTGCAAAGGATTCGTCTGCAGCACTGACGCTAGATATTAGGCTGAATAAAAGGAAAACTAGGTTCAGAACTAACATTGTCCGTTTTGCCATCGCCATGTTCTCCAACACTAGGTTATGCTAACGTTTTGTATTTGGAAGTATCTCTTAGCCAGAAACCGCAGTCTTTCAGCGTTCCGCCCATTCTTTCCTATGGCTACACCCTTGTCCCGTGGATTAACATTTACAACAGCAATGGTTCTTCCGTCTGGTCTTTCAGTTATGCGAACCTCTCGTACCGCTGCTGGCTTTAAAGCATTTTTAATAAACTGTGCTGGGTCATCCGAATATTCAATTATCTCATGCTTCTTCCCAGTCATCCTTTCCAAGACGCGAATGTTTCTTCCACCCTTGCCTATGGCAACGCCAACCTGTCCCTCATTAACAACAAAGATTACCCGTCCCTGCTCTTCGTCCACAATGCAGTCTTTAACGCTTGCACCGGTTATACTTTCAAACAAGGCGATATAACGCATTTCTCTGCTCGTAAATTTTATTCCACTCGTCATTCGCTTCCTCCGCTCGACTCTTCCCCTTCAATTTTTTCTGTTAATCTAAGAATTTCAGAATCACCGGGCTCTCTTATACTTAACGCTGAAATTGGGAAAGGTTTTCCACAGATACCAGCCAAATCGAGGGATGTGCCTCTGTAAGTGATTATGGGGACATTAGAAAGTTTGCAGTAATACTCTAGGTCGCTTCTAACGTTTGAGGGACAGTTGGAGGCTAAAATTAGCAGTTTTGCTCTTCCTGTTTTGGCATTATGTATGGCGGATTTTGTTCCAAAAGCCACTTTACCCGTTTTCACCGCTGTAGCAATGGCTTTATCAATGTCAATCATTTACCTTCACCTTTGCCCTCGCTTTTTGACTCTAACGTTGACATAAACAATTCCACAAGCCCTGTGCCGATGGGTATAGACTGTCCAACTATTACGTTTTCGGTTACGCCTTCTAAGGGGTCGCTTTCACCTTTTACAGCAGCATCAATAATATTGGGAACAGTTATTTCAAAAGCTGCTCTGGCTAAGACGCTTGACTTTTTACCGCTTATACCATGCCTACCTATCTGCTGCACTCCACCAGTAGAAGTCATCATGTCCGCAACAAGCATCACGTGGCGAACATCCACGTCCAAACCTTGCTCCTCTAAAACTCCCTTAGCCTCGTTGATTAAAGCGTTTCTAGCTGCTTCAATTCCCAAGGTTTTAGCTATTTCATGAACATTGTTCGTGGTGGTTCTTGAAGTGTCAACGCCAGGAACTTCTAAAACTTTTGAAAGATTTGAACCGTCCGTCCTTATAACCCATTCACCTTGTTCTTCAGTGACCAAAACACGTTTTATACCTGGCACTCCGCGAATATGGAAGGATGAAACTTTGCTAAGCAGTTTTCTGATAGCCTCAGCTTTTTCGGGCTTTATATGTATTTTGTTGCCCCTTATTTTTACTGCAGCATTAGGGATTTCTATCTTTTCTTTCAATTCTTTTAGCGTTACTTCTCTGTCTTCCATCATTGTCCTGCTAAGTTCCACGATTATTTCTCCTCGTATGGGGTCTTCGTAGATTTTTTCCGCAAGATTCTCTAATGTTGTGTAAACTATGTTACGGGCAATTTTCACCGCAGATTCTCTGTTTTTTCTATACTTTTCTGTAAGGTATATTGTCATTATGGGCGTAGAGGGCATACGTCTCGCATCAACAATCTCTATCAGTCTAGGCAACCCTAAGGTTACGTTCTGTTCTCTAACCCCTGCATAGTGGAAGGTTCGAAGAGTCATCTGTGTGCCGGGCTCACCTATTGACTGGGCTGCCACTATTCCTACAGCTTCGCCCGGTTCCATTAAAGCCCGCTTGTAATGTTCAATTGTCAATTGGATTACTTTGTCTACGCCGTTTTTAGTAAGTTTTGCTTTAGCTAGACCACGTTTAAGCTCGTTCAAAATTATGGGTGTAAGCTGATTTTTAATCTTTTTCAGTTGTTCCTTAATGTATTCTTTTGATGCTGGTGTGCCTTTCCTCGTAGCTATTTTTATCTGTTCAATAAGCCTTGTTACGTTAACAGCTTTGCCGTGGTCGCTTTTAGCTGGGTCGACACCGTCTTCGCCATATCTGAACTGGATTATGTCTCCTGCTGAGTTTCTTACAGTTCCATCGTATTCCAAGCGGATATGCTCCAAAGCGTTGATCAGTCTTCTCTGCATATAACCGCTCTGTTGAGTTCTGACAGCCGTGTCTACAAGTCCTTCTCTGCCGCCCATTGCGTGGAAGAAGAATTCTATTGCGTCGAGTCCTTTCTGGTAAGATGAGTTTACAAATCCTCGCGCTTTAGGTCGAGGGTCGCCAGATTTAAAGTGGGGTAAGGCGCGACCTAGATATCCCCGTAATATTCGTTTTCCACGAACAGACTGTTGTCCTACACAAGCGCTCATCTGCCCAATATTTAGGCTTGAACCTCTAGCGCCTGACCTTGTCATTACTATGCCAGAGTTTTCCAGGGTAAAGTCTTCGTCTGCTATTTTTCCCGCTTCATCTCGGGCTTTAGCAAGCTCGTTCATCACGTAAATTTCGAAGGATTCTTCAAGAGTTTGACCTGGAAGCCTTGGCAGAGTGCCTTTACGATAGCTTTCTATTAGTTCTTCCACTTTTTTCTGAACTTTTTCCATTGTTCTCTTTATTCTGTTCTCTGCGGTTGGAGAAAGCACAAGTTCATCATAAGAGTATGTGAATCCTCTCATAGTTAAGAAAAGTTTCAGCAATCTCGTTATCTTGTTTAGAAACTCTCGCGCTGCCTTTGATCCATACTCTTTTATTATTCTGTGAAGGAGGCTTTCAGACCGTTCTGCGCCTATGGCGCGTCTATCAATAACGCCGCTTATTAATTCACCGTTTTTTACAACTACATAGGCATCATAAGGACACTTTTCCTCTTGACATTTGGCACAGCCTTGGCAAATGTTCGCTTTCAAAACATAGTTCATGTCCTTTGGCAAAAATAGGCTAAAAATTTGCTTGCCAGTCCAGAGAGGCTGTGGCTCTTTGATTTTTGGTTCCGGCAATGGTCCTTCATACTGGGCTGCGATTAACAGTCGGTTAACCTCTTCTTTTGTAAGATAGTTTGTTTTACGCGTGAAAAGATATGCGGCGGTGATAAAGTCTCGAATGGCGCCGATTATTGGTCCGCCAAATCTGGGTGACAATATTTGGTCTTGAACTTGCATCAGTAGCAGAGCCTCGGTTCGTGCTTCTTCGCTTTGGGGCACGTGGAGGTTCATTTCGTCTCCGTCGAAGTCTGCGTTGTAAGGTGGACACACGCAAAGATGTAAACGGAAAGTTTTGTATGGCAGAACTCGCACGTAATGTGCCATAATGGACATGCGGTGGAGAGAAGGTTGACGGTTGAATATGGCTATATCTCCGTTTTTAAGATGTCTTTCGACAATAAAGCCTGGCTCTAAAGACTCCGCAATTTTTTCTCTGTCCACAACAAACTCAAGTCTTACACGCTTACCATCTGGTCTAATAATGTAAAGTGCGCCCGGATACACTTCTGGACCGTTTTTAACAAGTTTTCGCATCTCTTCTAGATTCCATTCTGTAACCTTTTCTGGAACAGAAAGGCGCATGGCAACTTGGAGCGGCACACCCACCTCGTTTATATCCAAGTTTGGGTCTGGAGAAATTACGGTTCGAGCTGAAAAGTCAAC
>Ga0164318_10003622_pt1 | contig 14682 bp, 7 predicted proteins | sample GuaBasSedimGuay9_FD_113734 | JGI IMG/M metagenome (GOLD analysis project Ga0164318, IMG submission 113734) | Subseafloor sediment microbial communities from Guaymas Basin, Gulf of California, Mexico - Guay9, Core 4571-4, 0-3 cm | ecosystem: Environmental > Aquatic > Marine > Hydrothermal vents >...
CAATTCTTCATTTGATAAAATATCACTTTCAAGAAAGGTTGGCAATAGTGAAACGGAATTAACCTCCATTTTTTCGGGAGATTCCGCCGGCAGATTTATTTTTCCAAAACATAAAGGGCATTGGTATCGACCGTTTTTTGTTCGTTGAGTCCAGCCAAACCAGTTGCAATTATTTTCACAAACGCCGTGTCGAAATCGCGGAGGCGAAATAAAATTTTCTCTTTCCGGTGCATTAGCGTAGATTTTATTTTTATCGAAGAAAAGATTTCGCCAGGATTTTTTAGTCTCTTCAATAATTTTATTTTGTGCGGCTGTATAATCTTTATCCCAAAAATTATTTTTTGCCGACCAGTCAGCAAGCCACTTTCCCCCCTCAATAAACACCAAAGTTGAATCAGCCGAGCCGTGCAGCAAACCTGAACGTGGAAAAAATCCTCCTGCAACATAAGTTTCATCGCCATTAAACGGCAGCGAACCACCTGCAAGATGCTGCAACTGAGCGTTCCAGCACCAATCCAACATTGGGAATATTTTTTTAATAAAATCATTATCTCCGGTTTTATTAAAATAATCCCTTGCTTGTAAAATTATATAGCCCGTTTGTTCGACATCGTCATTTTCGTGCATGTGCCGTGCGCAATGAGTGCCCATTGATTCCGCATTTTTTAAATTTCCGAAATGATTAAACTTATTAATGCGAAATTCCAACGCTTTTTTCGCTTCTTCGAACATTCCGAGAGCAAGGATACCTTTTGCAACGCCGTATTGGTCGCGAACATAGGCAAGCGGATAGTAATGTCCCGCCATTGCTCCCCCATCATCTGATTGTTGAACTTTTATAAGAGTTGCAACGCCATCGATTATTTTTTTATCTTCGTTAGAAAGTGAATTAAAATTTTCTGTAAGAGTTTCACGGGTTTCAGTGAATTTATTCCAGTAATTTCTTGTTTGGTCTAATAATTTTTCCGGAGCAATTGCGTTAATCCTTTCAGCAATTGGAAGCCCTGATGAAAAATCATTATCCCCTATTATTGCCAAAGAACTTTCTCCTTCCAAACATGTAAAAATCAAAGTACCGTCTTTGTCTTTTTCAATTTTACAGTTGCCTGAGGGGATAATCCAATGGAAAGAAGTTAAAGTTGTAGGATAATGAAAAATCTGTCCTCCGGCAGGAGTTATCAATAAGTACACCGCTTGTGCTCCACCCGAATTTTGCTTAACCTCACGCTTTGCACCGACATGATCACGAAATATCGCGTTACTTCGTTCCGCGGGGCAAGGGTCTAAGCTGGGTACTTCAATAAACGAGCTTCCGGAATGTGGCTTGATTGTAAAGGACGCTGAGGACAGCGTCCCTCCATTACAATTAAAAATTCTAATATACGCCGGAGATTTTGAATCAACAAATTCAGAAAAATTCAGAATTTCATTCCCGTTGCCGCTTAAACAATGATTCCAAATCGCGGTCCCCGGTTCGCGAGTAATTTTATCGGTAAATTCCTCGTCAGATAAAGTTTCTATTGTTAAAATGTTCGGTGAACTGTACGGCGGACCAAAAAAGTTTATCAAATCCGGTCCTTGTGCATAAGCGACAATTTTGCCGTTGCCGATGCAATGAACTGCTCCGGAATCATTAGATTTATCACTATATTTTCGTATGTTTTTTGACATATTTAGTCGACCCTTAAAAAGTCAAATTTTATGTTTATTTTTGTAAGATTATTTCGTGATTTTATAAAAACCTTGCAAAATATTTCACGCTTTTTCCCTAAAAAGCCCCTATGGTTACTATCAAAAATCGGTTTTTTAAGGGGCGACTATTTAATAAAATAGCGTATCACGCTATTTTAAGGCATTTCGGGATGGTTAGGTCCGAAATGTTTTAGAATCACCATTGGCTCATGTTGCGATTTATTTGTAATAACCACACCTTCTTTTGCGGCTTTTTCAGAAATAAAATATTCGTCCGCGCTTGTTTGACCGTACCGCAGCATAATTGCCGCTTCAGCATCGTACTCGCCGAATTTCCCATGTCCCTGAATCATAATGCAGCCATAAGCGACCGGATCTTTTATTGTAACAGTTTGCCCCGGTTGAATTGAAAGTTCTTTTGCGCCGACATAATCATTCCCGTAAGAAATCCATTTTTCAGTAAACTGCTCATTAGAATGTTTGCAGGTGATTGGTGGACGGAAGAACGTTTTTTTATAGTGAGGGTCAATATTTTTTTCCCAGTCCATTAAACTGATAACATAATCAATATCCCGTTTTTTATCTTCCGGACAATTTTCAACGAGAAAATCATAAGGATAAATTTCATTCGCCGTAATATTTTCATAAACAGAATTTACATCGCTGTTCCATTGCGGCTCATAAGTTAAAACAGAGCCCGGTGCGTGAATAACTCCCGGCGGAGTGTACCATCCTGTACCGAGTTGAATTCTGTAAGCGCGAGAAAGTTCAGTGATTTTAATATCTTCTTTTTCGTAGTTTAACAATCTTTCACGAATTTGGTCTTTTGTAACATCCGGGTCAAAACCAAAATATGTAACAGGAAAAGTTCCGAGATGATTGTTCAACTGCGGAGGAAAATAATATGATTCCGGCTTGCCGAGTTGTCCTACACGTGCCGCGGCTTCAAAATCGAGGTGCAGGTGATGAAAAAGCGGTTCGCCGAAATCGAAGAATTTTGAATACATAGGCCATCCGCCGAATTTTTCCATAAGTTCATCGCCCACGAGTTCATTTTTAAGTTCGTCCTGTGTTTCCTTTAAGGTGAATTTTTCTTTAACATTTCCCGAAGCAGGCATGACGTAACTAAAGCCTTCATCTTCCGCGGCAAGCGGACCGTTCATACATTTAATAACGGAAGAAAACCAGCGTTCCTTAATTGAGCCGCGTTGGGTTCCGAGCGCGTAATAATCGTCCGGATGGAGTCGGAGACGTTTACCTGCGGCACTGAACCGACGAGGAACGAAAACCGGGATTAATTGTAAAACACCTTTACCTTTATCGAAAGTTTCATTAATTATAGAAGTCATTGGACTGGATTATTGGATTATTGGATTAACCACCCCGCCCTAAAGGGCACCCCTCCTAACACAGGAGGGGATTTTTTTGAACTACCGGATATATTTCCTCATTATATAAATACCGAATACTGAATACAAAATACTGAATACCATTCCTATTTCCGGGATGCCCGTTTCAACACTGCTGAAGCCATAAAGAATATAATCCTGCCCCGGCTGCGGAGTAAATGTAAGAGTGAATGTTCCGTCCACGTTAGCAAGATATTCATAACTGATAATCTGACATTTATCCGGCGGAACATTTTCATCAACGAGGAAAATACCGCCATCGCTGCCGGAAATGTAAGATGCTCGCGGTTTTGAGTTGTCAAACGGTCGCCCGTAAATATAGAAAACATTCGATGAACTGGATGTAAGATTTGATAAAGTTATTCCGATTGATGAGCCCCATCCGTAATAAAAATATTTTTCAATGTCTGCACCTGTTCCGCTTGGTAAAGGAGCAGAATCAAACTCGAACTGACCTGCTGAAATATTCCCATCAGCACCGAAGACCCGCCAATCCGCGCCGTTCACTTCAGGGATTGAATCGTTGGTTTGTAAGATATTAATTTCGCCCGGTGCTTCAAACAATAATCCGTCAACTGTAATTTCCGTCCCCCAGTTCAAATTAACTGCGTGGGTGAATTCTTCAACTTCATTGCTTGTGCCAATCCACAAATCAGCATTGCTTTCCCAGGTACGTGTTGTCATTTTAGCGCTGCAAGGTTTAATTTTAAAATTATCAATTACACCCACATCGCCATTATTATAAAGAGTGATATAATTTGCGGCAAATCCGCTTGCTTTTTCATAAGCGTAAAAATATAAAGGATGGTTATTAGTAGGATTGGGATCGATAAATTCATCTTGTCGCAGCGGCATTGGTTTTCCGTTAATAAACATGGTTATATAAGCTGTATCGTTATCAAAGCTTTCCGCAGCAACCGCAATTTTTACATGCATATTTGTTGAATTAGGTGCCCCCACAAGTCCACCTGCAACAGTTGTTTCTCCACTAAACACCTGATACACTCCGGTTGCCGAAGCGGCAGAGCCAAAGAATACGATTCCAATTCCGCCTACACTTACCGGGAAAGCGTTTTGTGATATTTTACCAAAGCTGATACCTGTCCAACTTGATGCAGCAGGAACAACATCAAACTCCATAACAAAATTTGTATAATCAATAAAATTGTAATTAGGAGAACATGAAGCGACACCATTAAGTGTCAATTTGTTTGGAATTCCGGCTGATTGACCTACTTCAGTTATTCCGACAATTGAGTAATCGAGTGGAGCAGCTGTTCCATATTGTCTGCTGGCATTATAATAACCCATATTGGCATCACCACTACCGCTTACGTTGTTAAATGTATCGTAAAAATAATAAGGCGAATTAACATCGCGCTCAACTATAAAAGTTGTTGAATCCGACCAATCGCTCCATTTGCTTCGATCATTTTGATAACTCACGCGCCAATAATTGGTTCCGGTAAAAACGAGACCGGACAAAGCGCTAACGACATTCGTTGTGCCGCCCGTAAATTCTCTAGATAAAGAGAAAGTCGCTTCGGAACTTAACTGCCATTTGCTGTTTTCAAACGGCCATCCGCCTGCGTCATTGTAAACGGAAGCGGATAAAGCAACAGGGAAATTTTGTAAAGAGCCGTCTGCGGGAGATTGATTTATCGGTTTATCAGGAGGATTTGCAGTTGACCTGAAACCGACATCATAATCGCCGAATTCGCTCCATCCGTAAGAGTTCCCGGCTTTAACCCAGTAATAATAGTTACTGTTATCTAAGCCGGTAGTATCAAAATATTCATTACTTTCAGCCGAGATATCACCTGAAACATCTATTGCAAGATTTGTTTCATCACTAACTCCGCGAAAAACAGCATATTTATCAACTTCTAAACTTGGCAGCCAGGTAACTTTCACTCCATCGCTGTATGTTCCATCAGAAGCTGTAACTTCTGCAGGTGGTTCCGGAACGAAAGTTTTTATTTGAAAATAATCAACGCTTAGCCATGCATAGGCGCCACTTGTGCAGTTATCAACAACTTCCATATACACCTCCTGGTTATAAGCTGACGCATTTGTGATAGCTCTTTCAACCACAAGATTTTGCCCCGGCGCGTAAACGCGTCCAAATTCCGAGCCATCCGATGCCTTTTTCAAAGCCACATAGTTATATGCACCTTCGCCGCCGCCAAAAGACGACCATCCGCCTATCAGAAACTTAACATAGCCGTCTTGCGGATACATAAAAGTCGTTGATTTTAGAGTCCCGGTATTTATTTCACCACCGACCATAGAATTTGCATAATAATCTAAATGGATAGGATTGAATTCAAAATGTTCCGGGACAAAATTAGTCGTTACCGGCGCGCTGCCCCAGGCAACGCCTGAGACATCCCAGCCTACATATCCTTCTTCAAAATCGAAGTTTTTAGTGTCAACAAGCCGAAAATAATCAACTCCTATCCATGCGTAAGCGTTTGACGCACAATCATCCACAACTTCTATATAAACTTCTTTACCATAAGCTGCTAAAGATTCAAGAGCAACATTCTGCATCACATTCTCGTTAGGCGCCCATACTCTGTCAAGTTCTGTCCCATCAGACGCTAAATTCAGCGTAACATAGTTGTAGACTTTTCCGGGATTGCCGAATGGCCCCCGCGATGACCAACCGTTCAGAAGAAACAAAACAGCGTTATTTGTAGGGCATATAAATGTAACTGATCTTAGCACTCCCGTTGCCTCTTCATTAACTCCTGCATTCTCCGGGTAAAGAGTTCCCGCGTAATAAGTTCCCTGCCATCCTGTTATTTGCCCGCCGGCATTTTGTGTGGTTGGTTGACCAAACGCGTTACCTGAAATTACTGTCCAGTTAGTATAAGTTCCCGTTTCAAAGTCCCAGTTGCGCGGGTCCGCTTCCTCAACTTTAAAATCATCAACACCAAGCCATGCATAACCGGTTAAGGCGCAATTGTCAACAACTTCAACATAAAGCTCAACATTATAAAGATTAGTAGGAGGAGCAAAAGTTATTTTACTCATAACATTCCCATCAGGAGCCCAAAATCTTTCAATTTCTGTATCATCGGAAACACGCTTTATAGAAACATAATTATATGAATTAGACGGGTCGGCAGGCCATTTTGACCAACCGCAAATCAAAAATGACAAAACATGATCTTCCGGTATTGAAAATGTGGCGGAACGAAGAGTTCCGGTTGCTGTTTCGGCGTCAGGTGCAGTAAAGGGACTCCTTCTTGAAAGCGCGAAATAAGTCCCTTCACATCCGAATCCAACCTGCTGCCCCGGCCAATAATTTGTAGTTTCAGGTGAGTCATCCCATGCAGTCCCGGTTTTTGTCCAACCGTATAAGCTGCCCATTTCGAAGTTACCGTTCAAGATTTCCGCGTCAACCGCGAACGTAATTAACGTTGCGAAAAAGAATAAAAAAAGTTTAACAGTCATAAAATTAAATTTTATCATAATAATTCTCCATGTCTTTTTAATTCACAAATGAAAATGTAAATATGTTTATTATTGACATAATGATTATAATAAAGTAATAATTCTTTTTCTATAACAATATAGTCATAATTAACACAATTTTCTCAACAACAATCTCACCTTTGAAAAGCAGCCTGTTACGTCCGGGATTTAACGGAGGATTAAAACAATAGTCCCACGGATTCCCGTTTGAATGGCGGTTATAAAGTTTTTCACCGTTTACTCAACCGGTAAGCGCACTTTTCACGGGATTAAACCATAAACGTATAAAAGGATCCCGTTTGGAAAGTATTTCAATATCAAATGCGGCAAGAAACATATCATCAGGATTTCCGCCCAGTATTTCCTTCGGATTAACGGGGTTATTTTGACCTGTTCTCCATGGTGCCATTGCACGTGGGCCGAGATTTTCCGAATTACCCCAGGAAGCATCATCGAAGTTAACCTCCGCCCAATTTGCAGTTTAAATATTCTACTTTTTCGCTTGAAACGGTAATTTTATCGCCCGAGATTTTTGCGGTTGCCGGAAGAATTTTTTATTAGCACCTGCGATTTCAAAATTCGACGGAGATTTTCCATCTGAAGTTTTCAGCCCTGCCGCATAATTAAAAGATAAGATGATTTTATTCCCCGAAATTTCATAATTTTTGTAAAGCGGTCCAGAGAAAACAATATTCGTAAATCCATAATTTTTCGCGAGCGCCCAAAGCGCGAGCCGATGTCCGACGGTAATTTCATTCTTCGGATGAATATTCCCGGAATTCCCGATATCCAGAGTTACCGCCATTCCGGTGTTTGTGAGGTTCAAGGAAAGGAATTGTGCCTCCCGCAGAAGTTCGGCGGATAAATTTCCTCTATCGCTGTATTTAAATGGTGCTATTTGAACAAAGTAAAAAGGGAAATCTCCCTGATTCCATTCCGAGCGCCAGCTCTTTATCATATCCGTAAACAGCTCGCGGTAATTCTTCGCTGTTCGCACATTCGACTCACCCTGATACCAAAGCACACCCTTTATCGCGTAAGGAATTAAAGGAGCAATCATTGAGTTGTATAAAACGACCGGTGATTTGTAGCACAGTTGCATAGACAGCGGCGTTTTAGGCAGTTTTACGCCCTCGAATCCTTTTTTGTATTTCCACTCACCCGCGAGCGAAACTGCTTTTTCTTTTTCACCGCTCGGGGAAATTCCCATAGATTTAGCGGGTCCACGGAATCCGCCATCGTATTTTGAACAGTAATTCCAAATGACTATTGAATTTGTCCCGGTCAAGAATTGGCACCCGTTAATTTCATAATTTCTCTGGTGGCGGGCGAGTCCGAAAATCAGAGTTTTCCCTACAACATTTCCGTTTAACCAAACTATATCTTGCCCGTTAATCGCGCCGGGATTAACTATTAAATTTTTATATTTTTCAAGTTCATCAATGATTTTCTGAAAATTCTGATGCTTTTTAAGTACATCAGCTTTCATCCAGCTTTCAACTTTGGTTCCGCCGAAATTCGCGGCGATCAGCCCAACCGGCACTTTTAACTTTTCACTTATTTCACGCACGAAGCAATAACCGACAGCTGATAATTCCGGAATTGATTCAGGCGATCATTCTCTCCATTGCCCAATGCAGTTATCACATTCATAGGGCTTAGAATTAAACTTGTAAATGCTTATAAACCTTATATTCGAATTTGTTGCTGAATTAATAACTTCCCGCGCGCCGTTCATTCTTTTTAAAGGGAACTGCATATTTGACTGACCGGAACACAACCATACTTCGCCGACAAGGATGTTTGTCAGTACGATTTTTTCGTTTAGTATTTCAATCGTCATTTTTTGTGGATTGGAAACGGCGGGAATTGGCGAAAGAGATAATTTCCATCTACCTTCCGCATCCGCGAAAGTATATTTTTTTACCCCATAAACTCAACCATAACTTTTTCAGCAGGTTTCGTAAAACCCCAGACAGGAATTTTTGAATCACGCTGTAGCACCATATTATTATTAAACACAGCCGGAAGAATTAACTGGGCGTTAATATTGAAAGTCGAAACAAACAGCAGCAAGCAAATTGATAGTATTTTCATAATAACCTAATATAAAGAATTACAAGTGATTAATATTTTAATTGTATCAAAAAAAAGCACAAAGGCAAATTAGTTATTTTTTTTATGGTTTGTAACGAAAATATATGATTCATTGCATTTGGTGTGATTGTGTTTCCCTGTGAACCATTATTTTCTAATATTTTGATCTAAAAATTGAACATTAATGTTATTGAAATCAAACAATGTTTGTGATAATATATTAACAGATCTTTTTGTATTTTATTTAAAAACTTATCAAACATTTTATAATGAAACACTTAATTTATACCGTTGTTTTCTTGGCAGGATGTGCCGCAACACAAAATAAAATTATGAACAATAATTCCATGTCTTTTGCAAATGAAGTTGACTTTTTAAGACAGTACACCAAGACAATTGTTTTAGAAACAGGAAATGAAAAGGTTGCCGTTTGTCCCGAACTGCAGGGTAAAATTATGGTCAGCTCACTCAACGGCGATAACGGACAGACTTTCGCGTGGGTCAATCGCGGACATATCGCGTAGGGCGTAAATGATCCTGTTATAAACTCGTATGGCGGTGAAGACAGATTATGGCTTGGTCCTCAATTTGGTCAATTTTCGATTTATAATTTACCTGGGGATCCGTTTGACAAATGGTTTACTCCCCCGCCGTTTAATTCCGAGCCGTTTGAAGTCATATCGCGAACTCCATTGGAAGTAAAAATGGAAAAGGATATGATAATAACCAATTATTCACATTTTGTTTTTAAATTAAAAGTATTAAGAAACATAAAAATTTTAAATCGTAAAGAGATTAAAAAGAAACTGGGAATATCATTTCCTGATTCGGTAAAATGCGTTGGATTTCTCTCCGACAATACAATAATTAATACCGGTGACAAACCTTGGAAAAAAGAAACAGGGCTGCTTTCAATATGGAACATCGGAATGATGAAACCCACTGATGAAACGACTGTTATTTTTCCGTATAACAAAGGAGATGAAAAAGTTTTAGGCGAGATCGTTAAAGATGATTATTTCGGCGAACACGTTCCAAAAGGCAGATTGAAAATTACTGATAAAGCTGTTCTTTTCAAAGGTGACGCGAGACACACAAGCAAAATTGGTCTCTCCCCTCTTCGCGCAAAAAATATTTTTGGGAGTTATGACGCGAAAAATAAAGTTCTTACAATTATAAAATACAGCAAACCAAAAGGCGATACTGATTATGTGAATTCTCTTATGAAAATTCAGGAATTCCCTTATCGGGGCGATGCGGTTAATTCTTACAATGACGGTGAAGCGCCGGGAAACAAACCCGGAAATCTTTATGAACTTGAATCTTCATCACCGGCGGCAAAATTAACTCCCGGTGAATCATTAAGTCATATTCACCAAACTTATCATTTTATTGGGAGTGAAAAAGAGTTGTCAAAAATCTCAAAGAAACTTCTTGGTGTTTCAATAAATAAATTGCAGAAAAGATAATTGTTGCTTAAGCAACAATTCTTGTATTTCTACACACCAAAATAACAAATAGTAAATAATAAATGATAAATAGTAAGCAGCAAGGTTCCGGTATGCCATTACCTTTTAGAATAAGTGTGCAATTTTCAGCTCCGGTAATAGAAACTTCATCGAAATAATTTGAAATTTCATCCGGTGCAAACAGAATTGACAATTCAGAATTTGTCAAGCTGGCAATTGTGAACGGCGTACCATAATCAACGAAGAACGGGGCATGAATATTCTGAACATCGCCGCTCAGTATTTGGTCACCTGCATTACCTACAGTAAAAACAGATGTAACGAAAGTATCAACAAGAACATCGCCGAAATCAATCATTCGATAAGAGAGCCAGACAATCGGTTCATTAGTATATTCATAGCATCCCATATCGACAATTTTATTAATTATTCTCGGTTTCCCTTCCAAATCCGGAGCTGAAGTCATCCATAAAGCATTAGAGCCTGCATTGATGCACGGTGAATTAGTCGCGAGTTTAAAGAATCCGGCGAAAGGATTCGCGAATTTTGGATTATCGGAGATATTCCCTTCACCTGTCGGTAGTGGAATAGAGCAGCAATAAAAGAAATCCGGCTGACTTGAAGCAGAGTAATAATTATTTGAATAACCCGCGAAGTTATGATAAATGATAGAATTTTTTAATGAAGCTGAAGAGTCAAAATAAATACCACCGGCGAAATGATCCGCGCAATTGCTTGAAATAGTCGAACTTTCGATTAAAGCATTTCCGATCGTATAGATTCCGCCGCCGTCATTAGAGGCATGGTTATTAATTATCAGAGAATTTCTAATAGAGCCGCCATAAGTCAGACAAATACCCGCTCCGTTCAGTGCGGAGTTATTTGAGATTTTGCAGTAAGAAATTTCGCCGCCGAATTCGCAGTAAATTGCAGCGTAGTATTCCGAGTGATTATCAAAGATTTCACAGTTTTCAATTTTTCCATTAGAGAGAAAATAAATTGCGGAGCCGTTTGGAGAATAATTATTATGCAATTGTGAATATTCAATTAAGCCGCCGTTATCACAGTAAACAGCGCCGCCCTTGTCTTGGTAGGCAGCAGCTCCGCCGAGAACATAAGTAATATTTCCGAAAAGTTCACTTCGCGAGACGGTCCCTGTAAATGAAATATAAATTCCGCCACCTATTGATGCGAAATTACTTACGATCAAGCAGTTATCAACTTTTCCTCCGCGTCTGTCACCTGATTCAGCACAAATTTCCCGCTGACATTCAGCGTTTTGTGATACAGCCCGTCAATCGCCTCGTTATAAGTTCCGCCGACAACTGTGTCGCCCCATGCGGTTGCAGAAGCTCCTTCAACCGGTTCAGCGGAAAAAAGTAATTTTATGTTTCTTGTTACATCGAAAGACTCAACCCCTTCCGGCAATTTTTTTTCGTAATTTTCTAAATTATTATGGTCGGGGTGATACAAATGTTTGAACGGACTTAACGGATCATTATAACCGATAAAAACATCGGCTGACAACGATTTTCCTCCTTGATCATAAGTCATAACTTCAGGTTGCCTCATTCCGAAAACCACAGAACTGAATCGCTGCCCTTCAACAGAATTATCCGATGTTTCTCCGCTTAAAAATTGAGGTATTAATTTATCATCGGTTATCACAACAAGATTTGTCGTGTCCGCGCGCTTCATCATTACAGTTGCTTTTCTCAAAAGCCGCGCAACGCCATTTGAATTTTGATGCACTATTATTCTAAAACTCAATGGAGCAGATGTCGGTTGAGGCGTTGAAGTTCCGTTCGCCATGCTCACTTTATTAAGAATTGCGTAGCCGACCCAGAGACCGTTGCGCGGAAACGGTTTTTCCCCGCCGGGATAATTTGCGTCAAGCGCTTTTTCCGCTGTCATCGGCATATAAATTTTTGCGCCGGCTCCATCTTCAATTTCCAATAAATTCTGGAATAACGCGCCTGAAGAAGCGGTTCCCGGCATATCATTTCTACGAACGATAAACCTCTGTGTCCATTTTTGACCCGGCTTCAATATTTTAGTTAATTTTTCCGGCATATTTTTCCAATGAAATTTTGTGTTTTCAAAATCACTGAACCAGTATGAAAGCGGGATATTTCCGGCTACGGGCAATTCCCCCGAAGGCGCCGCTTCGGAATTTTTCACGCGAATAGTCACTGTTTTCTCTACCGCGGATTTATTTACAATCTCAACATCTGCTTCTACCAAATTATTACCAAATTCAACGCTCGAACTTCCAAGAAATGAAGCTTCTACCGGTCCGGAAAAATCCGATATTCCTTTACATTTTACCCAATAAGCTTTTCCGCTTTCGATCTTTTCAGTTGATAGATCAGTTATTAGTTCCCATTCGCCTGATGAACTTAATTTATAAACCGGCTGTCCTGAATGAGCATTTGCTCCCGAAAAATATTCGCTAAAAGAGGGTGATTTATTTTCATCAACATAAAATCCGGCAAGGTTGTAAGAATTGGGATACCACTGTTTTTTTACTGTTTGCGCTTTGCCTTTTACAGTCAAATTTATTTCCGGCGATCCTTCTTCTATTTTTATAAGATAAGCTCTCCCGCCGCTAAACGAAAATAAATTGTTGAGAAATTCTTTTGGATGCCCCTTAGGAAACCACGTTAACCATTCCGGCTGCTCGGGAAACATTTCCGATGTGTCCTGCACAAATTGAACCGAATTGAATTTTCTATTCCACGCCCAAACGCTTTCAACCGGCACCCCGGAAAAGACCGTATTACAATCAGCAGGTTCCAGCTGAACTTCTAAAAAGACAGCATTCCAACCCGAATGCAGTTTTAATATTTGAGTTTTATATTGTGCAAATGATTGAAAAGAAAATATGACTACTGAAAACCAAAGAATGTGCAAGACTTTCATGACTAAAGCCTCCAAATTTGAAAATAAAAATTAGGATAATTTTTTTCTTTATTCCGATTGATTAAAAACGTTATAAATATTATATCAAAATTTTATGTTCAATGCAAATTAAAGTTAAAAAAACAGTTGAAAACTTATTCATTGGCTGCAGGCGCGATATTAATAGCTTCTGAAAATGCTAATGCTGTAATTCATCACACTGACCTTGGTTACGGAGCCGTTATTGATTCAACGAACAACACTTTTGAAATTGATTTCGGCAATAATGATATAACTAATTTTATCATCAATTTGGTTAGTTAATCGCTAATTTAATTTGGTTAAGCTGTTAAGTGATTAAGTGTTAAATCGCTTGATTTTCCAGCTTAAAATATAGTATATCAGATTAACATTATTGAATTCAATAACAAAAAGAAGCCGATTGACACTATTTATACATACCAACTGTTTCGATCACCGCATTTAGTTGTAAATAAAGAAATTCTCGATTTTAATTTACTTTGATTTGAATACATAGTACAATTAATTTCACAATCGAAATGATAAACATACGAAATACATTCGTCATTTCATTGGAAATATTGTGCTTTTGTTTTTTATCTTACCGGATATCTCTCTTTTTCAATAATATCAGAATATCCATCAACTTTTTTATCAGTTTCAATTACAAACCGTTTTTTCCGCGTTGCAATTATATCTTCAGCATTTTTAAGTTCGGAATGTTGGCCATCCATAAGTGCCGGTTTGATGAGCTGCGCCTCAACTTCAACTGTGAAAACATCCGAGTTAAGTGAAAGAATATTAACACATCGTTCGAATATATCCGGAGTCATACCATTAACTTTAAATAAATCTCCGAGAGTTTTGTATGGTTTTAAATTTTTCTTATTGTTTCTATCACGACCTTCAAAAATATTTTCGGCTAATTCAGAATTAATACCGGGTAAAGCCGCAAGTAATCGCGGCGGTGCTGTGTTTATATTTACTCTGCCCGGCACCGGCACAGGAGTTATGACAGCATAATTAAACCAGGCGATACCGGTTTGCCGTCCACCGCTTCCCTTCATTTTTTCGCCGATTTTATCTTCAGTATTTCTTTCAATAACATTATGAGCCGTTAATTTTATTTTAACGCTTCCGTCTCCTGAAATGTTTTCAGGCTTTATTTTTCCTGCATTAAAAGAGTCCTGTTTACCGTACTGCCCTCTTTTTTTCAATACATCGAATTTTTTAGTATGATAATTCCAAATTTCAACGTCAAGTAAAGCGTTATTATTTTCTTCAAGAAATTCCGTTGTGTCAATTGCATCGTTTAAACCGTAAATATATAAATTGTATGTTCCGGGATATGGAATCGCATTCTTCCATGTCCAAGCGGCTGACTCACCGGATTTTCTTGTATAACACATTGGGGTGGCATAAGCCGGTCCGATTGAAAATTTATTTCCTTTATTCGGTTTTAATGCCTTTCTGTTAGGCGCTGATCTTGGAATATATCTTGAATTTTTTGATGCGAGCAGAATTGTATTTTTAGAGTTGGAAACAATAGGATATTTCTCACCGCGAAGCGGACCGGTAAGAAATCGTAAAGTATGACCAACCCATTTATC
>Ga0164318_10003623_pt1 | contig 14682 bp, 18 predicted proteins | sample GuaBasSedimGuay9_FD_113734 | JGI IMG/M metagenome (GOLD analysis project Ga0164318, IMG submission 113734) | Subseafloor sediment microbial communities from Guaymas Basin, Gulf of California, Mexico - Guay9, Core 4571-4, 0-3 cm | ecosystem: Environmental > Aquatic > Marine > Hydrothermal vents...
CAGGCGAGGATTGATTCTTGCCATGGTTTGCTTAGTGTTGTTTTCACCCTTGAACCAACCGTTTGAACAATCAACCTTATCAATAAGATTATTTTGATTATCAATTAGTTGAAGGAGTTCGCCTTCATTTTTTAAACTTCCTTGATAAATAAGATCAGCCGGGATTCCTGGGACACTTTTATCGTCGGTTCTTTCCAAAAGGAAAAAAGCTTTGGCTTCGATTTCTCCTTTGAGGATAATCAAAGGGGTATTGTCGCCGGCGGTTAATTTCCAATCATTGAGTTTGATTTTTGCGTCGGTGGTGTTGTACAATTCAAGCCATTCATTGTTGGGGGCGGTTTTGTCTCCCATCCAGCAGATTTCATTGATGACAATTTCTAAAGGACGGGCGGCAAAGGAAGATAAAGGAGAAAAAACGAAAACAAAAAGAGTTGAAAGAATGACTTTTAGGATTTTATTTGGTGTCAAAACTCAAACGAAAACGCCAAATGAGGTTCAATAACTAAATAAAAAAAGGTTTTAAAATTTGCTAGTGTTGTTGGTTTGGTTTTTGAACCTTCGGCATTTGGAGTTAGATCAATCTTTTTGATTGTCGGGGTATTTTATTCCTAAATGCTTGTAGGCTAATTCTGTCGCTATTCTCCCTCGAGGCGTTCTTTTGATAAAGCCCAATTGCATAAGATAAGGCTCGTAAATGTCTAAAATAGTATTGATTTCTTCCGAGGCGGTGGCGGCAATCGCTTGAAGGCCGATGGGGCCGCCATTGAATTTTTCAATAATTGTTTTCAGGATTTTTCGGTCCCCTTCTTCTAACCCCGCTTGGTCAATTTCTAAAAAATCTAAAGCTTTTTCAGCAATTTTTTTAGTGATTACTCCGTTAGCCTCAACTTGAGCCCAGTCTCTTACTCTTTTAAGGAGACGATTAGCTACCCGAGGAGTAAAGCGTGATCTTTGAGCAATAGTTTTAATTGCTTCCGGTTCAATTTCAACTTTGAGAATTTGGGCTGATTTTTCAATAATTTTCTCAATTTCTTCTGGGCGATAAAAATTAAGCTGAAAGACCGCTCCAAATCGATTTCTCAAAGGAGAAGAAAGAAGAGCGATTTTAGTGGTAGCGCCAACCAAGGTAAATCTTGGCAAAGGAAGATCCATTGTTTTAGCCATTGGTCCTCGACCCAAAATAAGATGGAGTTTGTATTCCTCCATTGCAGGATAAAGAAATTCCTCAATCATTTTGTAAAGACGATGAATTTCGTCAATAAAGAGGACATCTCCTTCTGAAAGACCGGTTAGGATAGCGGCTAAATCGCCAATTTTTTCGATGGCCGGGCCGGTGGTAATTTTAATATTAACTCCCATTTCTTTGGCAATAAGATAAGAAAGAGTGGTTTTGCCTAAACCCGGGCCACCATAAAACAAAAGATGTTCGCAGCAGGGTTCTTTTCTTTTTTTAGCCGCTTCAATGATGATCTTAAGATTTTTCTTAATTCTTTCTTGGCCAACAAAATCAGTCCAATTTTTTGGCCTTAAAGTTGAATCCAGAATTTCATCTTCTTCTGTGAATTCTGAGGAAACAACTTTTCCGGTTTCGCTTAATCGTTTTCTTTTCTTTATTTTTCTTGACAAAGTTGTCATATTCTTGTAAAATATAGATGTAGTTCCAGAGTTGGGGGTAAGGAATTTTTTGCAGATGGGCAATTTGGCTTTAAAGGCGAAATTGTTCCTCGGAAAAATTCCTAAACTTTGTTCTTGTCTAAGTTGCCCCCAACTCTGGGGCTACTCACCCCTGTTAAGGGGTTTTTGTTTAGCCTATAATTCTTTCGACTTCCTCAAGGGTGGTAATTCCTTCCAACACTCTTAAAAGACCGTCTTGTTTCATCGTAATCATTCCTTTTTTTATGGCTAATTTTTTAATTTCGGCAATAGAAGGATTGGTTAAAATAAATTTTTTCATTTCATCGTCAACAAGAAATATTTCAAAAGCACCAACTCTTCTTCGGTAGCCGGTTTGATTACAAGCTGAACAACCAACTGCTTTAGGGATTTTCGTTTCTTTTAAAAGAGGCGGCGTTTTTATTTTTAAAGAGCTCAATTCTTCTTTAAACTTTGCCAACTCTTCAGCCGAAACTTTTTCGAGTCGTTTGCATTTTTGGCAAACTCTTCTTAGTAATCTTTGAGCAATAACTAAATTAAGAGCCGGCCCGATATTAGCCGTTTTGGCTCCCAAAGAAGTCAATCGGGCCACGGTGCCGGCGGCATCGTTGGTGTGAAGAGTGGTTAAAACAAGATGGCCCGTTAGGGCGGCTTGGATGGCGGTTTCTACCGTTTCCAAATCTCTAACTTCTCCTACCAAGATGACGTCAGGGTCTTGCCTCATTACTGATTTTAAGCCACTGGCAAAATCATAACCTTTGCTTGGATTGACTTGAGTTTGAGAAATGCCTTCAAGATGATATTCGATCGGATCTTCAATAGTGATGATTTTTATTTCTGGCCTTTTGATTTTTTTAAGAAAAGCATAAAGGGTAGTGGTTTTACCTGATCCGGTTGGTCCAGTGACAATAATCATTCCGTTTGGCCTTTTAATTTCTTTTTCGACTATTTTTAGCAGATCTTTTCTCAAACCCAAATTTTCTAATTCAATCAAGGCCTTAGGGTCAAGAATTCTTAAAACAACTGATTCGCCGTATTCAGCTGGCAAGGTGGAGGCTCTGATTTCAATAAGAATTTCTCCTAATTGAATAGTAAATCTTCCATCTTGAGGTTTGTCAAAAATATTTAATTTGATGCCTGCCAAGAGTTTGAGTCGCGAAAGAAGAATTTGATAGGTTTTGAGTTCAAGAAAAGAGACGTCTTGAAGGATACCATCTATTCTGAGTCGAATTCTTGCCTTTTCTTCTTCCGGCTCAAGATGGATATCGGACGCCTCTAAATTAATTGCCCCGATTAGAATGATCTCTAATAATTCGGTTATTGGCGAATTTAAATACTCCTTGATTTTTTCCTTGTAATTAGAGATATTTTTAACTTCATTTTCAAATTCAAGAATTTTTGTTTTAGAAATTCTTACTTCTCCGGTTATTTTTCTAAAATTTTCCTTCATTTTGTTTAAACTAATTTATTTTTCTCTAAAAGTCAAACTTTAAAGAAAAGAGTGATTTGTAAAAATTAAGGAGAGGTTAATTTTTTGGTACTAATGAATGTGATAAGATAAAAGAATTAGGAGATTAATAATTAATAAGATTCGGTTTGACCGGTCAACGCCATTTTTATGAAATGGAGATGCATTACCAAAAGTGCGAGTCAGACAAAAAGATTCGGCGAAGTTTTGGCTAAGCAGATTTTAAAAAGGATATCTAAACAAGCCCTTGTGATTGGTTTAACCGGTAATTTGGGAGGAGGTAAAACCACTTTTCTTCAGGGATTAGCCAAAGGCTTGGGCGTTCGAGAAAAAATTCTTAGCCCTACTTTTGTAATTTCTAAAAGATTCAGGATTCAAAGTGAAAAATTTAAGAATTTCTATCATTTTGATTGTTATCGTCTAAATTCAGCCAAAGAAGTTTTGCCTTTAGGCTTTAAAGAAATAATCAGAAATCCTGAAAACATTGTTGCTATTGAGTGGGCCGATCGGATAATCGAGATTTTGCCACCATCAACTATTTTTTTAGAATTTAAATTTATTGATAAAAAGACCAGGGAGATTTGGATTCGTCTTTAAATTTGCTAACCTTTGGGAATTTCTGGCGGCTTTGTTTAAGCAAGGCTGTTATTTAAAGGACAATTCTTTTTTACTGTTGGTTAAATTGAAATTAAAAAGGCAAGAGAGTAAAATAAAGTTAAGATTATGAAGAGATTGATGATTATTGACGGAAACGCTTTGGTTCACCGAGCCTATTATGCTTTGCCTAAACTGACTAAGAAAAACGGGGAATTGGTTAATGCCGTTTACGGCTTTCTGCTGCTTTTTTTAAAGGCAATTAAAGAATTTCGACCCGATTATATTTGTGCTTGTTTCGATCTGCCTGCGCCTACTTTTAGACATAAAGAATTTGCTGAATATAAGGCCACCCGGGTTAAGGCCCCGGATGAACTTTACGAACAAATTCCCAAAATAAAAAAGATCCTTTCGGTTTTCCGGGTGCCTATTTTTGAGAAAAAGGGATTTGAAGCCGATGATTTGATTGCTACTATTGCTAAAAAAGCGGAAGAGCTTGATTCAAAAATAGGCGACGAAGCAATAGAATCTATTATTTTAAGCGGTGATTTGGATATTCTTCAGATGGTGGACGAGAAAACCAAAGTTTGTCTTCCCAAGAAAGGAGTTAGTCAAACGATTTTGTACGATGAAAAAAGAGTTTGGCAAAGATATCAGATTTCTCCTTCGTGTTTACCCGATTTTAAAGCCTTGAGGGGCGATCCTTCAGACAATATCCCGGGGGTGCCGGGAATCGGCGAAAAGACAGCCATTGAGCTTCTGAAGGAATTCGGAAGTTTGGAAAATCTTTATCAGGCGATTGAAGAAAAATCAGAAAGAGCCGAAAGAATAAAGCCAAAAATAAAAGAGACCTTACAGAAATTAAAAGAACAGGTCTTTTTTTCAAGAATGCTGGCCCAGACCCGCAATGACGTTCCTTTAGATTTTGATTTAAAAAAATGTCAGTGGCGAAACTATGACAAAACCAAGGCAGCCGAGATTTTTAAACAATTCGAATTTCACAGTTTAATTAAGCGACTGCCGGGGTTCGAAGGATCAAAAGGAAAGACAACGAAAAAATTGGCCTTATGGGGCTCTTAGACTATGAAGAAGAAAAAATCAACCTTAAGCAATTTTTTCTTAGAAGAAGAGATTAAGAGTTTAAAAATTTTAATTATCTTTTATCTGTTTTTTATTTCAGGGGCGACCCTTGGCTTCTTTTTAGACAGCTTGACAGAGGAAACAATAATGGAGGGTTGGCAATTTGGGATAATCATTGTTAGCGGTTTGTTTTCAATAATTTCTGGAGCCGGGGTTATTTATTTTAAAAAAAGAGTTTTTGAAGCCAAGTATTTTTTAGCCGGAGTGATGTCTGGCGCAGTTACTTTAACTATTCTTTGGACCGGCTCAGTCTGGTTCTTTTTAGGTTATTATTTGCTTTTGGCGATGACCGGTCTTTTTTATGATTGGAAAGTTTCATTATTCACCGGCCTTTTTTCTTTTCTTCTTTTTTCGCTCTTGTTTTTTCAAACCCCTTTTTTGCAAATAAAGGAAATGATCATTTGGATTGTTTACTTTTTGCCAATGGTGGCGGTTGTCACTTTTCTTAATCGACGAAATTCCATTTTGATTAAGGAACTTTTTGGCAAGCGTCAAGAGTTAGAGGAAATTAAATCGGTTTTGGAGATAAGAATTTCGGCCCGAACCAAAGAACTTCGGCTTTTGGCCGAAAGTTTAGAGGAGCAGGTTAAGCAGAGGACTCGGGAATTGGAAAAGAAAATAAAACAATTGGAAAAATTTCAGAAACTGGTTGTCGGTCGAGAGATGAAAATGATAGAATTAAAAAAAGAAATTCAAAAATTAAAAGTAAATCATTAAAAATAAATTGATTTTGTTAAAATGGAAGAAAAATTAACAAAGGAATTAGCCAAAAAAATTATGGCAACTAAGGGAGAAGCCAGAGGAATTACCATTAAAAGCGATTGGGAGGTGATTCTTAGAGAAAAAGGTCAGGCGGCTTTAGAAAAATTAGAAGCGAAGATGGCAGAACTCGGTTATCCTTTGAAATATCGGGAAATTAAGACGATGGATTTTTATCCTATTGGCTTGGATGCGCTTTCAACTTTAGCCATTAAGGAGGTTTTTGGTTTAACCGACAAAGAAGCTGAGGAAATTGGAGCTAAGGCAGTTAAGTTTTCTTTGTTTTTGAAAATTATTATGAAATATTTCTTTTCACCTCGATTATTGGCCAAGGAGGCGCCCAAGATGTGGCGCAAACATTATACGGTTGGCGATTTGACAGTGAGCGAGTTTAATCAAAAAGAAAAGTATGTGGTGATAACCTTAAAGAATTTAGCCATTCATCCTTCTTTCTGTACTGCTCTCAAAGGTTATTTTGCCCGGATTGTTCAGATGACGGTGGGTATGCCGGCGGTTTGTCAAGAGACCAAGTGTGTTTTTCGAGGCGACCCTTATCACCAGTTTTTAATTAAATGGTAAAAGAATGAAAAAAGAGAAAAAAAACGAATGTCTGGTTTTAAGAAAAAAGGTAGCCACTCTGATCGAGGATTTAACTTCTTTGGAAAGTTACATTTTAGATTTGTTTACCTTTTCTCCTTTGCCGATTTGTTTTGTCAGTCCAATCGGAGTTATTCTTGAATTTAATCCCGCTTTTGAGAAAATTTCTGGTTATAAATTTTACGAAATCATTGGCGAAGGGATTAAAAAAATTTTTGACGAAGAAGAAATTAATAAATTGATTAAAGAAGCAATGAGCAGAAAAGAAGTTTGGGCAAAAGAAATGGTTCTTTTCACCAAAGAAAGGAAGGAAATCCCTGTCAGCGTTTTTGCTAAAGCAAGAAAAGATGAGAAAGGGAAAGCGGTGGGTCTTTTTGTTGGTGTTTTTGATTTAACTGAGATTAAAAGAACCGAAAGAGAACTCGAGGAAAAAGTTGAAGATTTGGAGAAATTTCGGAAAATAGCTGTCGGTCGAGAACTAAAAATGATGGAATTAAAGGAAGAAATCGAAAGATTAAGAGCCGAGATAAGGGGAGAGCCCTCTCAAGAATATTAATTTGTCTTAGATAGTGTTTGCCAAGATTTTGGGAGGATATTAGTAATCAATTCAGAGGGTTCAAAACCCACCATTTTATTAATAAAAAATAAATAAATGACTAGCCAGGCAATTACCAAGGAAATAATCAAGGAAGTGATGGCTGTAAAAGGAGAAGTCAGAGGAATTGTTTTCAAAACCGATGCTGACTTTGTCCTTAAAGAGAAAGGGAAAGAAAGTTTGAAGGCGGTCGAAGAAGAGTTGGCGAGAATCGGTTATCCCATTAACTATCAGAAACTCAAGACGATGAATTTCTATCCTTTAGGAGTAAGGGTTCTTTCTTTGCTGGTTATTAAAAAGGTTTGTCATTTTTCCAATAAGGACATTGAACGAATGGGGGCTTATGCTCCTAAGGCCTCTTTTGTGGTTAAACTCTTTGCCAGATTTTTCTTTTCAGTTGCTAAAACAGCCGAACAGGCGCCTAAGATGTGGCGCAAACATTACACCATTGGCCGATTGACAGCCGAGTCGCACGAAAAAGAAAGATATACCGTTGTTCGTCTTCATGATTTGACAATCCATCCGATTCTTTGCTCTTATCTGAGCGGTTATTTTGCTACCATTGTTCAGATGGTGGTTAATGCCCCGGTTAAGACCACTGAAATTAAATGTTCTCATCGCGGAGACGAATATCACGAGTTTTTAATGAAATGGTAAAAATGGAACAGGAAAGCGTTATCGACAAAAAATTAGTCAAAAAATTAATGGCCATGAAGGGAGAAGCCAGAGGAATGCATTTAAGGAATGATGCCGATTTTGTTCTTAAAACAAAAAATCAAGAAGGATTGAGAAGGTTAGAAGCGGAGCTGCGGGAATTGGGTTGCCCAATTAATTATCAAAAAATTGACGGTTTGGGATTTTACCCTATTGGTCTGCGAGCCATTTCTTTGTTAGCAATCAAGAAAGTTTTCGGCTGGGACGATCAGAAAATAAAGGAATTGTGCGGTTTTGCCGCCAATATTTCCTTAATTGCCAGATTATATATGAGATTTTTTCATTCAGTTGCCAAAATAAGCGAACAGGCGCCGAAGATGTGGCGAGAATATTTCAGCGAGGGAGAACTGGTCGTCCGGGACTACAGCGAAAAGGAAAAATACGTTTTTTTGGAAGTTAGAAATTTTGAACTTCACCCTGTTTTTTGTCGTTGCCTTGAAGGTTATTTGAAGAACCTTATTAAAATGATTGTTGTTGCTCGTGAAGTGGAATCAAAAGAAGTAAAGTGCACCTTTAAAGGCCAATCTTCTCATCAATTTAAAATTACTTGGAAATGAGCGAGGAAGTTTTAACCAAAGAAACAGTCAAGAAGTTGATGGCTACTAAAGCGGAAACAAGGGGGGTGAACTTAACCAATGCTGCTGTTTTTGTTGCTAAAAAGAAGGGTAAAGAAGGGGTAAGAAAGATAGAGGAAGCTCTTGAAGAATTTGGTTTTCCTCTTGAATTTGGCAGAGTAAAAACGATGGATTTTTATCCAGCCGGTTACTTGCCTGTTATCTTTTTACTCATGAAACAGCTTTTTAACTGGGGCGATGAAGATTTAAGGGAACTCTGCGGTTTTGCTGTCACTTCTTCTCTGGTAGTTAGGGTTTATATGAAATTTTTCCATTCGGCACCTCAAATGGCTCAAAAAGCGCCTGAGATTTGGCGGGAGTATTTTAACGTTGGTGAACTGGAGGTAGTTGATTATGACCTGGAGAAAAAATATGCCATTTTCGAAATTAGAAACTTTGATCTTCACAAAACTTTCTGTACCTGTGTCGAGGGTTATTTAAAAAACATTATGAAGCTTCTTCTTAACCCTCGAAAAATCTTTTCTCAAGAAGTAAAATGCACTTTTAAAGGTCAGTCCTCTCATCGATTTAGGGTTACTTGGAAATGAGCGAAGAAGTTTTAACAAAAGAAACAGCCGAGAAACTAATGATGATTAAGGGAAAGATAAGAGGAATGGATTTAAAAGCTGATGCTGAATTTGTTTTAAGAAAAAAAGGCAAGGAAGGTCTGAGAAAATTGGAAGAAAAACTGAAAGAGATTAATTTTCCTATTGAATACGATAAAATCAAATCAATGGATTTTTATCCCGGCGGCCTTAAAGCCATTTCTTTGTTAGCGGTAAAAACCGTTTTTGGCTGGGACGATCAGATAATCGAGGAAATGGGCCGAGAGGCCTCGAAAGTTTCTTTGATTATAAAAGTTTTTGTTAGGTTTTTCGGTTCTCTTTCCCGATTTTTCTTTAAAGAATCGCCTAAAATCTGGAATAAATATTGGACAGTGGGAAAATGCGTGCCCAAGGAATTTGATAAGAGCAAAAAATTTGCTATTATTCAGCTTCGAAATTTCCGCCTTCATCCCGTGTATTGTTTTTATCTAAAAGGATATTTTACAACTGTAACTAAGCTGGCTACTGGAAGCGATAAAATTAGTTGTCAGGAGACCAAGTGTGTTTTTCGAGGCGACCCTTATCACCAGTTTTTACTAAAATGGGAATAAAAAAATGGGAATAAAAACGGAAAAAGAAATTATCAATCAAGAAATTGCTAAGAGATTAATGGCGGTTAAAGCTCAGACAAGAGGGATTAATATGAAAAACGGGGCCACTTTTATTGTTAAGGAAGAGGGACCGGAAGGGGTAAAAAAAATGGAAAAAGCCTTGAAGGAATTGGGTTTTCCTCTTAAATTTGATAAAGTTCGTTCAATGGACTTTTATCCAGCCGGTTACCTGTCCGTTTTCTTTCTACTAACAAAAAAACTTTTTGGTTGGGATGATCAAAAAATTAGAGAGCTTTGTGGTTTTGCAGTCTCTGCTTCTTTAGTAGTGAGGATTTATATGAAATTTTTTCACTCGGTTGAAAAAATGATTAAAAAAGCGCCTGAGATTTGGCGGGAGTATTTTACGGCCGGCGAACTTGAGTTTTTAGAGCATAATTTTAAAGAAAAATATTCTTTGGTTGAGGTGAGGAATTTCGATCTTGACAAAAGTTTCTGCGTCTGTATGGAGGGTTTTTTGGAAAATATTACCAAATTAACTATTAATTCTAAAGAGGTTCATTGTCGAGAGATAGCTTGTACTTTTGATCATTATTCTTCTCATAAATTTTTGATTAAATGGCAATAAGCGAAGAAAAAAAAATATCTCTTTTGCTTGATGACCTTTCCGCTCTTGAGGGCTATATTTACGATCTTTTTGTTTTTGCTCCTTTGCCGATTTGTTTTGTCAGTCCCCTAGGGGTAATTTTAGAGGCCAATCCTGCTTTTGAAAAATTAGCCAATTATGAACCATATGCTGGTTCCGGTGAGTCGTTAAACAAACTTTTTAAAGAAGAAGATGCTCAAAGTTTGCTTAAAGAAGCCCTAGAAAAAGAAACAATTGAGCAAAAGGAAATGAAATTTTTTCCCAAAGGCGGCGGGGAAAAAATCGTTTTGGCTTTTACCAGAAAAAGAAAAGGAGAGAAAGATGAGTCAGTAGGGTTTTTCCTCGGTTTGCTTGATATTACCACCTTGAAGAATACCGAAAAAGAACTCAAGGAGGCTCAAACCGCTCTTTTGAATATCCTAGAGGATACAGAAGAGGAGAGACGAAAAGCCGAAGAAGAAAAGAATAAGACTCAGGCAATTATTACCAACTTTAGCGATGGTCTTTTGGTTTTTGACAAACAGTCCAGTTTGACCTTGATGAATCCGAGGGCGGAAGAGTTTTTTGGCATTAAGAAAGAAAAAGTTATTGGCAAGTCAGTTTCCGAATTTTCCCAAATTAGTCAACTTCAGCCATTGGCTACTCTTTTAGGCGGTAAGCTAAAAAAAATTTTTAGAAAGGAATTAGAAATCGGTGAAGATTTAATTTTAGAGGTTTCCACTACTGAGATGAAGCGCGGAAGGGAACATTTGGGAACTTTGGTTGTTCTTCATGACGTTACCAGAGAAAAAATGGTTGAGCGTTTAAAAACAGAGTTTGTTTCTATTTCCGCTCATCAATTGAGGACGCCTCTTTCCGCTATTAAGTGGACCCTGCGGATGCTTCTTGACGGCGATTTAGGCAAGATTTCGGCCGAACAGAGAGATTTTCTTGAAAAGACTTATCGTTCAAACGAGAGAATGATTTCTTTAGTTAATTCTCTTCTAAACGTTACCCGGATTGAAGAAGGGCGATTTGTCTATAGACCTGTTTTGACCGACATTAAAACAATTACCGAATCTGTTTTAGCTGGTTTCAAAGACGAAATTGAAAGAAAGAAAATTCGACTTAAGGTGGAAAAACCTAAAGAGGATTTACCTAAAATTTTGGTTGATGTAGAAAAAATAAGTTCAGCCGTTCAAAATCTGGTTGACAATGCTATCAAGTATACTTTGCCTGGGGGTCAAATTACTATTTCTTTAAAGCGATCCGGCAAGGGAATTGAATTTAGAATTAAGGATTCGGGTGTAGGTATTCCCAAGAAGCAACAGAAACGGGTTTTTGAAAAATTTTTTAGGGGAGCTAACGTAATGAGACTGGAAACCGAAGGTTCGGGCCTTGGCCTTTTTATCACTAAAAATATTATTGAAGCGCATGGAGGCAAGATTTGGTTTGAATCCCAAGAAGGAAAAGGAACAACTTTCTGTTTTATCCTGCCGGCCAAGAGAAAAAACTGATTTTCTTTTAATTTGTTTAGTTGTCTTTTCTTGCTGGTTTTTGATATAATAAAAACGGCATTATTAAAAAGAAAGACAGATTGCTTCTAATTTATAATTTAATTAATTAGTGATATAATAAACAAAACAGACAAGATCAGATCAAGGCTCAAGGACCAAGAATCTCGCTTGTCTTTGAGCGAAAATCTGTTCTTATTTATGAAAAAGGTTATCTTAGTGGAAGATGAACAAGTAATTGTTGATCTTCTTGAGAGGAAGTTGGTCCAAGAAGGATATGATGTAACGGTGGCAAGAGATGGGGTTGAGGGCCTAAAAAAGATGAAAGAGGTGAAGCCAGATCTCGTTCTCTTGGATATTATTATGCCAAGGATGGGCGGCTTTGAGGTAATGGCTCAAATGGGAAAAGATCCCGAGTTGAAAGAAATTCCCATTATTATTATTTCCAATTCGGGCCAGCCGGTTGAACTGGATAAGGCCCGAGAATTAGGCGCCAGAGATTGGTTGATTAAGACTGAATTTGACCCCCAGGAAGTTCTCGATAAAGTAAAAAGACAAATTGGCAACTAAAGCTTGTTAGCTTGTAGCTTTTCAGCTTATCAGAGAAAATCTGGGGCTAAGAAGCTAATTAGTTAATCAGCTAAAAGCTAAAAATGGCAAGCACTATTCTTATTATCGAAGACGATAAATTTTTGCGCCAATTAATTGCCCAGAAATTGCTCAAAGAAGGTTATGATGTCTCCGAAGCCATTGATGGAGAAGAGGGTTTGAAAAAAGTAAAAGAGGAAAAGCCTGACTTGGTTCTCTTAGACCTAATTCTGCCGGGAATTGATGGCTTTGAAGTTCTCTCTCAGCTTGGAAAAGATGAAAGCGTTTCCCAGATTCCCGTTATTATTCTTTCTAATTTAGGCCAAAAAGAAGATGTGGAAAGAGGCCTGAATTTGGGGGCGATAGATTATTTGATTAAGGCCCATTTTACTCCCGGCGAGATTATCGAGAAGATAAAAAAAGCCCTTGGTTAAGCTAATCCGGGCTGACTTTTTGATTAATCAATTTCTTTAGATTCTGGCAATAAATAAGTCCAAGGCTAATTCGGGCGTTATTCTTCCTGTTTTTATTCCTAAATCTATCTGAAAAATCTTTTGATAGATTTTTTTTAATTCTGTTAGGGTAAATTTTTGGGAAAGCCGGAAGGTTTTTTTAATAAGAAAAGGATGCCATTTTAATTTCCAGATTGACTTGCCTTCATTTATTTTTTCTTTAATCAATAAAAGATTTCTAAATTGGAAAACAATCATTGAAAGCAAGTAGAGAGGCGAATCCCCTTTTTCCAAATGTTGGTGGAGGAGAAAAAGAGCTCGTTCTTTTTCTTTGGAGGCAATAAAATCTATTGTTTTAAAAATATTGGTCTCGATATTGGAACTTACCAAGATTTTAACATCTTCAAGGCCAACAGTTTTTGTTTTTCTTTTATAATTAGCCAATTTTTCAACCTCGTTGGCGAGTTGCCAAAGATTGTTGCCGACAAGCTCAATTAAGAGATCCTTAGCCTGAGGTTCGATTTTAGTCTGAGCTTGACTGAATTCTTGCTCAATCCAATTTTCTAATTTTTCTCTTTTTAAAGGTTCAAATTTTTGACTTTTGGCCTTTTTTTTGAGGAAAATAAAAAAAGAATCTTTTGGCGAGGGGTTCTGGTTTTCAAAAAAAAGAATAATATCTTTGGATATGAGCAGGATTTCCCTTTTTTTAAAGAACTTTGTTTTAACTTGAGGATTAAGGAAAACATTTTTTAAGATAAAAAATTTTTTGGAGGTAAAAATAGATTTAGTCTGAAGTTGATTCTGAAAATCTTCAAAATCAACTTTTTGACTATTCTTTCCTGGTTGGAAATCAAAGATTTGCAAATTAAGACCTCGGGGATGAAGGCTCTGGTAACGCTTTATAATTTCCTTCAATTTCCGCCGAGAACTAAAATTGTCTTCGCCGTAGAGAAAAATAATCATTTTTCTTTGGCTGGTTGATTTTTAATTCGAGCCCGATTTAAAAGTTTAGCAATTTTTGATTTTTCCCTAGCTGCTTTGTTCTTTTTGATTACGCCAGTTTTAGCGCTTTTATCAATTGCTTTATAAATTTGGGGCAGGAGCTTTTTTGCTTCTTTGATTTTTTCCTGAGAAAGCAAAAACTTTACTTGTTTAAGAAGTTTTTTGGTTGCTCTTTTCTTTCTTAGATTTCTTATTTTCCTTTTTAAATTTTGTCTAAGGGCTTTTTGGGCCGATTTGGTAATGGGCATAGAAAAAATCTAAAAATCAAATTTCAAAAGTCAAAAATATAATAATATATTTTTTGGTTTTTTACAACGGTTTGACCGCGACTATATTCAGATTGGAAAGGGCTATGGTATAATAAATTGATTTTATGATCGGTTATTTAAAAGGAAAAATTTTATTTAAAGGTAAGGATTTTTTGATAGTTGAGGTAAATCAAATCGGTTATAAAGTTTTTGTTTCCAGGGCAACTCTTTCTGGTTTGGCCGATCATCAAGGGGAGGTCGAATTTTTTGTTTGGCCTCACTTAAAGAGAGAAACGATTGAACTTTACGGTTGCCCAAACCAAAAAGAATTTACTTTATTTACTCTTTTGGAAGCTCTGCCGGGAATTGGGCCTAAAACCGCTCTTTCTCTGGCTAGTATTGGTTCTTTAGAAAAACTGAAAAAGGCAATTGAAAAAGAAGACGATGAATTTCTTGCTTCCATTAGAGGAATAGGCAAAAAAAGACGACAGAGATTGCTTTTAGAATTAACAGGGAAACTGAGGGAAATTGGAGACCAAAAGCCGTTTCAAAGAGATGAATCTCTTGAGGCTTTGGTTGCTCTTGGTTTTTCTAAGCAAAAAGCAAAACAAGCCCTATTAATGGTTCCTAAAGAAATCAAAGAGACCGGAGAAAGAGTAACCAGAGCTTTAAAAATTTTAGGAAGAGAATGAAAAAAGCTTTTAAAAGAATTATTCCTTCTTTTGGGATTAATTTTTATCATTTTCTTTTCGCCCTTGGTGGAGCGGTTATTTTTGGCTTTCCCTCTAAGAAAATTAAAGTGATAGGAGTGACAGGGACAAATGGGAAGTCAACTGTGATTAATTTAATCGCCCGGATTTTAGAAGAAGCCGGTTACAAAATAGCCGCTTTATCTTCGATTAAATTTAAAATTGGCCGGAAAGAATGGAGAAATGAATTGAGAATGACAATGCCTGGTCGGGCAAG
>Ga0164318_10003624_pt1 | contig 14680 bp, 16 predicted proteins | sample GuaBasSedimGuay9_FD_113734 | JGI IMG/M metagenome (GOLD analysis project Ga0164318, IMG submission 113734) | Subseafloor sediment microbial communities from Guaymas Basin, Gulf of California, Mexico - Guay9, Core 4571-4, 0-3 cm | ecosystem: Environmental > Aquatic > Marine > Hydrothermal vents...
AATAATGGTGCATATATATAAGTATCAATGATAAATTCATAAACAGGTAGGGAAGAAGTGCTTAATGAAGTGGAAAATATATCTGTTTTCTCTCCGCCAAATAACGAAAGTTCAAAAATTCTATGGAACCTATCGATAAAATTGTCGCTAAGATACTTTATTGCGATAGTTGCTACATACACCATCCAACCAAAGATGAGTGTTGCGGTTAAAAAAGTAAAAGTTAAGTATGATTCTTCAGATCCTTCTGATTTCTGCCTTAAATTTTTGTAACTTTGAATAATTGCTAAAAACACCATAAATAAAAGAAACATGAGAGAGGAGAGGTGATGAGTGAGTACTAATGCCGGTAATATTACAATTGCAAGTATTGATAATGCAAGTATTGATAATTGTATCGAATCGCCTTTGAACGACCTCTTTGAAATTATATATAATAAAAGTACCACAAACAATATTCCAAGCGATTCATAGCTATATACTCCATGGAAGAAGATATACAACGGATTGGTTGCATAAATGAAAGTTCCAATAGCTGCTATACGTTCGGATGTACCAATCTCTTTGAAGAAAAGATATATGAAAATAAGCACAAACGAATGGATTATGCCTATCAAGATTTTAGCAATTGGGAATATGTCGAGATTTGTGAGGTATTTTAGAGAAACGGTTAATAATTCCAATCCAGGATAATATTTAGCAAGTTCAAAATGCGTTGCCACATTAAGATCCCCAGTTTCATAAACTAATTTTGTAGTTTCAAAGATAGTTAGTTCATCTGAAAAATGGAAATGAGTTGTACTTGGTAATGTGTGCATTATGTATATTATGGTTCCGAATAAGAACAAAAAAAGAATTTTATGTTTTTGGGATACTTTTTCGTCTGAAATTATTAAAAATGTCGGAACCCCAAATAGTAACACACTTATCCAAAAAAGACCATTATAGAACTTACCCTCATATGCTAAATAGTAGGTTATAGTTAATAATAGTACTCCAAACACTATAAGTATTGTTAACACTAGCTGTTTCGAAAATTTTAAATCTTTGGACAAATCTTTGGACATTATACCACCATCAGTAATTGCATCTTGTTTTTCACTTAACATAACCATACAAACACCCTGCCCCCTCAGACAACATCACAACGCCAACAATCATCATCTGTTTTAGCGGAATTATTGAAGGCCTTTTTATCAACTCTCTAAACGCCTTGGGATAAAACTCAAACAAAAGTTGTTTTAGATAATTATGTTCCGTTGAGTTTAAGAGATTATATCCCTGCAATCTCTTCATAAGGGCCACAGAAAAACCACCGCCAAATGCCCTTTTTATTATATTTTTTATGCTAAGTCGATAAGCATAAATTTTATGATATAGTTTTATGTCTGGATTGAAGATAATCCTCTTTCCAGCTTTTCTGACCTTCAAGAACATGACGGTATCCTCACCACCAACCCAGTTTTTACTACCTGTTACTCCAAGAGAAGTATCAAACATTCCTATCTCCTTAATTAAATCCTTTCTAAACGCCATATTCGCTCCAAAACCCCGTTCAACCTCTTTTTTTGAGGATGGAGTCATCGTATATGAACAACTTATCATCCAGTGCAATTCCTTTGGGAACCATGACATCTCTTCATGCTCCCATAAGGGGATTACGTCACCCGTGACTGCCCCAATTTCTTCATCATCGAATGTTTTAATGAGTGCATCCGCCCAATTAGGGTCCAGAACTGTATCATCATCAACAAATGCAATTATATCGCCAGTAGTATGTGCTATCCCAATGTTGCGACAATATGAAAGACCCTTGTGTTCTGGGTTAAGAATTACCCTAACACTTTGGAGATCGTTAGACAAAACATAATCCTTAATCTTTTCATATAACTCTTCGTTTCCATCGATAACAATAAGTGACTCACTGTCTTTGTAGGTCTGTTTTTCCATACTATCTAGTAACTCGATCAGATCAAAATATCTGTCCAAAGAATACGCACACACGACGATGCTGAGATTCATGGCTATCCACCAAATATGATTGAGATCTTCATTTTTTCTCTCGATTATTCAGCGCCATCTCCCTGACTACAGTTCTTAATTTCTTTTCGTTTTTTCTCATGGTGTCGTGCTGGTGGAAGAGGAGGGCGAAGGTTAGCATGAAGGCCAGGACCATGAAGAGGTTCATTATGTTTATGACCCCTAAGGGTCCGGAAAGGTGCCTGGCTGATTCGGGGAAGAAGAGCAGGAAGAGGAAGCCGATCCAGATAAACATCCAGAAGATGAAGTCTTTTCTGGGGTAGTCCCCCCTCTTGTAGAACAGGAAAGTCAGGTAACTCATTCCGAGGGCGAAAAAGACACCGAGGATTTGGATTCCCGTGATCATCTTATTTTGTTAACCTCCACCACAACATATTCAGGAATATTCGGATGCCGTCCAGGACGGTGGTACCTTTGTAGGAGCTGTGGTAGGCCGTTTTTATGGGGAGTTCCTTGTATTTCAGGTTGTGTTTTGCGGTATTTGCGATCATCTCTGATTCAGCGCGGTAGTCGTGGGAGCTCCATTTCAGTTTTTTGTAGGCATCCCTTGTGAATACGCGGAAGCCAGATTGCGTATCCTTTATGTTTATTCCGAAGAGGAGGCGGGTTGAGGTGGTGAGCCACCAGTTTCCGAAGCGAAGGATGAAGGGCATTGCCCCGTTCAGCTGCCGTGAGCCGAATACTATGTCCAGGTTTTCCTCCCTGAGGGTGTTTACGAATCTCGGAATGTCCTCTGGATCGTGCTGGTTGTCTCCATCGAGGGTTACTATGATGTCTGCGTTTTCCTTCAGGGCTGCTTCGATTCCCGTTTCGAGTGCGAAGCCCTTGCTCATGTTTACTGCGTGTTTCAGAACTATGTCGGCGTTCTTTGCATTGTGGAAGGTGTTATCGAGAGAGCCGTCATCAACGACTATTACGGAATCGACGTATGGCTTTGTTTTTTCCACCACATCGGCGATGGATTTCTCTTCGTTGTGGGCGGGTATTACTGCTACGGTTTTCATTGTCTTGTTTGGAGATCAAGTTTATACAAAGAGCCGCGTTGTTTCACAATATGACGGAAAATAGTAAGATTTCGGGGTTATAGTTAATCCTTCTGTAAGATTTTACGGTTATAGTTAAATTTTAGACGATACATTAAGTATGTGGGTTATGTTGGTATAATATATCAAAGATATTACGAATGACAGAATAGTATATGGATTAGAAGTATATAAATGGTACACGGTGTTCGGTTTTGAGGGATAAGGGAGACAGATACGGAATTGGTATGATCCACATCGGGGCCCAAGACCAGAATAAGAACCTCTCTTCCGCCAACGAGGAAATCGGAACCCAACCCTGCAGGAATCTCTCCAGTTCCCATCCCGCTGGAGGCATAGAGAGGAATTACATTTGTCCAGACCTCCCCTCCTTTGCCTTTTATTTCCACTTACATTCATATCCCACCAGCCCGTCTGCTTTCTTATATTCCTGCAATAAAATAATCTGGAAGAAATAGTATTTTTTATCCATGTGAGACAGGTGTCTTTCACATATTCATCAACGAAACCATTTTTAATACCGATAAATTATACAATGAAGAAGGAACAATGCATAGATCCGTCTGGATCTGCCCCCCGGGTCATAACCTTCCATTTCCTTCTTTCAAAGGTGTATTTCCTGGCAATTTTGGATTTCACGATAAAAATACATGATCACTGATGGGGTGCGAGAATCATCTTATATCCATGAAAAGGGAATAAATAATGGTGTGATGAGAAATGAAAAACGTTATTGATGATAATCGCTTAATGGATTTCAAAAAGAAGGTTGTTCCCATACTTAAAAGAAACAAGGTAGTGAAGGCAGGAATATTTGGATCATTTGCGAGGGGAGAAGCTAAAAAGAAAAGTGATATAGACATCCTGATTGAGGTAAAGGCAAAGAAGTTTAGTTTGCTTGATCTGGTCGGACTTGAATTGGAACTTAAAGAAAAGTTAAAAAGAAAGGTCGATTTAGTTGAATATTCAACAATCCATCCTCTTTTAAAGGAGAGGATTCTCAGGGAGGAGGTACCGATACTATGAGAAAGGAAGTGCGTATTTTTCTGTTGGATATTCTGGAATCTATTGATAAGATTGAAGAATACACGAACGATATAAGCAAAGAAAAGTTCCTTGAGGAAACATGGCGACAGGATGCGACACTTAGAAGAATAGAAATCATTGGCGAAGCTGCAAAGAACATCCCTCAGAGTATAACGGAGAAATATCCAGATATCCCCTGGAAGAAAATTGCTGGAATGAGAGATAAACTTATTCATGCTTATTTTGGTGTGAGTCTTGAAAGGGTCTGGTTTGTCATAAAGGATGATCTACCTGACCTGAAAAAGAAGATTAGGAAGATTTTAGATGAGTTGGAAACAGACAGGAGATAATTATGCCGTTGTTTCTCGGGACAGTTGTCCCCGATTCGTGAACCATTTTTTGTTCATCCAAACCGAGAATTATTCGCTCGGCATCCTATCGTTTTTACGTTCTGGAAGTAAATAATTACATTCTTTAAGGGGATATTATGGAAGGAAAGAGGAGAGATGCAGATCGGGATAATGCGATGAAAAAGCTATGGAGTAGATTGAAGAGGGAACGGGGGGAGATAGAAAGAGAGCTGGGCAGGATCGAGAGGGTACTGGGGGAGATAGGTCGGCACAGGAAAAAGATAGGGGAGATAGAGAGGGGGAAAATAAAAAAACAGAAAAGGGAGCATATAGAGGAAATAGGGTCGTGGTTGAGAGAAAAGGGGGGCAGAAGAGATGATGCGGTGGAGAATGTCCGTCGCACGAGCACGATGATGTTCTACCTGACGTATCTCTTACTGGCCTCTGCGGAATTGACCATGCTGTACGATGTGGAAAAGGGTATTGTCCTTCACTCCGTCATCCTCATCGGGCTGGCAATTGGTTCGACTGTTCTGTACAAACGACGGGCGGGTTTACCCCGGGAGGCATCTGTAAGATACGTAAACGCATCGAATTTATTGAGGGCACTCATGCTGCTTCCATTAATCAGAATATTTGGATTCACGGTGCCATTGGTGTTTTTCAGGCGAATATACTGGTTTCTGATAATAAGTATTCCGTTACTGATAGCAGTAGTCGTATTATCCAGAAATCTGAAGCTCGGGATGAAAGAGGTTGGATTGGTATCCGGTAGATGGGGCACCCAGATACTCGTTATACTGTGCGGTATAGTACTTGGATTCGCGGAATACCAGATATTAAGGCCCGAACCATTGATAGACTCACTGAGCCCCGGGGAGGTGCTCGTCCCGGGGATCATCCTCATAATATTTACGGGATTTACAGAAGAACTCATCTTCAGGGGGATCATACAGACCATCTCGGTGAGGGTATTCGGGGTGGTGAACGGTATAGTGTATACGGGTGTTATATTTACGACCATGCACATAGGCTTCAATTCAGTACCCCATATGATATTTGTTCTACTGACGGCGGTCTTCTATGGCTACATATTCCAGAGAACGGGAACGTTAACCGGGGTGATATTATCTCATGGACTCAGCAACGTGGTGTTATTCCTGATAGCGCCGTTCGTCGTATAGAGAGAATTAGAGATACAGTACCTCTATGACCTTGTATGCCGTGGTCATGAGAAAGATAAAGAAGAGGGGATAGATGGCTATATCCAGAGAGGATATGAGGTGTTTATGATGCGGATTCTCTTTGGCACTGCTATTCAGGAGCTCTCTCAGGATGAGGGCTATGACCAGTATGCAGGTAACTATCCCGTTGTACGTGAGGAATTGGGTGATAGACACCCCCTCAATCATTGTATCCGTGATCGGCGTAATGGTAAATATCATCTTGTTAAATATAAAGTAAACAATACATAAATATAAGGATCGAAGATAACATCGAACATTCTTGGTGCCGATATATAAAGATCTAAACGAAAATAATAGAAATTATGAGAGGGATATTGATTCTACTGGGGTTGGTACTGTCGCTGTCGTTGTTATCGATGATGGTAGCTGCCGGGTCCACGACGGATAGCTTTCATCAGGAGATACGGGATATTGGCCCGTTATGGACCCACAGAACTGGAGACGGTATTACATCATCACCGACGGTTTTCGACATCAATGAAGACGGAAACCCGGAGATAATATTCGGTTCCTTAGATGGGAATCTGTACGTGCTGGATTCCGAAGGGAATCCCATATGGACCCACAGAACTGGAGACGGTATTACATCATCACCGACGGTTTTCGACATCAATGAAGACGGAAACCCGGAGATAATCTTCGGTTCCTTAGATGGGAATCTGTACGTGCTGGATTCCGAAGGCAGTGAGATCTGGACATATAAAACCGATGGTCGCATAACATCATCACCGGTTATTATGTATCCATCCCTCGATTCAAAACACTATCAGAGGCTGGAGATAATCTTTGGCTCGTGGGACGGGAATCTGTATGCGCTGAACGCCAGTGGAAACCGGACATGGGGCTATAGAACCCTTGGGGAAATTGAATTCTCCCCGGTTATCGCGGATGCGGACTCCGATGGCCGGCCGGAGGTGATATTTGGATCAAACGATAACACCGTGTATGGGATAGATCACCTGGAGGAGAGGATGTGGATGTACCCGGCCGATAGTGATATCGTATCCTCTCCGGTAGTTGCCGATATAGACAAAGATGGAAAGCCAGAGATAATTATCGGATCGAGGGATGGAGGGATATACTGCCTGTATTACAGTAAATACGAAGAGAACAACATTACCTATGCGAGGATCGCACGGAGGTGGAATTATACCGTGGATGATCAGGTAGAATCATCCCTATCGGTTGCCGATCTGGATAATGATGGAAGACAGGAGATAATCTTCGGCTTTGTCGATCGAGAACGCTATATTGTCAACCAGGGCATTCATATATTAAATAAGGATGGAAGGGTCATAGAGAAATACACGACCAGTGGACGCGTGATCTCCTCTCCAGCAATTGCCGACCTGGATGACGATGAACAACTGGAGGTGGTCGTCGGAACGAACGGGGGTATGCTCTATATCATAAATTCTTCGGGATTTGCGGAGTGGAGCTATAATCTGAGTGGATCTATCGGCTCCCCTCCCGTGATCGCCGATTTAAATGGGGATGGCGCGCTTGAGATACTCGTGGCATCGGGCGATAGTCTGTATGTATTCGGTTCGGTGAAGGATTCCGATGGGGACGGGCTCAGGGACTGTGATGAATTTTTGATCGGGACAGATCTCAGAAATAACGACACGGATGGAGACGGACTTATAGATTCGATAGACCCTCACCCCCTGGAGCACGAGTTAACGCTCGTGGATTCCGACGGAGACGGGCTGAACGATTACGATGAAACCATCGTGGGGACAGATCTCAGAGATAACGACACGGACGGAGACGGACTTATAGATTCGATAGACCCTCACCCCCTGGAGCACGAATCCATATCTAAATACTATAGCGAGGACGAATCGAGCAACCCAGAAGACAAAGAGAATCTATCTGTGATGATATTTGTAGTCGGTATGATGGGGATGATGTTTGTTGTCAGAAAGACGGTGGACGAAAGACCCTCGACCGCTGGAGAGATAATGCGGGAAGAGATAGTGAAGATAAAGAACGAATTGAAGGAACTGGAGAAGAAATTGAATGAAGAGAGGGATATGCTGCTGGAGAGGTACCATGGTATGAAAAAGATAGAAGACCGGTTGAGGGCATACGATGCCGCCCTGGAAAAAGAAGTCAATAGGGTGATGTTAGAAGACAAATTGATGATGTGGAATGCCCTGATGGAAAAGGAAACCTCTTAGTACTGAGATATACGGATTTATCCTGATGTGGCCCTGTTTTCTCCATAAGACACTATTTTCTCCAAAAAATCATATAATATTTAAAGAGAGTACTATAATATTTAAATATAAATAAGATATTATGATTATAATGAGCAAAATGAATTTCAAGGATAACAGAAACATCGTGGCTCTGTTCCTCGTTTTTATTATGGGAATGGCAGCAGTGGGGCAGGTATCTGCGATTGGCATACCATCCCTTGATATTGAACTCTTTGTCCACTACGTGAAAGAATTGATAACGGAGAAGATCAGTGAGCTTATCGGTGTTGGCAGCACCGCAAAGACCGACATACAGAAGATGGAAAGGGATATGTCGGAGGAGGGTGCGAAGGCAAACATCGAGGAACCTCTCGGATCGGTAGAATCGGTGGGAACTACATCCACCACCCAACCGCCCGGGGATACCGCCGGGACTGGATCAAATACCGCGGTATCGACAACACACCCGGATACAACTATAACCACTACCACTATCACAACAAGAACCACAACGACAATATCCAGGATAATGTACTGGGATTTACCATATAGGGGTTCATCATCCAGAAGGTCGGCACCGGCGACTGCACACACAGATAAGGATGATTCCGGTTCCATATGGGATGATCGCTTCGATGAGTGTACTCATGTGATAGATATAATCAATTCCGATGCCCACGTCACGGACAAACTTAATGACATAGGAGATGAAACGGTTTTAGTGGCGATCGTCGATGACGGGAGGCTCCAGTGGGAGAGAAAGATGGGTATGGTGAAGGGCAGGATAATGAAATCTCGCTCCGGAGAGCCGACGGTGTGGATAAAGGTTGATGCAGAAGCAGCAGAGTCGCTGTATCACGATCTGAAGAACGGCGCGGGCAGGGACGATCTGATAAGGAGTGCGATAGGTCTCTGGAAAAAGGACAAGATCGAGATCTACCCCGTGAGTAAGGCCGGAAAAATGTACGGAGGTTTGCTCTCCATAATAGCCAAGAATTAGCCATAATACCCGAAATTTCACAAAAAATAGACAAGTATTTATATAAAGAATGTAAATATATAACAGTGATTAAAAATGGATAAAAAAATAATGATTGTTGGGTTGTTGGCTGCAATGTTGGTTGTTGGTGCTGGAGGAGTGGTAGCTTTGCAGGGGTATAGGTGCAATGAACAGGGGCTTTATTGTTTTGCAGTGGGCGTAAAATCTGAGGGAGGTAGTTTTAGATGGGCGCGCTTCTTTGATGTTAACGATGATGTGTATGTAGAAGGTTATGCCTTTCCAAACGGCCCCGTAGATATCTACATCATTAGAGATGGTGAATGTGGATATGGTTGTAGCTTGACAGGTAAGGATGTCACAGGAAATGTAGAGAGTGTTACTGTATCTAATAATAAACTCGATACAGTGAAAGTATGGGCCCCTACACTTACTGTGGGGAAATATGACATAATCGTTGATACTAATCGTGATGGTATACTTGATTGGGGTGACAGTATCAATAGTTTATATACTTATGGTATCGAAGTCACTCCAGAACTGAGCACCATTACCCTGATGGGTGCCGGACTGGTTTCGATGATTGGGTATGTTGGGGTCAGAAGGAGACGCAAGTAGACCGGATGAAATGGACTATGGACTTCAATAGGGTTTTGATTATTTTACTTCTTCTCTTGTTTTATCTCCCCATATTCTCCGCTTTAATTGATTCCTGGTTGATAGACCCGTATTACTCCCATGGGTTTTTAGTGCCCATCATATCTGCTTTTTTCATCTGGAGGAAAAGAAATTTGTTGAGGTATTCGGACCGGGATTTCAATTATGGGGTTGTAATACTGGCTCTGGGGCTGTTTTTTTATGGTATCGGGATATTCTATAGGTCGTTGTTTGTATCTGCGGTTTCCTTTATCGTGGTGCTGTCCGGGCTGACCCTGTGTTTCTGTGGAAGAGATGTTTTACATGAATTCATGTTTCCGATCTGTTTTCTCATCTTCATGATCCCCCTGCCGTTCACGGACTATGTCAGTTTTCACATGCAGTCGTTTACCGCTGCCTGCACGACGTCGATCCTTCGTTTGATGGGAATTCCGGCAACCAATGTTGCATCTCAGATTCTTCTGGAGAATGTTTTCTTTGTCATCGGAGAGCCCTGCAGCGGATTGAGAACGATGATAGCACTGCTTACCCTGTCTGCCGTCTTCGTGTATGTCGTTGAGGGGCACCCAAATAGAAAGATTATTCTGTTTCTCGGTGTTTTTCCAGTAGCTATAGTAGCCAATATTTTAAGGGTAACCTCCATATTATTGATAGCAAATTACTATGGAAAGGAGTCTGCCATGCAGTTCTTCCACGATTTTTCCAGTCTATTCCTGTTTTTACTCGCATTCGCGTTTTTAATATTGATCGGTAAGTGTTTAGGATGTTCAAATCTCAGGAATATATGACGGTGGTTGGTCTGTTCTTGTTGGTGGGGGTATGTATCCTGCTGTTATCCTCACCCGAGGATATATTCTCCAACCTCATGGTCATAGACGTCAGTAAAACCCACAAAACGCCATATGAGATCCTCGTTACCACGATCTTTGACTTTAAGAATGCCGAGGAACTGGGGAATCTCCCGAAGGACATCGGAGGGTTGCACTCCAGAGATGTACCGATCAGCAAGACAGAGGGCAAGATGGGCGCCGTGATGAAGAGGATGTACAGTAATGGCACAGATGCCGTGTTATTTATGCTGCTCTCCAGTGAGAATATGAGTGCATTCCACAGCCTGGAGGTATGCTACGGAGGCAGATGGAATGTCACGGAGAAGGAGGTTATTCCGATCAGGGTAAGAAGACTCGGGGAGGGTGGATTCCACAACGTGCACGTAAATAAATTCGTTGTTCAGAGGGGAAACCTTGAGATGGTCGTCCTGCACTGGTTCATGTGGAAAAGTGGAGTCGTTAGAACCGAAAAAAATTTCGTGCTCATCCAGGTAGCTACCCCGATCGAGGAGAGTAAGGAAAGAGCGATAGATCTGACGAAAAGGTTTACCGCGGATTTTTTCCTTCGGATATATAAGCCCGTAACAAAATCGAAGATTATTGCCGAGCAATTAGTGGATAGGTTCGGGTTACTCGGGTTCGTTATTAACCTGTTGCTTATTGGCTTACCACTGATCATGATATTTAATGCAAGGATTAGAGGGCGATGATGCAATTGAATAGATTTCCAAAGGATTTGTGGGCAGTGTTAGCAGCTGTGCTGTTAACGATGGTCTTCGTACTTGTACCCCCCCTGAATGAAACATTCGTCAGGACGGTTCTTGGCCTGATTATGGTATTATTCCTGCCCGGATATTCTCTGATCTCCGCACTGTTCCCAGGGAAAAAAGACCTGGATGGAATAGAGCGGATCGCACTGAGTTTCGGTCTGAGTATAGCCATAACGCCCCTACTGGGTCTGATCCTGAACTATACGCCATTTGGAATCAGACAGATTCCGAGTCTGATCAGTATCTCGATTTTTACGATAATCTGCACCATAATGGCATATATAAGACGTTTAAAGGTCGACGAAAAAGAGAGATTTGTCCTATCATTTACGTATAAGCCGACGCTTCCAAAAAAGAGGATAGATAAAGCTCTCACCATTATCCTGATGGTCTCCATTCTGGCATCGATATTCGCCTTAATCTATGTGATAGTAACACCGAAGGAGGGGGAAAAGTTCACGGAGTTCTATGTCCTTGGCCCCGGGGGGATGGCAGATAATTATCCAAAGAACCTTAAAATCGGGGAAAACGGCACCGTGATCCTGGGTGTTGTAAATCACGAGTATGCACCGACCAACTACACAATTCGGGTAATGTGGGCCGATGAACTTATAGGGAAGATACCGATCCGTTTGAGCCACAACGAGACATTTGAAAGGGAGTTCGTGTTCTCCGCGAGGGGGAATGGAACCCAGAAGCTGAGGTTCCTGCTGTATAAGGAGGATCTGGAAGAACCGTACAGAACGCTGCACATCATAATTGATGTATCGGATTAATGGTAAAAGAAAAGACACGTCCGAAGGGACGTGCTCAGATTGGATTATGCCCCCCGCTTTCTCACAATCAGATATGAGAACGCCGGTGTCGTTAAGAGGATTGCTACTGCAACTGCTGGTGTTGCGAACTCTGGGGCCGGCGGCATACCATAACTTTCAGCTGCGCTGTATCCATCCAGGATGTCAGACTTGGAGTCGCCTAGTATGTAGTACATCTTGTATGTTACACTCTCCCCCGGTGCCAAAGTGTCCTCTTCGAATATGAAGACACCGGCACCATCCCTTATTGTACCATTGGGATCGGCCAAATTTATGCTTGTAGTGTACAGATTATAGGTGTCCCAGAGAGAATCATGCAGATCTGCCGGTGTGCTCGATGCCGTAGCAAATCCCGCATAATGAGTATCCCACGCCATAATAATCGGGTAGCCTTCATCACCCAGGTAGTCGAAACTATCACCCCATGCAGTATTATCCATATCCCAGTCTGCGATTCTCTTATACTTCAGACCAGTGATGTTATCGCTGCCAATGTTTTTTAGTGTTACCGTTAAGATCACGAACTTTTCACTCTTTGGCAATAGAAAGTCATGCGTTAACTGGACGCGGTTGTCAGTGGTTTTCGCAACATCAACCACTCTGAATTCACTGGCGGTACTCATATCTATCTCGGAGACGAATGTCAATCCTGTAGGACCGGGGCTAGCATATGCAGAGCCATTATGGAGTGTGCCTCCAGAATCATAGTACCCAACAAAATAACCTTCGCCCCACCATTCAATCGCAAGATGCTCATAACCAATGGGATATTGAAGACCGTATCCCAAACTAAAGTCGGCGAGATAACCAGAGCTGTCTACCCCCATTTTAATATAATCCCCGGTCGCGCCAAAATCGTTCCAGTAATCTGTTGTTGGCGCATCGGTGTCACTCTGCGTTGAACCCACACACGATATCATTATCATCAACAATACCGGGCCCATCAACACCCTTTTCATTCTATCAACCACCTCTTTTATTATATATTATTCTCCTTAATAAATTAAATAATATTTAGGGAGATTAGGATATATATCTATATAGGAATACTCATATAAATACCTCCCATACGATCTCTAAAATTTTTGATAGCTACTCAAATTCTGGTCAATTTCCATGCCTTTATTGATCTTCCTGACACGGCCTTTTCTTTATTTTCTTTGTTTTCACATGAAGAAGACCGTTCGCAGGATATACAGGATCCTGAATAATACGTCTCTTAATCCGGACAAGCAGGCAATCAAATTACTTGATGGATTACCGGAAATTCCGGAGAGAGATGAGGCAATCCCTTTAATTCCCATAGTATTCGGTGTAAGCGATCTGGATCATGATAAGGGCAAAATTGGTAATTCAATATACTCCGAGATAAAGGAGCGATCAGAGGAGCTGGAGAGAAGGGATACGAATGGATTAAAGGATCTGGATGACCGAGATATCATAATCAACAGCCTGACGGGCAGGGAACGTGAAGAATTAATCAAGAATCCGGGTTCAAGGTTCTCGACCAGAGTAAGGGATATCCAGAGGGTGTTGGAGAAACTCCGGGCTACACTACCATTCGGGAAAACACTCGAGAAGACCGGCTTATATGGAATTCCATTCGATATCTCAACGACCAATGACATCAGAGTAATACTGAAGAGGGGAAAGATCACGGATATCGGGAGGTGCTGGGGAATGGGCACGACAACAGACGTCAGATACTCCCTTAGAGGGGATAAAAGGGAAAGAACGGCGCTGCTCATAATCCGCGATGTCTCGGGGTCCATGTCTCAAAATAACAGGGACAGATTCGCCTATGAAGTGGTCATGAGCTTATTACTTTTAGCATACAAACTTAACCTGCCAGTCTCTCTGATAGACTTCAACGACAACCCATCAATCTACGAGGTAGACAACAAGCGGATAATAGGTAGAAAGGATATCGGGCGACTGATGTTGGATCTGACTCCGAGGGCATGCGGCGGAACGAAATTCTATAAAGCATTAGATCTGGCGATGGAAACCCTCAGGGATAATAACAAAGCCAGCATAATCATGATCACGGACGGCGAGGATTCCTGGGCGGAAAGGACATACCAGATCCTCCCGGAATTCCAGAGGAGGAAGATAACGATCACAGGCATCGGTATAGGCAATGAAGAGTTCGCGGTCATAAAAAACCTGTGCGAAAGAACCAGCGGAATATTCTTCACGGTGAAACCCACCCGCGAAGGGGAGATAAAGATTATTGAGGTGACCAGGCAGCAACTGAGAAATTAATCATCTTAAAATTCAAGAGATATTCATAAAAATAGGGTCGGGTGGGTTATCTCGGGTTGGAATCCAATCATCGATATTTAAGCATTGGTTACCATTATAGTAACCGTAATAAAAGTGATGATCATGAACAAATACTTGAAATTATATGGCTGGTTATGGGAAACGTTCAAAGATAAAAAATTCAGTTTGGAAGAGTTCAAAGCAATTTTCCCGAGCCCACAGCACAAAAAAATAATCTTTGATTTAATTAAATTGGGATACATCGAAAGAATAAACAGGGGAGAATACAGAGCCGTAAAACCCCAGAAGTTTGTGGAGAAAATCGTGAAAAAAAATTTAGAAGAAAAAGATGTCTTGGAGGGGGTTGATAAAAAGTATGCCTTCTGTAACAATGATGCTGTCACCATCTGGACCGACGGATACTATTGGACCGGAT
>Ga0164318_10003625_pt1 | contig 14679 bp, 8 predicted proteins | sample GuaBasSedimGuay9_FD_113734 | JGI IMG/M metagenome (GOLD analysis project Ga0164318, IMG submission 113734) | Subseafloor sediment microbial communities from Guaymas Basin, Gulf of California, Mexico - Guay9, Core 4571-4, 0-3 cm | ecosystem: Environmental > Aquatic > Marine > Hydrothermal vents >...
CGTGCAATTGAAGTATATTCTACCAGAGCAAAAGAGGCAACTGATACAAACGAAAAAGAAATGTATCAAATGCTTGCCGACTGGGAGAGAACTCACCACCACCTACTTTATCAGCTTAATGAAAATTTAAAAGAACAAATTTGGAATGATAATAAATTTTGGCAATCCTAACCCGGCATATGCAATAGAAATTCTACTACATAATCCGAGTTTAAAACTTAAATTCAGCATATTCATGTCTACTTTCAATTGGGTAATTACCTTCGTATACATTGCCAATGTGCCCATCAATACTTATTAGGTCGCCTGATTTAAATGTACTGCCATTTAGCGTACAGTAACTTTCGTCTTCAAAAACCTGTAAACTACTACAATTTACAATTGCTGTTTTACCAAGTCGTACTGCGGTAACTGCGGCATGCGATGTTGCACCTCCCTTTCCTGTGAGTAATCCATTTGTGTCAAAAATCATCCCTATATCATCGGGTACTGTATCGGGTCTAACCAGAATAATATCATGATTTGGGTGGCTTTTTCGAAGCTTAAGGATGTCGTTTTCGTCAAAAGCAACAACGCCATTCATTGCACCTCCGCCAACACCAATACCTCTTCCCACAAGTTTCATCTTATCAATACTGGTTTTAAATGCAACTACTGATTTTGGAGACGCCATATCCTGATCTCTAATTTGAAGTATATAAAGATCCTCAGGCTTGTCTGATTCAAAGGTAAATTCAATTTCTTGATGATTGTAACCTAAATCTTCAGTTAGTTGGATGGCTAATTCGTACAGCCTACCATATATTTGGGGACATAACTCTTGAAGTGATGTGTTTTTATTTGATGAGTTTTGGTGAGCGCTTACCGGACTTGGCTTAACTAATCCCGAAACAATATCTTCACCTTGACTCCTAAATGTATAATCGCCGTAAAGGCTTACCCCTTGCTGGCCCGTTGTTGGATCTTGTGTAAAAATAACACCTGTACCTGATTTATGATGCATGTTTCCAAAAATCATTTGCTGGATAACAACGGCAGTTCCCCACTCATCAGCTACTTCCAGATGTTCGCGATATACCTTTGCCCTATCAGATGCCCATGAATCGAAAACCAAATTTGTTGTGATTATAAGTTGATTAAACACATCTTCTTCAAATTCAATGCCGGTATCGTTTATGGTTTGTTTGTAAGCTATGGCAATTTCTCGCATTGCCTTTGGGCTGAATTCAGTTTTTTGGTCTACTTTGTATTTAACTTTAAAACTTTCAATTACATTGTCAAATTCATCTCGTGTTAACCCAAATGCCATTCCCCAACTTTGTAATAATCGCCTATACGAATCCCAAGCAGACCATTCAAACCCAGGTTTTTTACTAAGACTTTCGGTAATTTCATCATTCATGCCAACATTTAATAGAGTATCCATCGCTCCTGGCATTGATATGGCTGTTCCTGATCTAACAGAAAGTAATAAAGGGTTAGCCGGATTACCAAATTCCTTTTTTGCGGCTTTTTCAACTCGTGCTAAATGCTTGCGAATAAGTTGATACATCTCACTTCTAAGTTCAGGATGCTCAAAAATAGCTTTATGCTTTCTAAAAACCTCAGTAGTAAGCACAAAACCTGGCGGGATTGGAAAACCAGCTAGACGTAAATTTTTTAAATGATAGGCTTTGGATCCTAAAAACACTTGATTATCAACTTGTGGATTTGGCTTCCCCAAACGTGCAATTACTAAATCAGAGTTATACGACATAACCTCCTTTATCATTGCAGGTTTAAGGTTGTCGGCCATTTCTCTTAGCGATTCCAATATTCGTGTTATAAAATTATCCAGCGGCTGCACTAAAAATGCTTCTGCAATAACATCCCTATAAAACGTTTCCGACAAGCTATTTACAAGCTTAACTTCATCATCTGAACTTAACTTTTTATCTTTATCAAAAAGCTGAGGTATAACAATTCGCAATGGTATTTCATATGATTTTAAAAAATATTTAATTATGGTTCGTTTTACATCTTCGGCTAAAAATTGAAAAATATTTATGTATTGATTAAAAGATAAACTTTGTGATCTAAGACTATATTTTAGCATTAGCAAATTTGAATTTAAGCTCTGGTTTGTTATTCCATCCAATTCCAAACCTTCCTTAAAATATGTAAGAATAACATAAATATCTTTTAGCGTTTTTGCAGAAATATAGTTGAGATTTATCTGCTCTACAACTTTCTCCATCAGCCTGGTGGCAACATTTTCGAGCCTGAATGTTAATCCTAATGCTTCAAATTTTGGTTCTCGGTAAGTTCCATACATTGATGGAATTCCAATGGCAATATGTCTTTTATGATAAATATTTTCCCATGCATTACTTGGTTCATTATTAAAAATAACTTCTTTCAAACTGCTCATAAAACTATAAATAAGTTTTAATGATGTTTCAAAATCCTCTTCATCAAGTGCTAATTTAAATTTAGCAATATCCGAATCCTTGATATATGAATATTTCTTCAATACAGTTGTAATATCTACAGTTTCAAACGAATACTTTTCCTTAAGATAAGCATAAAGCATTTTCATATCACGCAACCGCTCTAAATCGCGATCATTTTTAATATCTAGAGAGGAAAGCAGCTGTTCGAAATCATTCTCATTTACAGCAAGTAACTCATCTGGTGACTTGTTGCTTAGGTGGCACATTTCTATTACCATATTATGAATTGGCGCAAAATATTCACTTTCTTTATCAATGGAGTCATAAACATTTTTAGGTAACATATGCTCAATGGCATTGAGATTACCATCATACCAAAACTTAAATATATCCTTAGTAAGTCCTATGAGCGTATTATTACTTTCGGTGTGTACCTGCTTTCGCAGAAAATGTATCAGCTTATCTTTTCGATGTGATATTTCATCCATCGATGTTGTTACTTTTCGTATTTCACCCTCGGCACCAATCTCGTTAAAATATATTGGAAAAATACGGGTTAGCTGTTTAACACTTTTATAGAAAGGTGCAATATTTGAATTTAGAATTTTTGTTATTTCGCGTTGAAACAAATCAGTATCGCTTAAAAATATCCCTCCTAATCGTAAATTTACAATTAATACAGAGAGTAATTTCTCCATTTCAAGTTGTGAGTATTCGACAAGTTCAAGCCACACACTAATGTTTTTAATGTGATTATCATTTACAGATAATTGCCAGTCCTCATTAACATATACAATACCAGGCGTTTCAAACCCAAAATTAATAAGTTTATCTTCAAAATAGTGAGTTAATTTATAATCTGATTCATTTCCATTATCTATAATTTTTTTACCAAGAGTTAACAATATATCTAAAACAGATGAAGTATGATTTTTACGCAAACCTTTGCAGAATTCAAAAATCTGATCAACAAAGGCTATCATATCTTTGCTATCAACTTCGTCAATGGTTTGTTTGAGCATACTATTAAGATTCCATATAATTCGCTCTTTGTGTGATGCCATTCCATCAATATGAAGAAGATAAAAGCTGTAGTAAAATTTTTCGATAAATGTATTAAACAACGATGTTGAAGAACTAAACCTATCAGCTATCATGTCAAAATCAGGTAGTTCGCTAACTAAGGATTCCCAATTATTTATACTATCAAGCTTTTTTAGCAAACCTTTAAACCATGGTTTTCCCAATTGTTTTGTAATTAACAAACTATCAATTGTAAGTATATTAGCTTGATTGTTAATCCAATTTTCGATTTTAGTGCTCTCTTCCCAGTATTCAATATTTTTTTTGTAGATACTGTAGTTAGTATTATATATTTGTGTGCTACATTGTTTCAATTTAGTAACATCAGCCAAATATCTGTTAAAATACTTTGACGCTTTAATAAAACTCAAGGTGTCTTTTTCAAAGCCATTTTGTAGTACGGTACAGCATCTTTCAATGGTGCCTGAGAGATCTTTATCTTCTTTTGCAATCTTTTGGATGAACTCAAGAAGGGTTTTGATAATCATTATATGAAAATCTGAGCTATTCGGCTCAAGCAGTAGTTTTTCAAACAGTTCAATGGGGACATTAAATGCGTTTTGCGGATTATCAAGTGCAATATAATACCAATAATCAGATAATAATATCTTTCGGAGTTCCTCACTAACAAATTTTCTATTGGAAAAAGGATGCTGAAATTCCACTATGCAATCGTATGCACGTTTATTAATTCCAAAGTATTTTTTCGACAGATTTATAAAAGACTGATATTCAGGTTCAATTTTTATTTCCTTATACCTTGTTTCCGCAAGGTTGGCTTCCAATGCTTTTGATTTAAATTTTTCTGCCATAACAAATATTATTGTGTGAAATGATAGGTGTTTTTAGTTTAACTTTGCTAATGTTTAAATGATGAACCTCACAAAAGTAAGGATATTTCTTAACTGGTAATGACAATCGTTGTTTAAAGAGTACTAATAAAAATTAAAAACTAAGACAAATGACTAAAATTAAAATTGGAATTAACGGGTTTGGACGAATTGGACGTAATGTATTTAAAATAGCTCACGAAAGAGGCAATATGGAAATTGTTGGTATTAATGATTTAACCGACACAAAAACACTTGCTCATTTATTAAAATATGATTCAACACAAGGTAAATTTAATGGAACAGTTACTTACAACGAAAATAGTATTATTGTTGATGGCAAAGAAATTCGCGTAACTGCAGAAAGACTTCCAATTAATATTAAATGGGAAGTTACTCCTGATGTTGTTATTGAAGCAACTGGCATATTTAGAGAGAGGGAAAGTAACAAAGGTGGTTATGGAGATCACCTTAAGAATGGTGCTAAAAAAGTTATTCTTACCGTACCTTCAAAAGATGAAATTGATCGCATGATTGTGATTGGTGTTAATGATGATGAATTAGAAGATGATGACCAATGTGTTTCAAATGCATCATGTACAACTAACTGCCTTGCTCCAATTGCAAAAGTATTAAATGATAGATTTGGTATTGAAAATGGATTAATGACAACCATTCATGCCTATACAAATGATCAGCACATACTTGATGCTCCTCATTCTGATTTAAGAAGAGCTCGTTCAGCAGCTGTTTCTCAAATCCCAACAACAACAGGAGCTGCAAAAGCAGTAGGAATTATTATCCCTGACCTGAATGGTAAACTTGATGGTATGGCAATTCGTATTCCAACACCAACTGGTTCGTTAGTTGATTTGGTAGTGAATTTAAAGACAGAAGCATCGAAAGATGAAATTAATGCCGCAATGAAAGAAGCTGCAGAAGGACCAATGAAAGGAATTCTTGAATATCAGGAAGACCCAATTGTATCTGTTGATATTATTCATAACGACCATTCTTCAATTTATGATGTTCAAAGCCTAATGGTACAAGGAAAAACTGTTAAAGTTCTTTCTTGGTATGATAATGAGTGGGGTTACTCATGTCGTGTTGTTGATTTGGTTGACTTGTTTAATTTGTAGTAAATGTACAGCATGTTTGCCATTATTTATTAAATGGTAACTGAATGCTATTCATAAATTTATAGCCCTTTGTTCAGTTACATTACTGTACAAAGGGCTTTTTTTGTTGATATAATACGCTTATTAAATACATAGATTTTAAGCTTTAACGAATTGAGGAAAAGTAAAAAAAGTGAATATTTACCGCAAACTTTGTTGTTTAGTTTGTATTATTTACTTTTGAGGTAAATTACAATAGTTATGAGATACGTATTAAATATACTTTTTGCAGTTGTTTTAATTATGCAAATCAGTTGCAAACATAATAAAAATGAGGTTATTACAAAAAAGATTCAATACGACGTAAATATTAAAAGTCCTAACCCGGAATACGATTGGTGGATTCAAAATATTGTTGGTCCAGATCGTGAAAATCTTGTTAATTTAATTATTAAAGGTGCAAAAGCAGGAAAATGGCAGGCGTACGACTACTTTAATACTCCAATTGATAAATATGAAGTTCGTGGTATTTTTTCGGATACAATGCTAGTTTCTATGATGAAATCGTATCCACCTTACGAGTTATTTGACACTATGGTTATCCATAATATACTACCTGAGGATATCTTAAGATTAAGATTTATGGAAGAGTGGAGTATTAATACTGATAATCTTTCTTTTGATAAAAAAGTTATTGGTATTGCCCCTGTTGCTAGTCGTTTAGATTTTAATGGCACAGAAAGGTGGCAGCCACTATTTTGGATATATACTGATAAGGATTTCGTTAATGGACTGAAAAGTAACTAAATATATAGACTACAAGCACACAGGTGTGTTTTACAAATACAATAAACTTCTACTGCAACGATCTATCTCCAAAGTTACCATTTAACAATACATCACGCCCCTCAATTTGATATGCAGTAAGTTCACCTTCCTGATTATATGTTTTAACAGTTGATGTTTCGGTACCTGTTAAAGTATTGAAAACCAAGAGACCTCCATCAATTACTTTTACATATGCTGGATCGTTAAGTTTAGAACGATTTGTTCTATTTGATTTAAACCCTTGAGTGATTTTTGATATCTGGCTATTAAATACCCTGGCTATTAATCCTTTACGCTTATCTTCGTCATTAGGCTCAACAAAAGCTAGTTCAGAATCAAATATTTCAGAAGAATTAGCAATAATGCTTTCTGGCTGCTCAATGAGGCGTGTATATATGTATGAATCCGTCAACTGCTCACTTATACTTTTACTCTTAAGAGATGAAATATAAATCGTTTTATGACTATCTACTATATCTATATTATTCAGTTCTGGAGCATCTTTCAAATACTTAATATTAACAACCTGCCTGTTTGCCGTCTCAATTTTAACAAGTATATTTGGTGATAAACGCATATTTGAATTATGTGAATCTAACTGACTCATTGCAGTCTTAGCACGCAAATCTTGACTATGATTACCAAGAAAAAACCACGATACCAAAAATATTATTATGGTAGCTGCAACGGATAAGTATCTAACTATACTGATGGATGAACTATGTTTTAATGATTTTTTATGCACAAAAACCACATCGTCAGGTTGAATTTGCAGCTTACCATATAGCAAAAATTCGTCATTTAGCCTTTTGTTTTTCTTCAGAAAGTCGTGTAAAGTAAGTTCCTGCTCTTTGCTTAAATCTCCTTCGTAGCTAGCTATAAAAAAATCTTCATAATTATCTTCACCTATAATGCCTACGGAAATAACAGGATCTTTTTTTAAACTAAATTTATCTGCAAATATTTTTTTATCAGTAGTGATAATCACTTTATCCAAGCCATCAATATCCTCTTTTACATCTAGGTTGTTTTCTAAAAATGTCATAAACCTGACTGTCTCAATGGCACTTAAATTACCATCAAGATAGTCGATTACAAAACTTTCGTAATTCAGTTTGTTTATGTTTACTTCTTTATTCATTTTTAAATAACAAATTCAGGACTAACAATATATTTCTTTAATGCTACCCTTGCACGATATATATACACTTTTACCTGCGATTCTTTTAAATTCGTAATACTGCCAATTTCTTCATATGAATACCCTTCATAATCACGCAGTAAAATTACAGATCGCTGAATATCAGGAAGTCTACCAACAGCTTCATTAAGAATATCTTTTAAATCACTGTAATTATTATATGATGATTCTTCCTGAACATACTCAACATTATCCATGGAAACATTACCGCTATTTTTGCGAATATAATCTATCATTGTGTGATAGGCAGTTGTGAATAAATATGATTTTCCTTTGGTGGCTGTTACCTCTTTACGTTTAACCCACATCTTCATAAACGCCTCCTGCACAATATCATGTGAAACATCTGTGTTCTTAAGATTTTTTAAAATAAACCTATAAACCCCATCCGAAAAGTCGTCAACACAACTATTATATTCACTTATGGTCATTTTCGTGCGTAATTATTCCTCATATTAATATGAGACGATTATGATATAGGAAAAGTTACAGATATAATTATTATTTATTATTTAAAGTCAAAAATTATCTATTGGCTCTCTTTATTGTTTTCTTTTCCTGACGTTGTTCCTTATTATTATAACCCATTGTGGACATTATTCCACTGAGTATACTTTTCCATGTGTAAGATACTATAGACTTTTGCGTATCTCGTTTAAAATAAACTTCACCTGTTCGGGTTTTGCGAAAGAAACTAGGATTATTAGATTTAATTAGTATATCATTTAATAGTAAGTTTGCCATATTACCTCCTAAACCTGTTGCATTTTGTGCTTTATCGCGGTCGTAAAGCTCAAGTTTCAGTTTCCTGTATTTAAAAGTTATTCTTCCTTGGCTATGTTCACTATTCCCACTTATTAGTGGAATATCTAACTCTCCAAAGCCTTTTTTCAAAGTAATTCCCACGAGGTTTTGCGTCATTGAATTTAGTGTAGTGAAATCTATCTTGGCAACATGTCCTGACACCCAAAAATTATTAGACGGACTCAATATTGGAAAAGTCATTTTTAAATCAATAGCAGACTCACCAAGCAAGTTTGCGTTAAAAAAAACAAGCATTGATGATGTATTATCAATAACTCTTAAATCATTATTTATATTGAAAACCGATAGGTTTACTTCATCTAAAAATATAACACCTGGAACAATGGATTTTTTACTTAACTGTTTGTATTGGATAAACGAATCGTGGGTTTTAAGCGAGTCTATGGTTAATGTACGAGGAACTCCTAAAAGTAATTCCTGTGGCATTTTTTTATAAGTATTTGGATTAATTTCATATTTTTTATTCTTAAAAATATACATATTCAAACCATAAACATCAATACTCCCCGTATGTAAACTACCTAAGCTAATTATTTTCTCAAACCTAATGTTACTGCAAACAATTCTACTCGTGGTAATATCCATCATACCAATTTGATATATAGCCTTTTTAAAAAACACATCAGGTTCGTACCTTGGTTTCATTAAAAAAGTATCAATTGTTAGTTCACTTTTATGAAAATTATAATTGATACAATTAATACTAGTTGAATACAAACTATCATTAGAAATGAAATTATTTTCTCTTAAATTTACCGATATTTTTTCAACAAATGTGTACTCATTATTTCCAAAAGAGCTCGAATCAATATTAATTGAACTAATTAAAAATTCAAGTTTATTTAATGATAATTCTTTTTCAGAAGTATCTGATATTGTTGTGTAATTAACATCAATATTATTACCAATAATTTTATTAATGCTAAGACTACTTATCAAACTAGGTAACTCAATTTTCTTTTTAGATTTCGTTTCTTTGGACGATGATGCTTCTTTATTTTTCTTAATATTTAGATCAAAATCTTCAAATTCAATTTCTCCAATACTTATATTATGCGGAAAAGTTTGAGTTATATTAATGCCAATAATTTCAAAACCTCGTGAAGCATATTGCAGATAATTAACCTTATCTAATTTATCAATATTACCCCCTTCAATATCTGAGAAGGTTATTTTTTTGCCTTGTTGATTAAAACTTATATTTTTAATTGAGGCAAAAGAGTTCTTTGTTGTATCAGAAAATAGTAAATCAGAAACATTAAAATAGCTAAGTCCATCAAAAATATCATTTCTAACAGACATGTTATATTTAAATTTAAGATTATTTAGACTAACGTTTGAAACAGATATAGAGTCCTCTTTCTCAATTTTGAAAGAAAGGTTATTAATATCAATATCCTCAATATCAAATGGAAGAGCATTTTTATTTATTTGTCCGTGTCTACTAACTTGCTTTTTATTATTACCATCAATCCTTATATCAAAATATGAATTTTGTATAGATATTGCTTTAACAATTGGTGTTTGTTTATCTAAAATAGCATTGTACTTTAAACCACTTATATTAATACTCTCAATAGATAATTTACGAATATCAATGCCATTTGTAAACTTGCCCGTAAGTTTGTCATCAACAATAATATTATTTAGAGTTAATGATTCTTTTGCTTTATCTGACTTAATACTTCGGCAGGCAATCTTGTAATCTTGATAATGAATTACGGGATTTGTTAAATCAACTTTCCATTGAAGATCATTGAGCCATGTTGTATCACTAAAATCTACTATATTAATACTATCAATATTTATATCTATTCCAGATTTCACTTTAATATGCTCTTGTTTTAGATTAATATCAAGATCAACATCACCTTTGATAATATTAAAATTAATTATATTTAGCTTGTAATCAATGGGTTTATTCCTTTTTTTTGCTTTGTTTTTACCTAAAACTAAAGATCCATTTATCTTTGGTTTAACTACCTTAAAGTTATAAATGCTTATTATTTTGTCGTTAATTATCTCCTTTAAATTAGTGCCATCAAATGCTAACTGACTAATTATTATTGAAGTATTAACTTTATGATTATGATTAGCATTTGTTGAAATATTGATAATTTTAAAAGAGTTATTTTGTATTTGTATCGAACTGGCATTAACAAACATGTTTTTTTCAATCAAGTTCATTTTAAATGATGAAGTGCTTAAAACAAAGTTATCTGAATTAATCTCGTGTATTTTACTAAAGTCGGTTAGCTGCATATATCCCGAGTTAAAATCAAGATTATCTATATCCAGTTCTATCTTATCCTTCTCAAAAATATGTATATCACCATTTGCTATTATTATTTCACAAATTTCAATTTTATCTAAATTAAGTTTTTTCTTTTTAGATTTATTCCTTGATAATTTTAATAAATCTAAATCAACAACTGGATTACTAATATCAAAACCTACTTTAATAAGTTTATCATTAACTATATCCTGCACCGAAACCCCACTAATATTAATTGCTCCAATTTTAGATGTTATGCTTTTTTGGCCTTTTTCGCCATGATCATTAATTTGTACATCAGCAAGCATAATTAATTTTGATTTTTCGGTAAAATGCAGCTTATCAAACATGATTTTTAATCCCGATTTTTTATCAAATACTTTTACTTCACCTGATGAAACACTAATAGTACTATAATCAATATTTGGAATTTTGCTTGCAAATGAAGTAGAGTCAATCTGGATATCATTAACTTTAAAGTTAAAACTATTAAGATATACTAAAGTGTCTCCTTCGTAGCTGCCATTATATATGTCAATATTATTGAGTACTAACGAATTTAAATTTAACTTATGAAATTTGTTAAAAATATTATCCTTATATGATGTGGTATCCGAATCGACAATGGGATTTATAGAATTATTATTAGTTATATTAATACGTCCATCGGTAATTGCAAGACTATCAAATTCAATATCATGTAAATCTTCAATTGTCTCAAAATTTATTCCTGACACAAGTATTTCATCTATTTGAGCAACAATAGAGTTTATTTTTGAATTGGCTGAGGCAGAATTAATCTCAACACGTAAGTTGCTAGTAATAAGGTTATTGCATTTTGAATCAAATACTATAGAGTCAAAATTAATTTTATCACCATTTGGAAGTGTATAATTGAAGTTGCTTAGTCTAACAAAATGCTCCTCTGCAAAAAGAATTTTATCCTCATCAAAACTTTGTTTCTTAGAAGTATTAATCTTTTTAAGTAATAATTTAAACTCAACGGATCCATTATGTTCTTTTTTATTAATAATTGATTTAAGGTCAATTATTCCATGAGTAATTTCAACTTCTCCAATAATAACAGTTAAATCTTTTAGTATATCATGATGTTGTTTTAAACTGTTAATTATTTCCTTTGGCTTCTCCTTAAAAAGTTTTGGATTATGATTTTCCATAAACCATAGTGATGGACTAGCTATGGTAAACTTGTCGGCAATAACTTCACGCTTAAAAAGTAACTTAATAATTGACAAATCATAAATTTTGATTTCATCAAACTTTAGTTGCGAAAGTTCAATTGTTTTATCTTTATTTAGAAAAGTGTTGTTAAATAGCAATTCTGAATCAGTAAATGAAACAGTAGAATTTATTATATCATAATAAACCTCGCCAATCTCAAGGGAAATAGTTTGATCTGTTTTTTTACTGATACTAACTTTAAGCGCATGACCAATTATAGTATGACGAAACAGCAAAAGGACAATCCCTAAAATTAGTATTATTACAGCAAAAAATATTAAAATGCGCTTTTTCATTTAACAAAGAAACAAAAAAAATTAATTAAAACAAATCAATCATTGTTTATAATTACAACTAAAAACGTCAATATATATTGGTAAATGATCACTAAATCCACCATGATACTTAAACCCAATATTTGTACGATTGGTCTTTAATCCAAAATACTTTGAATCTGACTCAAGTAGGTACTCTGCATCAAATATATGCCCTTGCCGTGGGCATTCAATACCATTTAAACATGATGATAAGGAACTGGAAATTAAAAATTGATCAAAATTAGACCAATTACTTTTATATTTTAGAGTTCCTTTTACCTCAGGGTTAGTGCTAGTTAGTTCAATATTTCTAAAATTACATTTTTCATTGCTTGTTATCAATTGCATACTTTTATTATCAGGGTTATCATTAAAATCTCCCATTAAAAGTATATTAGCCTTGGCGTTTGTATTATAAATTGAATCGGTAAGCCTTGTTAATCTACTTGAAGCCAGTATCCTTAAAGGTTCTGATTCAAGATAGCCTCTGTATCTTGATGTCCAGTGATTAACAATAACATGAATAGTATCATTACCCAATATTCCCTTCACATAAAGTATATCCCTTGTAGTAAAATTGGGATTTTTCGGATTATAGATTACTACTTTTTCTGAATCTAACAGCTTAAAGTTTGATGTAAGGTAAAGTAAAGCAACATCTATTCCACGAAAGTCGTTTGATTCGTAATGAACATAAGCATACCCTTCTCTAGCAAGTGGCGTATTATTCACTAAGTCTGAAATAACAAACTCATTTTCAACTTCGACTAATCCAATTAACGAAACCTTACCCCATCCTCCCACAGCCTTAATTACCTTATAAATATTGTTACGTTTTTTAATGTATTTATTATTTGTCCAATGTAAGTCACCATGTGGCGTAAACTCGTTATATGCTAAAGATGAGTCGTGTACGGCATCAAAGTAATTCTCAACATTGTAAAACATTATTCGATAATAGTCTGAATTATCGTTATTATTATTATTTTGAGAATAAGAAATAAATGGCAAAATAAACGCCAAAAGAAATGCTATAATTAACTTTACCATGTCTTAAATATTTATATTACAATGTTAATAAAAAAAATAGAATATCACAAGTAATTAATACATAAACAATTTGCCTTGGGATATAAGTAATAACGTTAACTAATTCGACTGGTATTTCACTGAGCCAAGATACCATAAGTAGAACAAGTATTTACGAAGTTTTTACAAATTAAATTCCAATGGCTAACTTATGTATCAAATAATCAATGTTAATATTTGATTGTAAAAAATTAACCTACTTGGGATTGCGTATTACGCACATTATTATTATTCCATATATAATATGAATTAATGAAACTTTTAGCTTAATATTTTTCTCATCGTACACATTTGATTTACAGCTATATAGTTAATAACTACGATATTTATTATTTTAAATTGAAAAATAATTGCCAAAAATGGTATAATTTTATTTTTTTTCGGTACTAATAGATAGAAGAGTGAAAGATTATACAACTCAGGAAATATTAAATGGAATACTTGATAATAATAGTGCTGTAGTACAATATATCTACGACCGTTATTTTCACAGCATTAGGAAGTTCATAGAAAAGTTTGGAGGAGGTAAAGACGATGCCTTGGATGTTTTCCAGGAAGGAATAATTGTAATTTACGAACAATTGCTTGGTGATGAAATTAAGCCTATAAAAAATTTTAGAACATATTTTTTCTCGATATGTAAGTTTAAATGGTTTAATATGATTAGAGATGGCAAGTTTGATGAATATACAACTGTCGAGATGGAGGAAATTCTTCCGTCACTTGAGTATCAACAAAGTTTAGAAAACTTAAATGTTACTTTGGAAAAAGAAAGAAGGGTCAAGGTTTATTTTAATGGCTTTATGGAGCTGAGCAATACATGCAGAATGATGATTAGATATATTGCATACGGATGGGCCATTGAAGATATTGCTGAAGAAATGAATTTTTCAGTAGCTTATACTTATCGTAAAAGACAATTATGCCTCAACAAACTTATTGAAATAGTAGAGCAAAAATTGAACAATAATAAGATATAGCCATGAAGCAAAATGACAAAACATTGTTAATTGACAGGTACATAACTGGTAAACTTGAAGATACCGAGTTGTGGGAATTTAAAATAAATATTGAGAAAGACGCATCGCTAGCAAGTGAAGTTAAATTACGTAAAGAGATTTATAATACTATTAGCAATGACAAAAAAATGGAGCTTCTTAAAACACTTAGTATTGTTGGTACTAAAAAGCAAACTCGAATCTTTAAGATTAACATACATTCAAGGCAGGTTCAAGCTTTTGCAGCATCAGTGATAGTACTAATGATTATTGGAGCTGGGTTATTGTCAAATACTATTCAAAATAGTAATAATTCAGATTTTGAATTATATACAGAGTATTTTATTGACGAGGGTTCAGTTTTGTCAACTAGATCAAATGCAGAAACAAGTAATTCTATAGTTGAATCGGGTGTTATTTTGTATAGCAATGAAAATTACA
>Ga0164318_10003626_pt1 | contig 14674 bp, 15 predicted proteins | sample GuaBasSedimGuay9_FD_113734 | JGI IMG/M metagenome (GOLD analysis project Ga0164318, IMG submission 113734) | Subseafloor sediment microbial communities from Guaymas Basin, Gulf of California, Mexico - Guay9, Core 4571-4, 0-3 cm | ecosystem: Environmental > Aquatic > Marine > Hydrothermal vents...
ACTGTTAAAGAAACAGAAAGGATCGAGCATAGGGTTTTAGTACCATTAGGGATTAATGGAAAGATTAAATCTATCGTATCTGAAGGTGATTATAGGGTTGAAGAAACACTTGCCGTTATAGATACTGAAGGTGGAGAAAAGAAAATATCTATGATGCAAAAATGGCCAATTAGAAACCCTCGCCCTGTGATTGAAAGATTGCCGCTTGATATTCCTTTAATTACAGGTCAGAGAGTAATAGATACCCTCTTTCCCGTTGCAAAGGGAGGAACAGTCGCTATTCCGGGTGGATTTGGAACCGGGAAAACAATGACGCAACAGGCTCTTGCTAAATGGTCTGATGCTGATGTAATTGTTTACATAGGTTGTGGAGAGCGTGGAAACGAAATGACCGATGTACTTACAGAGTTTCCTGAGTTAATTGACCCGCGTACCGGTAGGACTTTAATGGAAAGAACAATTCTTATAGCAAATACATCAAACATGCCGGTATCTGCTAGAGAGGCAAGCATCTATACAGGAGTAACACTGGCCGAGTATTACAGGGATCAGGGTTACCATGTTGCAATTATGGCTGATTCTACCTCAAGGTGGGCTGAAGCTTTGCGTGAGCTTTCCGGAAGAATGGAGGAGATGCCGGCTGAGGAAGGGTTTCCTGCATATCTTCCAACAAGGATAGCTGAGTTTTATGAGAGGGCTGGTTATATGAAGACCCTTTCCGGTAAACCTGGATCTGTCACTATTATTGGTGCTGTTTCACCGCCTGGAGGAGATTTTTCAGAACCGGTAACCCAGCATACTAAAAGATTTGTAAGATGCTTCTGGGCACTGGATCGAGGATTGGCAAATGCGAGACACTACCCTGCAATCTCATGGCTTGAGAGTTACAGTGAGTATCTTCAGGATCTTGCACCCTGGTGGGAGCGAAATGCGGGGCCTGATTGGCAGAAGGATAGGGCGGAGATAATGGATCTGCTCCAGCGTGAAGTTAGACTTCAGCAGGTTGTTAAGCTGGTAGGTCCTGATGCACTTCCGGATAGTCAGAGATTTATTCTTGAAGTATGTACACTTTTCAAAAATGCCTTTCTCCAGCAGAATGCTTTTGATAAAATTGATATGTATTCAACTGTGGAAAAACAGGCCAAGATGCTTCATATAATTTTGACTTACTGGAGAAGAGGTTCTGAAGCAATAAAAAGAGGAGCTACACTGGTGAAACTTAAGAAAATGAAGGTATATCAGGATATTATAAAGATGAAGTTCAGTATTCCAAATGAAGATGTTGAAGCCCTTGATAAATTAGAGGCAAGGCTTGAAAGATCATTTGCTCAACTGGAGTCGATCTATGAACAGTAAAGGAACAACAGAAAGGGGAAACAAAGAACTTTTAAAGGCCAGGGAGTATATCGGACTTGGAAAGATTGAAGGCCCTCTGATCTTTATCAGTAATACCCATCCTATAGGGTATAATGAGATAATCGAATGTATTGATTCAGAGGGTAATATAAGGCCCGGGATGGTTCTGGAAACCTCTACCGAGGTTGTTGTTGCTCAGATATTTGAAGGGACTTCTGGATTGAGGATACCGGATACAAAGGTAAGATTTCAGGGTGAGCCGTTAAAAATACCAGTGTCCAAAAAGATGCTTGGCAGGGTTTTTAATGGACTTGGGAAACCTATAGATGGTGGCCCTCCTGAAAAAGGAGAGGAGGAACTCAGCGTTAATGGTATGCCCATTAATCCTACATCCAGAAAATATCCCCGTGATTTTATTCAAACTGGAATTTCAGCTATTGACGGAATGAATACGCTGATCAGGGGGCAAAAACTTCCAATCTTTTCCGGAAACGGGCTTCCCCATAATGAACTTGCGGCACAGATCGCACGGCAGGCAAAAATCCGCGGTACCCAAACCGAGTTTGCTGTAGTATTTGCAGCAATGGGTGTTAAGCATGATGTAGCAAGGTATTTTATCCGATCTTTTGAAGAAACAGGCGTTCTTGAGAATGTTGCTCTTTTTCTATCTCTTGCAGATGATCCATCAATTGAAAGACTGGTTACACCGAGAACGGCACTCACCCTGGCAGAATACCTGGCATTTTACGAAAATATGCACGTACTTGTAATAATGACTGATATGACGAACTACTGCGAATCATTGAGGGAGATATCAACGATAAGAGGTGAGATACCATCAAGAAAAGGATATCCCGGATATTTATATTCAGATTTGGCCGAAATTTATGAAAGGTCGGGAATGGTTAAGGATAGCGACGGGTCAATTACTCTGCTTCCTATATTAACAATGCCGAATGATGATATTTCACATCCAATACCGGATTTAACCGGGTATATTACAGAAGGACAGATAGTATTTGAGAGGGAGATGTATGCAAGGGGAATATATCCGCCTATTGCCGGGTTGCCTTCTCTCTCGAGGTTGATGAAGGATGGAATTGGAGAGGGAATGACACGTGAGGATCACCCCCATCTCGCAAGTCAGCTCTTTGCTGCATACAGCTATGTAAAGGATGTAAGAAACCTTGCGTCTGTTATAGGAGAGGAAGAGCTCACACCACTTGATCATACATACTTAGAGTTTGGTGAAGCATTTGAAAGGAAGTTTATCTCTCAAACAATTAATGAAGATAGAAGCATTGAAAGAACCCTTGATCTTGGATGGGAGGTACTAAGGATACTTCCTGCTGAGGAGCTTCACAGAATAACTGAAGAAGAGATTGAGAAGTACTACAATACATAGTTTTTTCTGAATAGTTGGGGTTATTTTTGAGTTTTTTGAAATATATACAATTAATAGTAAAATGCGATTAAAAGTACATTCGTGCTGGCAAACTTCGTAATATTTGAGCTATTATGGGGTAGCACTTTTATAACACCCAAGGCAATTTTTATTTAAATATAAGAGCTCGAAGTTCGCCTTAGTAATAAATCGATGTAGTTTTTTGGGGTAGATAGATGGCTCAGTATAATGTTCCACCTACAAAGACAAATCTTTTAAGATTAAAGGAAGAGTTGAAGTTTGCAAGATTAGGTTATGATCTGCTTGATCAAAAACGAAATATTCTTATTGTCGAACTGTTGAATCTTGTGGATCAAACAGTTTTATTTCAGGAGAAAGTGGACGATGCTTTAAAGGAAGCCTTTGACACTCTTTCAAAAGCTATTTTAAAGATGGGAAAGTTAAAGGTCCAGAATATTGCCGGAGCTGTTAATATTGAGGCAAATATTAATATAAAGAGTAGAAGAGTAATGGGTGTGATTTTACCGGTGGTCGAAACTACCTTTGAGGAACATTCGCCATTTTTTAGCCTTCAGGATACCAGCTTCTGGATTGATAATGCTTTCATGAAGTTTAAAGAGGCTTTGAGCATAATGGGTAAGTTTGCAGAACTAAAGATTTCAGTAATCCGATTATCAAGTGAGGTCCAGAAGACTATCAGGAAGGTTAATGCTCTTGAAAAAATTGCAATACCTGATTTAGAAGAGACCGTTACATACGTTCAGAATCGCCTTGAAGAAAATGAGAGAGAGATGTTCATGCTTATGAAATTGGTAAAGGAAAGGCTTGAAGCTAAGAGGAGTAAAAAATCCACAATAGCGGAGAAATAAAGTGAATAGCCCTATAAAGAAAATTTTAGTTAACATTGATGGAACTGAGCAATCAATTACTGCAGCACAGTATGCGATTGTTCTTGCCAAATATTTACAAGCCGAATTGAATGCAATTTATGTAATAAATACAAAAGCACTTGAGGATCTTGTCAGAGCACATATCTTTCTTAAAGAAGAGCAAAGTGAATATGAAAGAGATTTGAGGGAAGATGCAATAAGATACCTGAAGCATGTTGCTCAACTTGGTAGGAAAAAGGGCATTGAAATAAAAACTCACAGTGCTGAGGGAAGCGGACACAAAGAGATACTGAACTTTGTAAAAGAGAATGAGATAGACCTTCTTGTTGTTGGAGAAATATCTTCTATAAGAAGCAGAAGGGATGAGTTCTATGATGAAACAGAGAGGGCAATCAGAGCAGTACCCTGTTCTGTACTTATTGTGAAAGATGAAGATAAAGTGTGGGAACTATATGAATCTCTGTGATTTTTTTAATTTTTACGAATAATATTGTTGTATTTTTGTAAAAAGTATGAATATCTTATTGTTCAATGGATTAAGATCTTTTAGGAAGAGGTATAATTTCAGATTAAAGTGAGGTAAGTTATGGCACTCGTTGATCTTATTTCGAAAGATGTGGTTAAAGTACCTCTGGTTTCCAGAGATAAATCAGGTATATTAAGGGAACTTCTTCAAATCCTAATGGATGCTGGTAAGGTTAGTGATTTTGATGCTGCATTGGATGCTCTTTTAAAGAGGGAGCAGATGGCCAGTACGGGTCTCGAAGAGGGGATCGCGGTACCTCACGCAAAAACAGATGCTGTAAAAACCTTGACTATAGCAATTGGTATATCTCCGGAAGGAGTTGACTTCAACTCTCTGGACGGAAAACCATCAAAGTTATTTTTCTTAATGTTGGCTCCCCCTGATCAGTCCGGTCCTCATATTGAAGCACTGGCGGAAATAGCCAAGTTGTCAAAATCCAAAGTTTTTATCAATGCTTTAATTAATGCAAAAACACCTGATGAAGTTGTTGAACTATTTAAGGAAGATTAAATACTGGGTTTTATAACAACCTTTAATGCATCTCTATTTTTAATAGCTTCAATGCCTTTAAGAAAATTTTCGATAGGTAGAATATGGGTGATAAGCTTATCTGTACTGATCTTTTTTGAAGCCAGGAGATTTACCGCATCTCTGTGATTTTTGGCTGTTGAGTCTGATGATCCGAATACTGACACCTGGTTATAGTGAATAAAGTTAACATCAATGCTGACAAGTGGGTTATTCTTTGGAACACTTGCAAACAGGCTAACTCTCCCAGTTTTTGAGACTAATCTAAAGGCAAGCTCCACAGCTTCTCTTGATGGAGCAGCATTTATAACTACATCCAAACCCTTACCCTTTGTAATCTCTTTTATTGATTTAACTGGGTCGTCTATTTCAGAGCAAATTAAATAATCGATATTGAATGACTTTGCAAGTTCATATCGTTTTTTTGAACGCTGTATTAAAATAACACTGCTTGCACCTCTAGCTTTTGCAAGTTCAGCCTGGAGTATTCCAAGTGGACCAGCGCCGATAACAGCAACTGTATCTGGAAAACCAACGGAAGCAATATTTTGACTGTTAATTGCACATCCCAGTGGTTCTGCTATAGCGCCATGTTCATCCGAGAGATTATCTGGTATCTTTATAAGGTTTCCGTGAACAATACCCTCCCATGGAACTTCAAGATACTCAGCAAATGCACCATTTATATATGTTCCCACAGGCATCTTGTTATAGCACAAATTCGGAAAACCCTTTATGCACATTTCACAATGTCCGCAGGGTATTGTAGTTGCCATTGTTACCCTGTCACCCACTTTAAAATCCTTAATCTTTTTGCCTATTTCTACTATTTCACCGACGAACTCATGTCCCAGAATTACAGGAGGTTTAATGCTAGAAATGCCTATAGTATAGGCTTTGTAATCTGTTCCGCAAATAGCACAGGCCTTAACTTTAACAATAACGTTATCATCTTTAAGTCTTGGTTTTTCCACATCTCTCAAATTTATTTTTCCTACTCCTTCATAAACTATAGCTTTCATATTGTTCCTTTCATATTGATTTTTTAACGTTGTTATTTTTATTATAATCTAAAGTGTAATTGTCAAGCCAAAATAAGAGCAACTTTAAAGTTTTTAATTATGAGTATAGCATATAAATTTGGATGTTACAATTCAAGTAAAATAGTATTAAATTATATCTGGTTGTTTAACCCTATGATTAACTTAAAAATCTTGGAAATACTCCCTGGTTGATGCATAATGCTTTATTAAAAAGCATGTATTAACTTTTAAATATAGTTTGTAATATTTTTATCACTATTTCGCCGTAGATTTATAATTGAAAATTTTTGCGATAAGCATATAATTTTCATTATTGTAAAATAGAATCAGATAGTATTTATAAATACTATTTATAATTATATGGGATAGATTACAATTGAACAGATTATAAGTTGGTGCAATGTTTATTATAATGAGGGGATGAGTTGTCAATAGCGGATATTTATAATTTTTTATATAAGCTTTCCGGGGAGGTAAATCTATTTGTACCCATATCCATAATTATAGGGTTTACGATAGTTTTAATTGTAATAATTAGGCTTAGGAAAATTATCAATCCATTAAAAAAGGCAAAAGCACTAAGGGCGAAAGGAAATAATGTTAGAGCATTAGTATACGCTGATTTTTTTCTGGAAAAATATCCTCTAAGTAAGGAAGGACTTTTACTTAAGGCGGACATTGAAACCGACCTTGGATTGTATCCACAGGCGGAAGGAGATTATTTCAGAGTTTTGTATTCAAAAACCAAAGGTGATGGTATAGATAGTTTTGAAATTAAAAAGCGCCTTCTAAAAACCCTGTTTGAGCAGGATAAAATATATCAAACATTTGAACTGGCCAGGGAAATATTATCAAGGGAGAGAACCTCTGCTGAAGCATTATTTTATCTATCTTTAATATATATGGGTCAGCTTTACTTTAGAGAGGCTGATAAAATCTTGAAACGATTAACTTTAAACAGGCCAAAAATGGCTGAGGCTTTTTATTTACAGGCTGTTAATTTTGTCCAGCTGAGGATGTTCACGGATGCAATGGCAAGCATAAACAGGGCAATCGAACTTGATGAAGAGAAGAAGATTTATCATCTGGTAAAAGCCGCTATAGGCTATTTTGATGAAAACTACAGCCTTGCAGATGAAGAATTGAAGAAATTATCTGATAAAAGAGAGAACTACGAGACAGTAAAACGTTACCTCTTTTACTTAAAATTAAATGCAATGGTAAATTACAGGTTGAGGTATTACGACCGTGCTACTCTTATATTTAGGATAGCTGTGGATCTTGTCTCTAAAGAAAAGTCGTCTTACAGAGAGGGTGAAGGTAGAGTTTATTCAGGTAAAAATATCGCTCAAGAGAAAAAGGGATTTGTTTACGGAGAAAATGGAAAGCTAAAAAGTGAAAAACAGGGTGTGTTTCAGAAGGGAAGTATGTTGAGTTCTGTTAATTTCCAGGATTCTCTAAACAGAGTAGATCCAGAAAATCTGAACCTGAATCCTGATTTAAATCCAGTGGAAGATTACGAAAGAAGAATGGGTTTAAGAAAAAATATTTCTCCTGAAATAGAGGAATATCTAAGATTAAAAGAGGTTGCCATAGAAGAGGGGAAAACAGAGCTTATAGCAAAAAGGAATATTCATGATCCATTTCAACTGCTCGATATTGATGGACTAACTGATAGAACATGGCTTTATATGAGCTATGGATTTGCATTGGCAAAGGGTAGCCAATACAAACAATCCAGAGATTTTTTTGTTAAGATGAGAAAGGATCATCCTGAGATAATTGGATTAAAACGTATTATTGATCTTTTAAATGAAAAGATTGAAGATAGTAAAACAGCGAAGATTACACTTGAGGGGATTAGAAAAAGGTCTGAAACTTTAATGGATAAAAAGAAAAAAAGATATGAGCTCTGGGAATATATTCAAGAGTGGGAAAAGAGGATTGTTAGGCCATACGATTTGATGGAAGTATCAGGTTATTCAACAAGAAAATTGCTAAATCCTGCTATTTTGTTTAAGAAGGACACCAAGTTTACTCTTGACTTTTAATCTTACTATTTTTATCTTGCATTAAGAATGGGGGATTGTGTAATGGTAGCACGGCAGACTCTGGATCTGCTTGTGAGGGTTCGAATCCTTCTCCCCCAGATGGCGCTATCGTCTAGTGGTTAGGACGGGAGATTCTCAGTCTTCAAACCGGGGTTCGACTCCCCGTAGCGCTAAATTTTTACACACCTGTCTATTTTAAAGCAAATTATGTAAATCGGTAATGCGGATTAAACGGGGAAGGATGCCCCGTAGCGCTAATTAATGATTTTTTTATTTCTTATGTTGGTTCATTGTACCGGGTTTATTTTCTTTGTGTTCATTACCTGGTTTTGAAGTTTTTCCACCTTTTGAAGTGGATGATTTGTGGGATTCTGTCTTTTCCCTTACATCTTTTTCTCTCTTTTCTGGATTATTTTTTATGTTATTAATAATAGTTTCAGCTATTTCATCATCACTCTCACCCTCTGAAATTTCGTTTGATATAATATCCAGGTAGTTCATAAGTTGTTCACTACTAATATTATTATCAATTGCTGCTTTTAATATTTTTGTGATTGTTTCATTCTTCAAACCCATTGATTTTATTTCAAGAGCTACTTTGAGTATAAGATTGAAATACGCGGCATCTCTCTTATTCTTTCTAATAGTAATGGCAAGCTCTTTAATACTGTTTTTGCTAACTCCAACATCAATTAGCATTAGCATGGTTTTCTCAAGGTTTACTCTTATGCGAGCTCTTTTTTTTAATCCTTCTTTATTGAGTACTCCTTTTGATATTTCTGTACAAAATATCCATTTGCTTTTTTCCTCATTAATCATTTCTAATATTTTTTTACTGGTAGCACCTTTTGCAAATCCTTCGAGTATAATATTTACTATATGGTCAGAAAGTATTCCTTGATTAGAAAGTTCATCTAATACCTTCATGTAATTTAGTACTTCAGAAAAATCTCTTTCATATTGATGACTCCTTAAAATAAGAGATTTAATTTGATCCGTTGTAACTCCATTTTTTAAGAGATTGTTGATAAGTTTTGAAATCTCTTTGTTGTTAGCATTAATAGGGTATGTATTGCTGATAAAATTCATTATATCTTTAGATTCTTTTTCTGATGATGGATATGCAAGATTAATAATCAGATTAATAAAAAGAAGTATAAATGTTAATATAATGATAGATTTCTTAATCACAATTTATTCTCCTTGTTTTCTGATTGGAGTAAAACTAATACCGAACTCTCATGTCCGAATTTATCCTTAATTTTTATGTTTGAAAATGGATCTATTGCCCACTGGTTTCCATTGACAAGAAAATTATACCTATATGTTCCGCTTTTTAAGGTTATTTCTGCTACCCATATATTGGTTCCCTTTATTTTTCTCATCGGGATGCCTTTTTTGTCCCATCCGTTGAAATCACCAACGATGTGGATATTCCTTGCGCTTTTGTCTCTATAAACAAACTTTACTATGTAAACTGTTTCATTTTGGGTAGTTTTGATTGGCCTTATATAAAAAACCATTATAGGAAAGAGTATTATCAGGGCTGTCACAAGAGCTATGATATATGTTTTTAGCCTTCGAATTTTAATATTAAAATAATTATATATTTTTTCTCTCTCTTCTATTATTTCTTCATTTTCAATGAACTGAAAAACTTTAGACACAAGTTCTTGAGGTGTTTTAAACCTGGGCATACTTTGAAATAGTTTTCTAAATTTTTCATCGTCAGAAATCATAACCTGCCCTCTTTAAACTTTTATTTAATATCTTTCTACCTCTGTGAAGTAAGACTTTAATATTCTCACAAGTTTTTCCAGTTATTTTTGATATATCTTCCACAGAGATACCCTCAAAGTAGTAGAGTAATAATACTGCTTTCATATTATGGTTCAACTTGCTTAATTCTCTCTGGAGGGTATTTTTCTTTTCTTTTTCGAAAAATTCTTCTTCAGGTGTTTTCCCTTTATATTTGAGACTATCATTTTTTTCATCTAGGAATGTAAATTTGAGTAGGTTTAACCTTTTTTTTCGCAACTCATCTCTTGTACTATTTATTGCTATTGAATAAAGCCATGTAGAAATATCACTCTTTTCTTTAAACTTACTTATTCCTTTATAAGCTTTAAGAAACACATCCTGGAAGATATCCTCCGTTAATTGATAATCACCTGTCATCCTTAAAATAAAGTTAAATATTCTATCTTTATTTTCTTTGAAAATAGCCTTAAAATCCACATCGTTTTTCACGTTGAAATACCATTTTAGTAGAGAGTTTCCTATACCCGCCGTGCTCATTTTATCGGCGGATATAGGACTATTTTCAAGAATTTTACTGTTCGACTTCAACCTCTATCTCTATCCATGGTTTAACTTTCATGGCCCATTGAACAAACTCTTCTATCTCTTCTAAATCTTTTATGCCCATTCTTTTTGCTATTCTATAAAGATATCTCTTCATCTTTTCAGTATCTTTCTTCTCCTCATATCTCATTAATCTTTTGTTATATCTGTTTTGCCATATAAATGTTTTTCCATCTTTGGTTTCAAAACAAATCTGTTCATTTTCTTGTTTTTGTTCCATCGTTTGTTCTTTTTCCTGTTTTTGTTCCTGTATCATTTCAATCTCATGAGAACTCTTTTGTTCAGTAACATTTATTTTGTTTTTTGTACTTTTCATCTGACTGGTTCCGCTTCTATCACCAGCGAATGCCAATGTTACCGACAACAGAAAAATTACTCCAATAATCAACACAAGATAGCTTTTAATTCTTTTCATCTTTCTACCTTCCTAAAAAGTTTTCATTATATTAGACGAATAAATGAAAAAAAGGTTACATAATTTTTAAAAGTTTATTTAAGAGATGAAAGGATAAAAATGTTTATATAAAGCATCTCTATATAAAAGATTGAAAAATATAGCTTTATTTGTTATGAAATATGGTAAAATAGACTAGAAATAATATTTTAAAGGAGAAGAAATTGAGTTTTGATAATCAATACCAAAAAGCATCTATATTAATTGTTGAAGATGAGCCTGGTATCGTTGAGTTTATAAAAACAGGGCTCGAATATGAAGGTTTTTTGATGAACTCTGTAGAAAAGGGAACTGAAGCAATTAAGTTTCTGGAGAATAATGATTGTGATTTAATAATTCTTGATATCATGCTTCCTGATATAGATGGGTTTGAAGTTTGTAAAAGAATCAGACAATCATGTAATTCGGTTCCGATTATTATGCTAACAGCAAAAAAGGATGTTACTGACAGGGTGACTGGCCTTAATATTGGTGCAGATGATTATTTAACAAAACCATTTAATTTTGATGAATTGCTTGCAAGAATAAAAGCTCTTTTAAGGAGGGCCAACAGAAATTTTGAATTGGTCGAGTTAAATGGGGCTGGAATAAATTTAAATAAAGAAACAAAAACAGTAAAAAGAAATGGAAAAAAGATAATCCTAACCCCTACTGAATTTACCTTACTACAACTACTAATGGAAAATCCGGAAAGAGTTTTTACACGTGAAACATTATTAAGCAGACTATTTGGATATAATTATATAAGTGATACAAATATAATAGATGTTCATATCAGTCATCTTAGAGAAAAGATAGGAGATAAATCTGCGAAGATTATAAGAACCAGGTATGGAATTGGTTACTACTTTAATCCTAAAGAAGAAGATGATGAAAAAGGAGAATAAATTGAGGATATGGAATAATTTATCACTGGGGATAAAGTTAACTTTTATGTATTCAATATTATTGGCATTAATTTTGAGTATTATTGGTATTACTTACTATTTTGACATTCGTAATTTGTTATTAACAAATACAGCATCTGATTTACGTGCCCGTGCAAAACCGATAATTGAAAACTGGCTATACAAGAATGATGGGATATCTGTTTCTAAACAGGATGGCCTTCCAACTTATGATAACCTTTTGAAAATTTCTGATAGACTTGCACGTGATCTTACCTCCCGTGATACCGTTGCAATTATTATGTCTAAAAAAGGTGAGATAATAGCTAACGGGAAAAGATTACCTGAAGAACCTACTCCACCCAAACCTAATGAAGAGTATCTAAGACAAGCTCTAGCCGGGCAGAATGAGGTTACTTATACAGTGTTGCAAGGTAAATATCATACTCTGGTTATTTTAATCCCTCTTAGAAGATCTCCAACCAGCAATGAAATAGTGGGTGTAATTCAGCTTAGTTCACCTCTAGTATTTCTTGAAAAAACAATAAAATCTCACAGTGTTAAGATAGTAATTGGTATTATAATAACTTTGATACTTGGTTCTGGTCTGGGTTTACTTATTGTTTCATCGGCTTTAAGGGGATTAAAAAGAATGACAGTTACTTGCAATGAAATTTCCAACGGAAATCTTGGCAAAAGAGTTAATCTGCCCCATTATAATGATGAAATCGGACAGCTTGCAAAAGCTTTTGATAATATGGTTAGTAAAATAGAGGATACAATTCATAGACAAAAGAGGTTTTTAGCTAATGCAGCACATGAATTACGTACACCTTTAACCACACTTAAAGGATCGCTGGAGGTTTTGATGCGTGGTTCACAGGATGATCCTGTGGCAGTAGCAAGGTTATCACAAAATATGTATCGAGAAGTTACCAGATTAAATCGGCTGTGTGAGAGGTTACTTGATTTAACGAGGATAGATAGTTATACAAATATTGGTAAAAAGCAAGTAAACTTGAATACACTTTTAAAGGAATTATATCCACAACTTCAGGTTCTTGGACGAAGAAGAAGTTTAATAATACATGAAGGGCCCTTTGTTACTTTAAATGCAGATGCTGATCTGTTGAAGCAGGTTATAATTGATCTTGTTGATAATGCGATTAAGCATACATTAGATGAAGGTACTATTAGTATTGGTTGGGAACTCATTCCGGATGGTGTCAAAATATGGGTAGCAGATAATGGAGAGGGAATTCCGAATAAAGATATTCCTTATATATTTGAACCATTTTTTAGAGGTGAGAATTCTCTAAAATCAAATAAAAAAGGAACAGGTTTGGGATTAGCATCTGTAAATGCAATAATCAAAGCTCATAATGGTAGAATAGATGTAGTATCTGCTCCGGACAAAGGCACTACCTTTTATATAATTCTTCCACTATAACCTCGATTACTCACTGAAAAATTAATGTTTTTTTAATTTTTTGTTCAGGACTTCTTAATAATTATCCTGTACTCTTTATTAATAAATACATGGAGATTTTTAAATTATGAAAAAGACCTATTATTTAATCGGGTTAATGGTAATGTTTTTATTTTTATTGGCAGGGTGTGCTCCAGGGCCATCTCCACCTCCGTTTATGGGAAGTATTGGTGTTTTTTTAATGGGATGGATTTTAATCGGATTGATTGTTCTGATTGTTATAATTTTGTGGAAAAAAAATGATAGTACTTCAGGAAGAAGAACCTATATAACAGATGCAATAAATGATATAAATGAACGTTTGAAGGATCTGGAGAAAAAGATAGACAAACTTTATAAAAATAACGGGAAGGATTAAGAGATTAAAGAATATTTTGCTGGTACTATTTGAAGCAAAATGTAAATTAAAAATAGATTTTACTTAGTCCAGACTTAATATTCGGAGAGATAATAAAATAAAATATGAGCAGGTTAGAATTTAAAACAAAAATAATTAAAGAAGGTTGGTTACCAATACTATCAGTAGTAAGCTTACTTTTTACCTCTATATATATAAAAAAATTACCAACCTATTCTTTTAATGATGTTGAAATCTTATTTATACTATTTGGTTTATTTATAACAATAAAAGGGATTGAAAACAGTAGTTTATTTTTAAAAACCACAGGTATTTTAAAAAATGTAAAAAGAGTTCCATTTGTACTCGTAATACTAACATTTTTTCTGTCAATGTTTGTTACGAATGATGTTGCTCTCCTCATTATGGTTCCATTAACATTAACTCTTGTAATCTGTAAAAAAGACATAATAATAATTTTAGAAGCACTGGCTGCAAATGCAGGTTCTGCCTTTACACCTTTTGGTAATCCTCAAAATCTATATATCTATTGGTATTATGGATTAAAACCACTGGAATTCTTTAAGGTGATTGCTCCTTTTTCACTGATATTTTTAATACTTCTAATACTTGTTTCGCTGTTAATAAAGGCTAACTACTCACACGATTACAAAGTAGTTGAGATAAAACTTAAATATACTTCATATATTTACCTTGGATTTTTATTTATCTTTATTTTAATAATACTAAAATTAATTCCTGTGTATATTGGTCTGATTATACCAGTTTTTGCAATAATATTCGATAGAAAAAGTCTGAAAGTCGATTATGGATTGCTTCTTACCTTTCTTTGTTTCTTTGGTACATCAAGTAACCTAAAGATAATATTGTACGATGATCTAAAGATATACTCTCATAGTTTATTTTTCCTTTCAGCAGGTATCAGTCAAATAATGAGTAATGTTCCTGCAACTTTACTTTTAGCAAAGTTTACCCATGACTGGAAACACCTTTTATGGGGTGTAAATGTTGGTGGTTTCGGAACTGTAATTGGTTCTTTAGCAAATCTTATAGCTTTTAGATTGTATATATCATCCAGAGAAGAGAAAAAAACAAGTACGATAAAGTTTACAATAAAGTTCTTTGTTATGGGATTTATTGCGTTTTTCATAGGATGTGGGCTGTATTTAGTTTTTAAAAATTTCTTATAGGAGGTTAATGATTACTAAAGGAGATATCATTGTTTCGAAGTTAAAAATATATTATGATGGTATTCATGTAGTTAGGGATTTTGCAGCTAGCCAAGAAATGGATTATCTCGGGCAATGAATTATTTTGAACTTA
>Ga0164318_10003627_pt1 | contig 14674 bp, 11 predicted proteins | sample GuaBasSedimGuay9_FD_113734 | JGI IMG/M metagenome (GOLD analysis project Ga0164318, IMG submission 113734) | Subseafloor sediment microbial communities from Guaymas Basin, Gulf of California, Mexico - Guay9, Core 4571-4, 0-3 cm | ecosystem: Environmental > Aquatic > Marine > Hydrothermal vents...
ATCATTGATGGTTTCTTTCGTGGTTGTGGCCATTGTGGCTACGGCGACGATGGCCGCCAAGTCGCCGGTTCAGGAGCGGCGGGTAGTTGATCAGCGCGTTGTTAATTCTACCGAGTACGCGTTTCCTGATAAACATATCTTTACAGGTGGTACAGCGCCTAAAGATTCAAGGCCAGATCAATCTCTTGGTGGGGTTGCTCCCACCCAATCACCCGGTAAAATTATTGGTTCCACCTGGCTCGACATGCAGCATATCGGCAGCATGGGCCGTATGATTGAAACAAGAACCGATGCCAGCAACAACACAATAGTCCACATTGGTTGGACTTACCTGTGGAACTCAGCGCTTGTAAATTCTCAATATGTTGCCTACGGTTATAACCTCACTGATCAATATTTTGGTAATTATGGGTATCCATCGGATGATCTTTATCCCACCGGGTATGTGGGTATTTCCTCCACCTCTGACAACCGTACTATTATCGGCGGTCAGAATGTAGAGCCTTCAGATGGTTTCATTGACTCACATTTCTACTGGGACATAATACCTTTATCTGGTTTATTCTATAACGATGATAAAGTTCCGAGAGCGTTTGAGGAATATATCTGGCCGAAGTTCCGCTGGGTTGAGCCACCAGCAAGCGATCCAATCCTGCACGTCATTGCCCAAACTTCAGAAGATGTCGGTGATCCCCAGGCAATCATATACTTTCGTCGAGTGGGCACTGATTCCGATCCAGCAGCGTACTGGGATGCTGTGGCAACTATGGTAATGGATACTGTATTTGACCCATCCCATGATATCGCCGCTACCGATGATGGTCGCGTAGCTCTGGTCTGGACTGCCAACCTTCCATGTTCGCCGGGTGGTCCCTCAAGTACCGGGGACTGTGATCCACCTCGGTATGTTCAGTGGGATAACGACGTCTGGTACATGGTTAGTGAAAACTATGGTTCGGTTGGTTCCTGGAGTGCTAAAACCAACATTACCAATTATGCCGCCACCGAGGGACAGCAGGATTCGTACCGTCCGTACACTGACCTCAGTGCTCTGATGGACAACGATGATGGTGAGCTTCATATTGTCTGGGCCGCTGCGGCCTGGGCGGCTGATATCTATGATGGTGGAAGTCAATCTATCGGCCCCGGCCGTTTATTTCACTGGTCGGAAGACTGCCCATATCTTCGCGTAGTCCATGCTTTTGACTGGGAACAGACAACATGTCATGCTGGCGCTTGGAATATTACCGCCAGCAAGCTGACTATATCCCAGTGTCGTGGTATGCACTATGTCCTGTTCACACAGTTTAACGATATCCCCGGTGGTATCGAAAATGACTGTGCCGATGAGAGCAGTCCTGGCTATCCGTATGGCGCTGCCAACGGTGATCTATGGATCGTGGTTTCGGCTAACGGTGGTATAACCTGGGACAAAGCTCGAAATATTACCCAATCCCCTTCTCCTGGTTGTGACCCCGATATGGCTTATCCGTGTGAGAATGATCACTGGGCATCGATGTCTCGCTATGGTACCAACATCGGCAATGAAAGCGATCCTAATCAGGCAATGCTATACCCCGGTGGAGATATGACTTCACACGATGGCTATTATCTCGATATTATGTGGATCCACGACCACAGCGCAGGCAGTATTATTCAGGGTGAGGGCACATGGCAAAATGCCGATGTTATGTGGGGACGGTTGGCTTGTGTGGAGCCAGCGCCAGCGCCAATCATCATGATTAGGCCAATTATAGGAGTAGACTGGCCAGAGTGGACCAAACATGGTTGCCAGTATGACGTTGATATTACCTTGGAGAATCTGGGTAATGCCAATCTGACATTCTCAGCTATCAACATTATTAAGTACACAGAATTGGGAACTGACTGGCTTGACCATGATCTTCCGTTGACCGATCTTCCGCCCGGTTTGAACAACACACGTGACGGTCATATCTACATCAACAAGGGTGGTGTTATCAACTCACCCGGTACCGTTGTGTTGCTGGAAGGTGCCATTGAGTTTGTAACCAATGCTCCGAGTTCACCGGATTTATTCCCGATTAGCTTGATTGTGGCTGATACCGTCTCCATACCTGACATAGACACCATTAATACTACTTGTCTAAGTTTAGCTGTTGCTAACAATCTCGAAATGGGCAATAGTGGCGCCGACGGTCTTGGTATGGGTTATTCCTACCCCGTTGATGAATGTGATTCAACTGCCACAACCTACATGTACAGTGGATCGCCGGTTATCGGTTACAAGACCGGTGAACACGCCAAAATGAACTGGTCAATCTATGGAACTGACTACAGTGACACGTCAGGTTTCGTACAGATCAGCGATTATGATCCGATTTGGATAGACAACTACATAACCTATGAGGCCAAAGCTCTTGCTTTGGATTCCGGTATTATTTTCGAGAAAAAGTGGTACGCTCCGCAGGATGTAGAGGATTGCAATTTCATCATCGAACGCCTAAGAGTTTATGACAATCTCGACAAAGACGGCGCTAATGATCACTATGGTCTTGTTATTGGTGAGGTCATTGACTGGGATATCCCGTCCGACACCGTTTTTCGCAACGGATCCGACTTCGATGAAAATCTGATGGCTATCTGGCAGACTGGCGCCTACTATGACGATGGGGAACCTGGTCCCTGTACTCCTGATGAAAATGATTCCCGTTACGCCGGAATGAACTTCCTGACTATGTACAAGGATGATGGCAACACCCTGACTCGGGTAACCGATGGCGAAGGCTGTCCGTTCCATAATGCGTACACAGTTGACAATGCCACGTATGTCTTCAGTAACTACAACAACGGTTTCAACAGTGATACTCTGTATGAACTGATGACCGAGAATACCGGCTATTCTATTTATAGTAGCGCGGAACCGGAATCGACCTATGTCGATCTGCATACGACAATGTCGTTCGTGCATAACTACGACCTGCTTTGTGGGGATACGTTTGTGGTTTGGCTGGCTATCTGGTCACTGCCGATTGGCTCCGATGTAGCTGATGTAACAGACGTAGTCAATGCCAGCCGCGATAACTGGTGCGAGGACTTCCTCCCGGAAGGTTACGAGCCCGTTCCTAACGTCTGCGGTTGCTGCGTGATACGTGGTGATGTTGACCATAACGGCTCGGTCGATATTGCTGACCTGACTTACAAGGTAGCATATCTGTTCTTGGGTGGTCCCCCTCCTCCGTGCCTGGAAGAAATGGATGACAATGGGGACGGCCAATACAACATTGCCGATCTTACGTATGAAGTAGAGTTCTTTTTCCTGGGTGGACCACCTCCGGTACCGTGTCCGTAATGTTTGTGACTGAATATATGAAGATTTTGGATGGCTACGCCGTTGTTTAGATAACAGTTCCCCCTTTCGGATCTGTAGAGAACTTGCATCTATAAGTTTGTGCGCCTTTCTGGGCGCACAAAAAAAACCAGCTTTGCCTTGAAAGCTGGTTTCTATTAATTCATTGAGATTAAAATGAAATTAGTCAGAGAATTTCAAGATCAATGAAAAACGGTGTAGATCTTCAGACGAATAGTGTTCAGTTGGTGTGTAAGCGTAGTCTAACTGGACACGATTAAAGCGCACTCCGGCTCCGAGGAAAAGCCCTGAGCCGAAGGAACGGTTATCCTGATTGGCGTAGTAGTTATATCCTCCACGAATAAAATACTGGTCGGAAAAACCGAACTCAAACCCCTGACGAACTACACTCCCACCACGAAACCGCTTCTCAAATTCAATCGAAGCAAGCAAGTCTGCTTTCATGGGACGAACCGCTATTCCTAACCGTCCAACAGACGGCAAAGGTTCACTGACACTTTCAAACTTCTGATCCGGACCCAGATTGGATAATACAACCGCCACCGAGAACTTCTCATGCTGATACCTGCTTCCGATATCAAAGGCAAAAGTCGAACCGTTCAAATCATCGAGTTTCTGATTGATGAATTTCCCAGTAAGTCCAACACTGATTTCGGGGGATATCGCGTATCCCGCAGAAATCCCACCACAGAAATCATAGGCGCTGATTTCACCAATGGATAAACCATTGATATCCCGACCATCAATTGTACCATAGCCAAGATAGCTAACCGAAGCTGCCATGGTTACCCTGTCGCTGAGTTGCCACGCAAGAGAACCGTGCTCCATGTTGATATCCTGATACAATGAAAAGTGCCCCAAAATTACTTCGCCACCCTTAAGCGAAGTCAATCCGGCTGGATTCCAGTAGGCAGCGCTGACACCATCGCTGACAGCGCTATAAGCGCCACCCATCCCAGCCGCTCGGGCATCCACTCCAATCAAGAGAAAATCAGCCGCAGTCCTACCGGCATTTGACGCCGCTACAGAAACCTTTCCCAATAAAACTACAAGGATCAGGAGGAACAACCATCCCAGAAGTATCTTTCTAAGTGTACGTCGGTACATCTAACTTCCTTTCAAAATGCACTGTTCGCTTATGAACAAATGCAATAGAAGTGCCGACGACACCCCAATACTGGTTTAAATTCCAGCATGCTGCCATTATTATCAGCAGCCTCGTAACGTATTGTAATACAACGTATTCTCGCAGTGCATATTCCGACTTATATCAACCCTTGACAATCCTATCAATATTTTCTTCGACCTCTCCTTGTCGCAATTGCTCAAATCATGAACAAGCATCTGGTAAAACACCTATCAGATATTGGCTTCCCCGTTGCCATAAAAGGGCTTACGGGACAATGTTATAACTTCGATCATTTCTAATACCAAATGATCGAAAAAGACCCACATTTAAAAGGATAATGTGGGACATTCCCAATACCCTCAGGTAAAGTATCGACACCAAGGCATATTTTATTATACCTTATTAGCTGCTTTGCGGGTAATTATCAACTAAAACAATTGTATCATGGAATTTATTTCCGAAATGTAACAGTCATAATCTCATTCACTTACGATGCTTAATCGGAGATATCGTGGAATTATAGGAAAACCTGTCACAGGGGGAATATATTTCCTTGCCTTCACCCGACAAAAACAGATATGGAATATTATAGTCCTGAAGAGATGGGGACCAGTAAAAAGTATATAAAATTAACACTATAAATTCTGACATAATTATCTACAAGCGCAAATACATTAGTGGGAACTTCCTTACTTTCTTATAGTGTAAGGAAGGAGTCTGGTTATCTTGGAAATAGCTGTGGCAATGTCGCAAGTTTTGCCTTGACTTAGGGAAAAGAAATGTTAGTTTATTGGGCTTAACCCAAGATGGGGTAAGTACTTCTAAAGTCTTGTTGGAGGAGCTAAATGTACGCTGTCTTTGAAGTTTCCGGAGTCCAGTATACAGCTCAGGAAGGTGATGTTTTAAAAGTCCCTTTCCGAAAAGCTGAACCGGGAAGTAAAATTGATATCGAAGAAGTCATGCTGATTAAAGATCAGGACAGTACCCTAATTGGTACGCCAACTGTGGCTGATGCGAAGATTGAAGCGAAGGTCATTGGTGACGGAAAAGATGACAAAGTGTTAATCTATAAGTATAAGCGTCGCACGAAATATCGTCGTACCCAAGGTCACCGTCAGAAATTCACGGAAATAAAGATCAACAAGATCGTATCTCCCGGTAAATAGGATACATTGACTTCTATCAGTAGACAAAGAGCACGGATTGCCCTTTTCTGCTGCGCTTTTTTGCTTATAGGAGTATACTCAAGCTTAGCGCAGCAGCAATATCGTATTGTCGATGTGGAAGTGGAAGGCAATCGTGTTGCGACACGCTCCCTTATCTTGGGAGTATCCTCACTTGATGTTGGCACCTCGCTGACACAAACAGCAGTGGCAGAAACTATCCGACGCCTCTATGGTCTTGGGATTTTCTCTGATATTAAAGTAGATGCCGAGATGGTAACCGGCGGAATGAAAGTCTACATTTCTGTCGAGGAGTTGCCTAAGCTGACCGGTTTGGAATTCACCGGCAATAAGAAAATTAAAACCAAGGAGCTTCGGGAGCAACTCAACTTGGGTGTGGGCGGGTACATCTCACCTTATCTTGTCGAGGAGAAAAAGAATCAAATCCTTGATGCATATTCTGAGAAGGGTTACTTTCAAGCCAGAATAACTACCAGTCTTAATTACAATTCCGATTCCTCTGAAGCTATCCTGAGTTTCAATATCGAAGAGCGATCCAAGGTCAAGGTAGAGAAAGTTGTCCTTACTGGGAATAAGCAGATTAAATCTGGTAAGTTGATTGGCAAGATGCGCAATCGCAAGCGCGGTTTCTTAAAAAGCTCAAACTTCGCCAAAGATAAATATGATGAAGATCTCCAGAAAATTATCGCTGAATACCATAAGAAAGGCTTCATAGACGCATATCTGATATCTGATTCTATTGATATTGATACAATTCGCAATCGCATGACAATATATCTCGATGTGTATGAAGGCCCGAGATATTATTTCGGTGAAGTCACGTTTGATGGAAACGAAGAATTGTCTGACGAGTTGCTTCGCAGTGTCATGAAATTTAACACTGGGGATTTGTTCAACGCGGAGAAATATGATGAATCATGGGGGGAATTAGGCTCAGCTTATTACGAGATTGGTCATCTTCACGTTCAGATAATAGACGAGCGCCAGACTCGAGCAGATTCCATTATTGATGTACATTACGAAATAAATGAAGGCCTTCCCTCACACATCAACCTTGTGAAAATCGTCGGTAACCGTAAGACGAAGGAGAAAGTCATCCGGCGAGAGCTTTCCGTTCGGCCAGGTCAGATTTTTAACCGAACGCGTTTAATCCGCTCAATACGAGATGTCATGGCACTAAATTTCTTCTCCAACGTAGAACCTGTACCTCTAAATTTGCCTAACGGTGACGTTGATATAGAATTTAAGATTGAAGAAAAACAAACCGGTCAGATCTCAGCCGGAGCCGGGTATAATAGCCAAGATAAACTTGTCGGCACGTTTGGTATGGGCATTCCCAATTTTCGTGGAAATGGCCAGAATCTATCATTCAATGTTGACTTTGGCAGTCGACGCAATTCGTTTTCAGTCTCTTTCACTGAACCCTGGCTATTTGATCGCCCAACCATTTTGGGGGTAAGCGCCTTTGCGGTTAACCGACGCTGGTTCGATGACTACACTGAGGGGCGCAAAGGGGGATCAATTCGCCTTGGGCGACGTCTCCGTTGGCCTGATAACTATTGCAGAATCTTCACCTCCTATGCGCTGGAACGGAATCGTTTCTTTGATTTTGACGATAATTATATCGATCAAAACTCATACAAGTCGCATCACTGGTACGATGACCCTGACACTGACATAGAAAACGATCAGCTTCTTGCGCAGACAATATATGGTCCCTACCCCGGTTCAATAGTCCGCTACGGAGAAGAATCTCATACAGCGTCCAGAATTTCTTTCACGGCTGTGCGTGATTCTCGTAACCTGCCAGAGTTTGCCACCAAAGGTTCAATTATCTCGTATCACTTTGAGAACACCGGCGGAATTATGGGGGGGTTTTGGCAATACCAGAAACATGAAATTTCTTTATCCAAGTTTGTGCCGTTATTTTGGAAAGTGGCTCTCGCAGCCAAGTTCCAGTATGGCGTGGTAACCTCACCCAGCGGAGATGATCGCATTCTTATCTCGGATCGTTTCACCCCGGGAGGAACATCGTATGACGGTATAGTGCGCGGTTACGATGATGGCAGTCTTACTCCAGATTCTATCGTAACACAATCAGACACCAGCTTTTATTACAGCGATCCGAACGCTGTAACGGGAGTGGACCCACCACAGGATACAGCCTACAGCAACTACCGGACCCGCGTGCGCGGTAAATACATGCTAACCGCCAATTTCGAATTACAGATACCACTCTCAGAGCAATCAATATATGCTTTGCTGTTTTTCGATGCCGGTAATTCATGGCTTAACAAAAGTGACATTAAACCATTAAGTGGACTATATCGCGGGGTTGGGTTTGGTTTCAGAGTTGTGGTACCAGCTATTGGAACTATTGGATTTGACTTTGGTTATGCCCTTGATAACGCTTATAATCAGGAAAAAGGCTGGAAACCTCATTTTCAGGTAGGAACAACATTCAGGTAATAAAACATATATGTACATGTAGAGGTTAAATATGATCAGGATTCCAAGATTTGTAACCGGCTTGACTGTGACAGCGCTGATAGTGCTCTGGAGTTGTGTGAGTGTGGGAGCCCAGGGTCTAAAGATTGGCTATGTCCAGGATGACCGCATTTATCAGGAGTATGGGGATTGGGTAAAAGCTCAGGAAGCGTGGGAACTCGAGCGAAAAGCCTGGGACGAAGAAGCTGCAACAATGCAAGAGGAACTTCAAGAATTGAGTACCGAGTACGAAAAGCAGAAACTCATTCTTTCTGACGAAAAGAGAAGTGAGCGCGAAGCTGCCATTCGTACTAAGGAAGAAGCCCTCGATGCTTTCACACGCCAAATTTATGGTCCACGTGGAACTGCCGAACAAAAACAGAGTCAACTTATTCAGCCATTGCTGGATAAAATCACTCGCTCGATTGAGACATTAGCTATTCAAGACGACTATGATGTTATTTTTACCCTTCAGGGTATCGGTTACATCAAGGAGAACTACGACGTAACCGACAAGGTGCTCGAGTTACTCAATGAACTCGAAGATTAGTTCAGTGTTTTCGCTAAGGGATATTGCTGAGAAGGTCGGGGGAGAAATTGAAGGCAATGCTGATGTTAAGATAAGCGGTGTCGCCCCGATTGAATCAGCAGGAGCGGGGCAGATCAGCTTTGTGGCTAATCCTCGATATTTTAAATATGTAGCTACTACTTTAGCCGCTGCGCTTGTGCTCGATTATGAGACCAAGTGCTCCCGACTTCCGGTACTGCGACACCCTTCCCCTCACCTGACTTTCGCTCGCATTGTTGACTTGTTCTACCCCGATGAACCCCTTGTTCAACCGGGTATTCACAGTTCATCTGTAATCGATAACAATGTCCAAATCGACTCCACCGCTGGTGTCGGACCATTGTGTCATATCTGCGATGGGGCTGTGGTTGGACCGGGATGCCAGTTAACATCATCGGTATTTATCGGTCACGGAGTCACGCTGGGAGAAAACTGCCGCCTTTACCCGGGAGTGAAAGTGCTCGATGGTTCTCGCATCGGAAACAATGTCATTATTCACTCCTCGACAGTGGTGGGGTCGGATGGTTTCGGATTCGCCGAATCTGAGACAGGACTGAAAAAAGTAAAGCAGGTGGGCTGGGTGGAAATCGATGATGATGTTGAAATAGGCTCAAATGTTTCAATTGATCGTGGAGCTCTTGGTCCTACTCGAATCGGTCGCGGCACTAAGATTGACAACCTGGTACAGATAGCTCACAATGTTGAAATCGGTCAGCATTCGATCATCGTTTCCCAGGTAGGTATCTCTGGTTCAACAAAAGTGGGCAATGGGGTTGTGCTGGCCGGACAGGTGGGAGTTGTTGGCCATATTGAAATCGGCGATGGTGTCAAGGTTGGCGCGCAGTCCGGAATATCAAAATCAGTACAAACGGGCAAGACTATATTTGGCACACCAGCCCGCGATATAATGACCACCAAACGAATCGAAGCTTCCCTGACACGTTTACCCGAACTGATAAAAAGGGTAAAGAAAATTGAGAAAAAGCTCGACAAGTAGCCGGGTCACAAACAAACTATTTCGATTCTAACTTGGAGAATTTGTCTTAAGATAGATGACACTTACTTAGAGTATCTGGAAATCGAAAGCAGTGTGCACTATGAGTCCTTTGTGCGTCTTGTCAATCTGTCTATCCCCTTCTGTATGTGCTCTCTTATCTGCCGCATCACCTTCGGCGAGCCGGTAGGTAAGTCCCGAATATCCCTCGAGTCGAAGGAAAATGTCTCCTCACCAATAGTGTGACAATAGCTCAGCTCGATTTCCGGACGCCCAATAATCAGGATCAATAGCGTCTGCGTAATATCCCCGAGGGGCTTCATATCGATGTGGCTTTGGTGAAAAGTTGCCTTTACTCTGGTACCCTTTCCAGGCGCCGACTCGACAGTCAACTCACCCCCGGTTGCTTTAGCGGATTCCGAAATCATCGATAACCCCAGGCCAAAGCGTCTCGTCTTGCGTGTGGTAAAAAACGGATTCATTGCCTTTTGCAACGTTTGGGCGTCCATCCCTTTCCCATCATCCAGGATTTCCAGTGTCAGCAAATCCCTGTCCGGGTCCTCATTGATGCGAACTTCTATCCTCCTAGCCTGTGCATCAACGGAGTTTTCCATGATATCAAGTATGTGCAGTGACAGATCTTCCATTTATCGCAGGATTTTCCTGCCCTCCTGTCCCCTTAGCGCTTTTCTAATTTCCCCAATGTTAGCATCATCAATGAGAAAGTGGGTGCAGCATCGTCCAATTTCATCTTCCTTATGGGCATCGGATGAGTGAATCAACGGCAAAGATGGAGAGTATCTACGCACGGCATCCTCATAGGAAAGCGCGGGGGATATTTCCAGTGCATCGAGGGCAAGATCGTCTGGTATAAAACCTAACTGGCTGATAAGACTGAAGCTTTCCCTATCGATATGAGCCGCGATGGCAAGCCCTCCCAAAGAACGAATTTTATTTACTATCTCTTCCACTGTAAGCGTCGTGGCTCCAATCAGAAGTCTTTGGTTAAAACCGAGAACTTCATCGTCGGCGTTAGCGATTACCTGCATACCATAGGTTTCCTCGTCGTTTTCGCCCGGTAGTTTTTGATACACCATCTCTTGAAGTTGTAGGACCGATTCCAGTGTATCGAACAGTGCCAGGATATGGACCTCCTCTAAAGAGGTTACTTCCATGCCGGGGAGGACATGTACGCCGTATCTGTGCGCCGCTTCCAGCGCGGCCTGAGTGTTTTCCGCTGAGTTATGATCACTGATACCCAAGATATGAACACCGATAGCTTTGGCGCGCTTTACGATAGTTGCGGGTGACATTCTTACTTCGGCACATGGAGAAAGACAGGTGTGAATATGCAGGTCAGCCTTGTAGTCTTTCAGCATCGTGGATCACGGTTATTTTAGCAACTGATAAAGCTGTCCGGAAATGCTGAAAGCCGACTCGTCCGTGCTCAGAACCGCTATGTGTTCCTCGTTAGCTTTCTGGATGATATCCTTGTCGGGCTGACGACCGTTCACGAAAATTATTCCCGCCAAATCCTTGAGCTTAGCAACCGCCAGAACGTTTTGGTGCGTCTGCATAGTGATCCAGAGATATCCCGTCTTACTGTTGGCTATTACATCACTGAGAAGATCACAGGTATAACCTCCGGTCACCTTAGTGTCGCTGACCTCTTTAGATGTAAGAACATGGAGTCCAAGTTTTTCAATAACCTCTGTCACAGTCATAAATTTTCCCTTCGTCTTTCTCTTCCTGGCTTCCGCCCTTCGTCTTTGCGCATGGAATCAAACGTGTCCATAAGCTTAGACAGTTCGCCTGTCAGTTCCTTGAACCTACTGGGAACGTTGAAGATACAGTCAGACAGTCGCGTATCCCCCCTGACCACATCCTCCGCGAAGGTTAAACATGTCGGGGCACCACAGATTCCGCAATCTATCTTGGGCAAAGAGTCGTATATCTTCTCTTTTTTATTCCGCTTCTCGATGGCTTTGCCCAGATCCTCGTCAAGCGCCCGGATGGGACGTGGCTCGTATTTTTGCTGCAAGTGGAAATACTTCTGGTGATAGCGTTCGCGGATCTCTCGCTTATCTCGGCAGGCTTCGATATTCTCCTCTTCCAGTGTCTCGAGTAGTTGGATAATCTTGTTATATGAGATGTAGCGGTTCTCCACTGTCAATGATCCACCAACGCAACCTTGTGGACATGTATACGCCACGACAAGGTCGATATTTTGAAGCTTGCCCCGTTCTATATCATCGAAGGTCTTAATAATCTCTGTAATCCCCGAGACATCAAGGATATTTTTCAGTTTCTGGGTACGGTGCATTCCGCCAGCCACAGCCCACCCAATACCGAGAATACAGACACTTTCCAAGCTCTTGCGATAATCGTCTTCGTCCTCACACTCCAGAACCGATAGCAGCGGGGCATAAATGTCGGCTATGGAAATAACTCCATCTATATAACATTCTTCTGAAGAAGGCTGTTTGATGGCGATCATCTTGACGGGGCAGGGCGTGATGTAAAACGTCCCGATCTCGTCCAGTTTGAGTCCAAGCTCTTTTGATTTTTTCTCCTTGATCTCCTTTGCAGCGAGCCTCTTGGGAAGCTTGATGGGAATGATGTGATCGACCAGTTGGGGGTATCTAACCTGAATGAGATTCACAACAGAGGGACAGCAATTGGAGATGAGCGGCTTTGGACCATTATACTCATCCAGAAAATGCTCTATAGCCAAGCTCGTATCCCCACAGGTGATGGCTAAATCATGCGCATCATCGAAGCCGATCTTCTTCAAGCCGGTCAGAATCTTGTCCGGCAGGATAGACCTGCCGAACTGAGCGTACAGTGCCGGGGAAGGGATAGCCACCGTATATTTGAACTTGCTCCGTTCACCCAAGGGATCGGTCAATGCCACGATGGCTTCATTCGGACAGATCGTGATGCACTCTCCGCAATCTATACATTTCTCTTCAAGGATGGTAGCTTTTCCATTCCGGATACGGATTGCTTGTGTGGGACAAACCCGCATACATTTCATCCGGCCATCACATTTTTCCGTATCAATGCTTATAGAGTGAAAGTACTGGCTCACACATCCCCCTTCGAATTCAGGTAAAAAACGATATTGTACGAGGTGCCCTTCCCAACCGTGGATTTTAACTCGAATATGTCAGCATTCTTTTTTATATTGGGCAATCCCATCCCGGCGCCGAATCCCATCTCCCGTATTTCATCAGTGGCGGTTGTGTACCCTTCCTGCATAGCTATTTCGATGTTCTCAATACCTGGGCCCTCGTCCTCCAACGTAATCCGGATTACCTCAGGGTTCAGTCTGAGAGTCATTTCGCCTTTATTGGCATACATTACAATGTTCATTTCGGCCTCATATGAGGCAATAGCAGCACGTCGGACAATTCCCTGATCGATTCCGAGTTCCTTGAGAATCTCTTTGATATTGATAGATATAGAACCGGCTTTGTTGAAATCTCTTCCCTTAATTTCAAAAGTACGCGAAAAATCGTAACGAGAAACCATTATACCGTTCCACTCACTTCAAATGCCTTACTCCGACTATCCCTTTACTGTAAAGAAGCCCACACGCCTTGTACATAAAGAATTTCGTCGACAGTATGAGAATGTTTCTCTTCTCAGCCAGTGAGATTCCTTCTTTGTTTGGTTTCTTGCCACGTACATAAACGACAGCTTTAGCTTCAATTATTTCGGCAGTTTGTATGGATTGGGTATTTGCTAATCCGGTCAACAGAACGATTCCAGATTCGCCAAACGCCAGTACGTCGCTCATGAGATCCGACGCACCTGCGCATTCAAATTTTTCATCAAGATGCTGCTCACCGCAAATCACTTCCGCTTCCAGAAGATCAGCAAGCTCTCTCAGTTTCATATCAGATTACATTCCCTTCCGTCCAAACGATTGTTTAAACCTAATATATACAGTTCTCAAAGTAAAACAATATTACCACGTAACTTCTCAATGATGAAAAAGCAAGCGCATTTCTTCAGGTGTGGCGTTCTCCCACAGTCCGGTTTCACTGTGTGGACATTGACTTACGGACACAATTGTCCTTTCCGGTTTTTTTGGTTGGGAGGATTTGTGGAGGAATCCACCAGTATGCGTTACCAAGCAAGGCATCCAATGTGAACTCGGTCGATGCCTGCATAACTTGGTGAAGGGGTTCAAGCAGTTACAGCGAAAAAAAACAACGAACCGTCGGTTGGCCAATGGATTGCTGATAACAGAAATAACATTAATAGGAAGCCCAAAACAAAAAGTTTTGGAAACCTTAAAAGGATATTAAGAAAGGGAATAGCCATGAAAGAAGAGGATTACAAAACTGTGAAAAACGAGGGGATAAGAAAAAAGGATGATTGTATTTGGAAATCATCCGGTGCGGTGTCCTTACAAACATGCGAGTCTCATCCAGATGACTGCGAGGGATGTCCAGTGGAAACCGCCCTGACCAAGGTTGCTTTGCATAAGCAACGACGTTTCTTTAGCAGGGATTTTTTCGACCAATGTTATGTTAAAGCCTGCGCGACCCAGAAACCACCCTGTCCGTTCGCCGGTCCATGCATGGCCAACTGGTCGCGCACGAGCCCTGCCGCGTCACGGGTGCTTACTATGATGGGCATCGGGAGCCTGTCTGTTGGCGCTAACGCTTCTCTTGTTCAGCAAGTATCCCGCCGTAACGGTTTGCATGTCGATCTGTTGAGCCAAACGTTCAAGCTCCGCAACCTTGGAAAAATCTCTCCGGATGAAAAGCTCACCCCGGATGTTCTGGGTCTACGCACTGTAGAGGAACAGTTCATGTTGGTAGCGTCAGCCTTGTTCCTTGACTGCCCTGAATTGCTCGATCTCAGAGCATTCGCCAAATCAATATTAGAGAAAGGATTACTACCACATGGATTGTTGAACTCGGTTTCCAGGGAACGGTCCCAGGAAGAG
>Ga0164318_10003628_pt1 | contig 14669 bp, 16 predicted proteins | sample GuaBasSedimGuay9_FD_113734 | JGI IMG/M metagenome (GOLD analysis project Ga0164318, IMG submission 113734) | Subseafloor sediment microbial communities from Guaymas Basin, Gulf of California, Mexico - Guay9, Core 4571-4, 0-3 cm | ecosystem: Environmental > Aquatic > Marine > Hydrothermal vents...
TCCTGCATCAATGTGGTCAAATCCCTGAATATCACTCCTTTAATGGGCCAGTCCTTGATTGATCTTATGGTCTCTTTTAAATCCATTTTTTATTCCTTTAAGTCTTGTATAACCTTTATAAGTAATTTTTTTACATTATCTGAGTTCTGATTAAACACTGCCAGGATCTCATCCCAAGTGACGGGTTCTTCATCCTCTTTCCAGCAGTCATAGTCTGTTGACATGGCTACGGCAGCATAAGGGACACCGGCTTCGTTTGCCAGCATGGCTTCCGGGGCCGTTGACATATTGATCACATCAGCGCCTAAGATCCTGAACATTTTGGATTCAGCAACCGTAGAAAACCGTGGGCCTTCAATGGTAACAACGCACCCTTTGTCATGAACATTCAAATCAAGTTTCACAGCGGTTTCATAGAGTTTTTTTCTTAAATTATCATCAAACGGATGGGCCATGGCCGTATGTACCGCGCCATTTTCAAAAGAGTCTGCAAAGGTGTTTTTTCTAAACCGTGTAAAATCGATGAACTGATCCAGCACAACCAGGTCTCCTCTGTCTATTTTCTGTCTTAAACTGCCACAGGCAGTTGTGGCGATAATATGGGTAACACCTGTTTTTTGAAGTGCTTTGATATTGGCGCGGTTATTAACCTGGCTGGGGCTGTATTGATGATTTCTGCCATGACGGGCAAGAATAACGGTTTCCACATCATTTATCTTCCCGGACAAGAGATGGGAAGAAGGATTCCCATATTCTGTGGAAACTTCAAGTTCAATAGGATTTTTTAAAATATCAGGGTCATCAAGTCCTGATCCGCCGATAATACCAATTTTCAACATTTATATCTCCCTTTAATTTGATCTGGCATTTATACTATGGATGCACTATATCAACAATAAGAAAAGAGATTAAAGTCTTTTTACAAAAAAACTAAGGTTGAAACATGGCTATTGAGATAGAAAAAAAATTTCTTTTAAACTATTTTCCAACTGATTTGCTAACCCGTGGCATCACTATCTGCCAGGGATATATGATGAACAAAAAAGGCCTGGTTGTCAGGGTTCGCCTTTCAGGGGATCACGGTTTTCTTACCATCAAGGGTGCCACGCACAATGGGTCCCGGAAAGAATTTGAATATCCTGTGCCAAAAAAAGATGCAGAAGAAATGTTCGATCTTTTCTGCAAAAAGCCCTTGATCGAGAAAACAAGATATCACATTGAATTTAAGGGATTTGAATGGGTTATTGATAAATTTTATGGTGAAAATCTGGGGCTTGTTGTGGCCGAAATAGAGCTTTCTTCAATTGATCAACCTTTTGAAACACCAGACTGGATTGGAAAAGAAGTGACTCATGATCCAAAGTTTTTTAATTCCAACCTGATTGAAACACCCTATTCGACCTGGTGATTAAAATAAACTATCGCACAAAGCCACGAAACCTCAAAGGATATAATCTTCTTTGTGCCGTCGTGCCTTTGTGCGAGGATAAAATCTTAAAAATTTTCGGTCAGGCTTTTTTTCTACTTTACCCACTTTTTTTTCTTTACCAGGGTATAAAAACTAGCACCTAACAGCAACATACAAAAGCTTAAATGAAAAAGATCCAAAGCAATAATGGTTGTATGCCCAAAATGGGTATTGGGAAGATTCTTTACAACCATTAAAACACCAGAGGCAATCAATCCTGCCAGTATCACAATTTTAAAATAACCCGAACCTGTAATCCTGCCTGATCTATTTAAAATAAAATCAAAAAGAATATAAATAACCAGTGCGATCAGAACAATGGCTGCAACATAGTGGATAATATGTGTCACATAAAACTGGGCCAGCCATCCCAATCCCGGAATATCAGCAATATAATACCGCTTGAAAATCGGCATCTGACCAAACCCGGACAATGTAATAAAAAAGAATGAAATAGCATAAATATATTTTCTTGCCGTACCTTTTGCCTTCATTATTTATCCGCCTTTCCACTCAAATAGAACTTTCCAAATGCAGCAGCGACTCCTGCAAGGGGAGCTGCTATCATGGCTTTAGCAAGATTGGTTCCATCTGCCATCATATCTTTTACTTTATCTAAATGGGGTTTTCCCTTTCCTTTTTCAATACTTAAGTTGAGTTGATCAAAGGGGACAGGAGAGACATAGATGGTATTGGTGCCTCCATTTTCATGTTCACCGTAAATATATCCATTCATCTCTTTTGCAAGGGCATGGGCCTTTTCAAGAATTTCACTTTTCGGGCCGATGGTCTGGACATCTTCAGGACAGACTTCAATACAGGCCGGCACTTCACCTTCTTCAAGCCTGTTGTAGCACCTGTCACATTTATACATGACACCATTTCCTGCCAACGACGGCAGCAGGTCAAGATAGAGCCCGACACCGGTCTGTCGTTGCGGTACATCCCAGGGACAGGCTTTTTTACATTTCGAACCGCCCAGACAAATGTCTGAATCAATCCTTGAAAGCCCGTTTTCTTCCTGTTTTGCAGACCCCCAGGGACAAAGTTTAACACAGGGGGGATTGTCGCAGTGCATGCAGCGTCTGGGTATTGTCAGCTCAATTTCCTCACCATCAATAGTCCCTGTGGCATGCTGGATATAGAGCCAGTTATAAGGTGTCAGGCGATCAGTCACATCTCTTTTATCCGACCAGTCCTCCACCGGGACCCGGCTGGGATACATTTTGGGGAATGGTTTTTGGGGGTCGGCATACTTATCTGCATTTACCTCCTGGCAGGCATAGACACACTCTTCGCATCCAATGCACTTACTGATATCCAGCAAGGTCACTAAAGGCTCTTTTTTTTCTTTGGTGATAGACTTGGCAGCCCGGGCAATACCTGTGGTTGCAGCCACAGACCCTGCGGCTGTAATGGAGCCTTTTAAAAATGCTCTGCGCGAAATTTTAGAAGTCATTTTCCCTCTCTTTCTGATATTTCTTTAATCATATCATATAATTGACTATAGGTCTTCTATAGTGTTTTAATAAATTCCTGGAAGCTCATCTTGTCGTAGCTTGCCGTATGGATGTACTTTAAAATTTGTAAAAACTGTTTTGCTTCGACATATCCCGGAATATTGCTGATTTTTGAATTGTCCGGTTTTAGAAACCAAAGGGTTGGCAATCCTTTCACCTTCCATTCTGTGGCAAGTTTTTTGTTTTTATCCGTATCAACTGTAATACTGACAAAATTTTCTTCTAAATATTTTACAACTGCTTTGTCCCGAAAGGTTGTCTTTTTAAGTTTTGTACAATAGGTGCACCAGTCTGCATGAAAGTATAAGAAAACTGGTTTGTTCCGGCTTTTGGCCAATTCCATCCCCTGTGCATACTTCTGCCATTTTATAGTTGAGGCATCTCCGATCTGGGCTGACCCTTCCCCCTGAATAATCCCAGGCTGCTTTGCCGGTTTTGATTTATTGTAAACCATAACACCGATAATTGCGATGCAGATGATCGCAATAACAAGTATGTTTTCTTTTTTCATGTTCAAATCCTTTATTTGAATTCACTTTACCTGGCTATAAACCAAAATTTAAAAGCAATGAGTATGCCAAAGAAGTGTATTTTCGTAAAAAAAATTCTTTCCTCTTTAAGTATGACCTATCCATGGGTCTTTAGCACCTTAGTCGCTTTACTGCCATTATCCTTACACAGATTTTTTTGTCAAAAATAATGATAATTTTGTGTATACCGTTAACTTAAGGTTAACACAATGGTAACGGTTTCAACACAAACTAGGCTAAACTGTATCATTTAAGCTGTATTCCATGTTTTTTAATGCGCTTCCACACCGTTATCCGACTGACACCTAGAATCTTTCCCGCCTGGGTCTGATTCCCGTCAGCCTGTTGAAGTGCGTTGAGAAGTTTTTCTTTTTCAGACAAACCGACCTTAACCACCCCCTCCTGCCCTGCTATTTTCAAGGGTTTGGCTTCCAGGGGATTAAAGTTTGTGATCTTTTCGGGCAGATGCTCGGAATCGATGCTTTTCCCCCTTGCCAGGACAAATGCATATTCTACGCTGTTTCTCAATTCTCTGATATTGCCCGGCCAGGGATATGCCACCATCAAGCGCATGGCTTTTGGTGTCAATCCCAAAATATTTTTCCCTGTTTTTTCTGCATGGAGACTGATAAAATGCTGAATTATCAAAGTAATATCATCTTTTCGCCGGCGCAGCGGCGGGCAGGTTAGAGGGAAAACATTGATCCTGAAAAAAAGATCTTCCCTGAACACCCCTTCTTCTATCAATTTTTCAAGATTTTTATTGGTTGCTGTAATAATCCTGACATCAATGGGAATGGATTTGTTTGTGCCAACCCGCTGAATCATTTTTTCCTCTAAGACCCTGAGCAGTTTCACCTGGACAGAAAGGGGGATATCCCCAATTTCATCCAGGAAAAGAGTTCCCTTATGTGCGGCCTCAAACCTTCCTATTCTGTCCGTCTCGGCACCGGTATAGGCACCCTTTACATGGCCGAACAATTCACTTTCAAGAATATTTTCACTTAAGGCGGCACAATTGACTTTAATAAAGGGCTTTGATCCCCTGTTGCCTGTTTCATGAAGTGCTTTGGCAACCATTTCCTTTCCCGTACCGCTTTCCCCTAAAATCATTACCGGTGTATCTAAGGATGCCACACTCTCGATATGCTCGTAAAGACTCTGCATCACATGTGTTCTTCCGATAATACCATGAAATCCATCATCAATCTGATACATGCGTTTGATGGAAGCCAGCTCATTTTTATAATTGATATTTTCTGATATGTCTTTTAAGGTTTCAATTGCCCCGACAATTTTGTTTTCCTCATTAAACAAAACGGTTGCATTTTTTACAATGGGAATGGTCCTGTTACGCCGGTTGGTAATCACACATTTTTTTTCCCTGATAATACCCTCTGAAAAAAGGCCGCACCAATTTTTGCCTTTGCCTTTTCCGACAATCTGGCATCCGGTACAATTTAAAATTCTGCAGGACTGGCCTTTCAGTTCTTTCTCGGTGTAGCCTGTAATCAACTGGGCTGTTTGATTGGCTGCAACAAAGGTTCCTCTTTCATCAACGATGATGATGCCGTCCGGGACAGAATCAATAATATGCCGCCATTGTTTTCCAATATCCATGTTATCCTCATATAGTTTAACACTGTTAACCAATAAGTTAACACATCATTAACATCTCCGCAATAAAAATGATTAATAAACCATCGCTAAAAAAATGATATCCTAATGAATATTTTTAAAATTCGATTAGTTACAATAATGAATATTTGATATGGTTTGTGGTGGCACACTCATTGCTATATCTTGGTTAAGGCATAAAATACAACTTAACACTTCAAATTTTAAGGAGATATAACATGTTTAAAAAAGTATTCTTACCCTCATGGCATTGATGTTTACGATTGCTACCTTTTCAGCAGCATTTGCTTCACAAGGACCTGACGGCAACAAAAGAAAAGGCAAATACACCTATCGAAAAGTATATAAAGCCTGCGCAGCAGCCGGCGGAGTTGAATCAGCAACTCCGAAAATAAGCCCTGCAGACAAAAAAAGGGCGGTGATTTTTTCCCGCCCTTTTTTATGAAACATATTTAATAAACCTATGGAGATGCCTATGAAACCACGGTATTTTTTAAAGTACTGTCTTACAATAATTGCTGTAACCGCTTTCTTTTGCTCTTTTCAGGCCGCCTTTGCATCGACACCTGAAAACAGTGAAGAGGCCCTGGGGCGAAAACTTGCCAAACAGGCTGTCAAAGGCAGTAAACGGTGGAGTACAATAGACCATGCAAAAATTGCAGTTTTAAATAAAGAGTTTACATCGGGAGAACAAATTACCCAGGCCTGCATATCCTGTCATTCCGAAGCTGCAACACAGTTTCATAAAACCATTCACTGGACCTGGCTGGCGTCAGGTGACAAAAAGGATATCCGGTATGGAAAGGCGGGTTACTCAGTGAATAATTTTTGTATTTCAGGTAATGCAATGGAGGACAGAGGCTGCCTGAAGTGCCATACCAGCTGGGATAAAAAAGGGGTGAAAGGCGAAGTCAATTGCTTAAAATGCCATAACTCATCCGGTTTTAATTTTATTGAAGCCTTTGGGGATATCAAAGCCTTTTCAGAAGATGATGATCCTGACACCAAAGAAATCATAAAAGATATCCAGCAGGAAATCAAAGATGCTGTTACTAAAGTAACCTTTCCCACAAGAAAAAATTGCGGTGAATGTCATTTTAAAGGTGGCGGCGGTGATGGTGTAAAACACGGTGAGCTTGACACTTCTATAACAAAACGGAACCGGATGCTGGATGTACATATGGGTACGGACGGCAAAAACTTTTCCTGTACCCGGTGTCATACAACAACGGATCACCACATTGCAGGCAGAATTTATACAAACCCTGCGGTTGAAACCAGAAAAAGTCTGATTGAAGATGATCTGGCACCCAAAATCACCTGTGTTTCCTGCCATAGCGCCGAACCCCATAAAAATGATTCAAAAATGAATGATCATACAGATGTCGTTTCCTGCCAGGCATGCCATATTCCAAAATATGCAAGGGTAAATCCCACAAAGATGTGGTGGGACTGGACCAAAGCCGGCAAAATGAAAGACGGCAAACCCTATGTTGAAAAAGGTCCTTTTGGAAAACCCGTTTATAAATCCATCAAAGGGGAATTCAGGTGGGAAAAAAATGTGGTGCCCGAATATTTCTGGTCCAATGGCTCACAGACCAGCACAACCATCAATGATGTCATTGACCCGGCTCAAATTGTAAAAGTCAGCCATCCGGTGGGTGACAAAACTGATCCGGAAGCCCGTATTTTCCCCTTTAAACTTCACCGGGGAAAGCAACCCTATGATAAAGTTCATAAAAAACTTTTAGCGCCTTTGCTTTCAGGGAAAAACGGTTACTGGACGACCTTTGATATGAATGACGCCATTGAACACGGCAATAAGACACTGGGAATCCCCTATTCAGGAGAGTTTGACTATGTGGAAACAACCTATGCATTTCCCATCACCCACATGGTGGCCCCCAGGGAAAATGCACTGAACTGCACCCAATGCCATATCAGGGAAAACTCCCGGCTTGCCAGTATTACAGAACTCTATATGCCCGGAAGAGATAAATCAAACCTGTTTGATACCATTGGATGGCTCTCGATTTTTGGTGCCTGTGTTGGTGTATTACTCCATGGACTTGGACGATTCTTTATGCGCAACGGCAAGGAGGATTAAATGACAGACAAAAATACGATTAAAATTTATCTTTATACACGGTATGAACGCCTCTGGCACTGGCTCCAGGCTTTGATGATCATCTGCCTGATTGTTACCGGCCTGGAAATCCATGGGACATACACACTGCTTGGCTTTCAAACGGCTGTCAGTGTTCATGATTTTGTTGGCCTGTCCTGGTTGATTATGTTTGCCTTTTTTGTATTCTGGCTGTTCACAACAGGAGAATGGAAGCAGTATATTCCCACAACGAAAAAGCTGTTTTCCGTTGTCCTTTTTTATGCCTGGGGTATTTTTCAGGGTAAGCCTCACCCGATTGAGAAAACAAAGGGCGCCAAGCATAACCCTTTGCAACGGTTAGCATATCTGGGTATCTCCGCCATGCTGCTCCCGGTACAGATGGCCACAGGATTGTTATACTACCTGTATAATGATATTCCACAGATTCTACCCCTTTCAGTCCTGGCTGGTATACACACGCTGGTTGCACTTTTCCTTTTAAACTTTCTGGTCATTCACCTTTATATGACGACCACGGGTCATTCTCTTTTCAGTCATATTGCAGGAATGATTACAGGCTGGGAAGAAATTCAGGAAACCACAAAAATAGCTGACTGGGAAACAGGAGCAACCAAAAAAAAATAAATCTATAATAATGCGGTCGGATTTAATCCGGCCGCACTATTATCTTCTTTAGTCCAAGCTGATAAAATCTCTTCTTCCTAACTTTATACGTCAATCCATTTTTATGTCTCTACAAGCATGATACATTAATGTTTCAGATAATTGTCCCTGAAAAACAAATGTGACAAAATGTGTCCAAATCAACCGTGCAGCAAACAAGTGCTTAAATAAATTTTTTAAATACTTCAAAACACCCTTGCCATAGGCAGATAAATCTTTTAAAGTATTTTTATTCGCTTGATCTCATCGTTTTATCTTGTCTCACTTTTCTTTATTGGCATATTAATTGCTTTTTAGACAAAAAAAACCATTAAGGTATGGCTGATGAAACATGGTATTTAAAAATCTTGAAAATTATAATTTAATAAGTGTTATCGATAATATCTATACATTTTATCGTGACGGCTTTAAAGGAATGATTATAGGCAAAAAGCTGTGGAAAATCATTCTGATAAAGCTTTTTGTAATGTTTGTGATTTTAAAACTCTTTTTCTTTCCCAACTTTTTGAATACAAAATTTGAAACCGATGTAGAAAAAAGCAATTACGTTCTTGAGCAAATCACAAGGAATGCTGCCAAAAGCCAATGAAAATGATCTTTTTAATATAAAACCAAAATTTCACTTAATTTAAGGAGGAATAAACATAATGATGGATATTGATTTGAGTATGGTGAACTGGGCAAGAGCACAATTTGCTTTTACCGCCATGTATCACTGGATATTTGTCCCTTTAACGCTTGGACTTTCTTTTTTGTGCGCTTTTTTTGAAACTATTTATGTCCGCACAGGAGATAAAGAATGGAGAGCTATTACAAAATTCTGGATGACGCTGTTCGGCATCAACTTTGCCATTGGCGTTGCAACCGGAATCATTCTTGAATTTCAATTCGGGACAAACTGGTCTAATTATTCCTGGATAGTCGGAGATATTTTTGGAGCTCCCCTTGCCATTGAGGGAATTTTTGCATTCTTCCTTGAAGCTACTTTTTTTGCTGTTATGTTTTTCGGATGGAACAGGGTCTCAAAAAAGTTTCACCTTTTTTCCACATGGATGGTCGCCATAGGATCCAATCTTTCAGCGGTCTGGATTCTTGTGGCCAATGGCTGGATGCAGAATCCGGTTGGAATGGCCTTTAATCCAGAAACAGCACGGTTTGAAATGCAAAGTTTTTTTGATGTTGTTTTTAATCCTGTGGCAGTTTCCAAATTCGTTCATACATCAAGTTCCGGATTTTTATTTGGGTCTTTATTTGTCCTGACCATCTCCAGCTGGTACCTTTTAAGAGGCAAACATCTTCAAATGGCAAAACGTTCCATTATTGTGGCATCTGTATTCGGCCTGCTTTCTTCAAGTTTTGTTGCTTTCACCGGGGATGAATCTGCTTACGAGGTTGCCCAGAAGCAACCCATGAAGCTTGCGGCTATTGAAGGCTTATACAAGGGAGAAACAAAAGCCGGCCTTGTTGCAGCAGGTATCCTGCGCAGAGATAAACAGCCGGGAGACGGTCAAGATCCTTTTCTTATAAAAATTAAAATTCCTTTTATGCTTTCTCTTTTAGCAAACCGTTCCTTTTCCTCATTTGTACCGGGGATTGACGACCTTGTCTATGGGAATGAAGAACAAAACATAGAAAGTACTGCATCGAAAATCGCTAAAGGCAAAAAAGCTATAAATGATCTGGCTTTGTTTAAACAAGCCAGAAAAGAAAACGATAACCAGAAAGCTGAAGTATTTTTATCAAAATTTACAAAAAATCAGGAATATATGGGATACGGGTACCTTAACAAGCCGGAAGAAGCAGTCCCACCGGTTGCTATTCCCTACTATGCGTTTCATATCATGGTGGCCTTAGGCACACTCTTTCCTGTTCTTTTTGCGGCCTTTTTATTTTTTAGTCTGAAAGGTTCTCTCACCCGGCAAAAATGGTTACTTCCCATTGGCTTAATATCCGGCCTTCTAGGGTTAATTGCCCAGGAGTCAGGATGGGTTGTAGCGGAAGTTGGACGCCAACCCTGGGCGATTAACGGTCTTTTGCCGGTTAAGGTAGCAACAACAAATCTTACCGCCACCAATGTCCAGATTACGTTCTTTATGTTTTTTGGACTATTTACCCTTTTGCTTGCCGCTGAAATAACCATCATGCTTAAACAAATAGCCATTGGACCTGAGGGAGGGCCATCAAAATGATTTCAAACCTTGATTATACAACGTTGCAACAACTCTGGTGGATAATTACCTCCATTGTTGGTGCTCTTTTCTTGTTTCTTACCTTTGTCCAGGGGGGACAGACGCTTCTGTGGCAGGTTGCGAAAACCGATCTTGAAAAAACACTGGTGGTCACATCTCTTGGACGCAAATGGGAGATGCCGTTCACAACGCTTGTCCTGTTTGGCGGTGCTTTGTTTGCAGCTTTTCCATTATTTTATGCAACAAGTTTCGGTGGTGCCTACTGGGTATGGATTTTGATTCTTTTTTCTTTTATTATCCAGGCGGTCTCGTATGAATATAGAAAAAAACCCAATAATTTTTTGGGAGCAACCGTATATGAATTGTTCCTGTTTATAAATGGTTCTGTCGGCATCCTGCTGATTGGTGCTGCTGTTGGTACCTTTTATACCGGTTCAAATTTCACACTTGACCTGTACAACAAAGTCACCTGGGATTATACCCTGCTGGGAATAAACTTAAGAGGCCTTGAAGCTGCTTTTTCTTTATTTAATCTTTCCCTTGGAATTTTTCTTGTGTTTAATGCCAGGGTTTTGGGTGCATTATACCTCTTAAACAGCATTGATCTTTCGGCAACACCGAATCTTGAATCAAGATTACGCAAGAACGCCTGGAACAGTTTTCTGATCGCCCTGCCCTTTTTGCTCTATGTGGTTATCTCTATTCTCTTTATGAAAGGATTTGGTGTAGATGAGGCCGGTATGGTTTCTTTGGTCTCTTCTAAATACTTATCAAATCTTTTAGCCATGCCCCATTTGCTGATAATGCTGCTTGCCGGGATAGTGCTGGTACTATATGGCGTTCTGGCAACTTCATTTAAGGCAAGCAATAAAGGAATCTGGTTCAGTGGATTGGGTACTGTATTGGTAGGTCTTGTGGTACTCTGTCTGCCTGCGTTCAATGGCACGGCTTTTTATCCGTCAAAACTTGACCTTCAATCAAGTCTTACCATCTATAATGCATCTTCCAGTATGTATACCCTGACAACCATGACCTATGTGGCAATCGGCATACCTTTTGTTCTTGCCTATGTTGTCTATGTCTGGAAACTCATGGATTCAAAGAAACTGACCAAAGAAGAAGTAACAAATGAAGAATCATATTAAAAATTATTTAAAAAAAGGAATAATATAATGATGAGCGCATTTCTTCTGATACTTTATGTTGTTTTAATACCAGCATCTTATAAAGGTATTGTTTTTGCTCTTAAAAAAGCTGACTTGTTGTAAGGATCTGACTTGTTTTTTTAAGCAAATCCGTTATGATGAGATTTTTATAATATAATAAACTGTAATCAACAATTAATTAAGGAGATTTAAAATGGATAAATATGTATGCGGACCTTGCGGTTATGTGTATGACCCGGCAGATGGTGACCCCGACAATGGTATTGACCCGGGAACAAGCTTTGAAGACCTTCCCGATGATTGGTGCTGCCCCATCTGCGGCGCTGAAAAAGACGATTTCGACAAAGAATAAATCAGTGTAACAGCCGGGTAGAAGCCTTTTAGCCTACCCGGCATTTTTTTTGGAAAATTATAAATGGCCCTTTCCGTTGTAGACCTTTATGCAAAAATACTGCCGAAAACCAATTGTAAAGATTGTGGATTTCTTACCTGTATCGCTTTTGCAGGAATGGTGGTATCGGAAAAACACCCTTTAAAAAACTGTCCCCATATTGATCCGGACATTCTAAGCGATGCTGAACAGGAACTTGAACAGCAGTATAAAGAAGGTAAATGGCTGAAAAAGGATATGGCAAAAGAAGCGCTTGAATGGGCAAAAAAAAAGGCGGCTTCAATGAAACTTTCTGACATTGCTTCCCGCATCGGCGGAGAACTGACCACTGTTGAAGGTATTGAGCAAATCGCCCTGCCCTATTTTAATAAAAAACTTTTAATCACCAAAGATTGGATAACAGATAATAACGGTAACGAACTGACCCGAAATGAACAGACCTTTGTTTATATTCATATGGCACAGGGAGGCGTGTCTGACCCGTCCGGGAATATGAAAAGCTTTAAGGAATTTCCCAATACCGTATCAAAAATCGTTTCCATGAAAGATCTTGTTGAGAAGCCCCTTCAAAAAACCTTTGCAGAAAAGATGGACAAGCTCACGCTTGCCTGTGAAACATCAGGCGGTAAGGATGTCACATCCCAGTATGAATCCTGTGATATGGCCAGCCTTTTCACCGCATTCCCGAAAATTCCGGTGACACTTTTATTCTGGGATGCAGATGATGGATTTGAGGCCGAGGCAAAGCTTTTATTTGATGAAACCATTATTCAGCATCTTGATATTGAATCCATCATGTTTTTAAGCGAACATCTTTGCTATCTGCTGACTCGATAACAATCCCTTAAGAATCATTTAAATCAAATGCCACAATATCCGTAAGATTTAATTCCAGCATTTTTATACTGGCCAGAGCTCTTTTTGAATTTCTTGACAGGGCAGGAAATTGTTCTGCCTGGGTTTCAAGCTCAGTCAATAATTGTTTTATCTTAAGGATTTTATCATTTACTTCGTTCAAGTTGGAGAAGTTTTTCATAGCCGGCATTCCTTTTCAATATCTTTTTTACGCAAATCCTTAAACCGTTTTGCCTTAACTTCATATCTAGGCAGACTGCCGTAATCATAGTATTCAATTTGGTATCCCAGATTTGTTTTCAGTCGCAGCTGATCTTTCAAGGTTGTCTCGATACTGAGTTTTGTTACTTCGGGCATGAGCTCTACTTTCAGTTTTATCCTGTCAATATCGCCCTGTTTATCAACAATTACCTCAAACTCATCACCCAGGCCGTCAATGGATCGGACTACCTCTTCTATGGAGCCGGGAGAAAGTAAGACCCCTTTTACCTTGGTAATATCATCGGCCCGCCCAATGACACCGCCCCGGATTAACCTGAATGACCGCCCGCAGGAACAGGGTTGAGAATCCCATTCTATCACATCTTTTGAATCAAAGCGGATACAGGGCTGTGCTGTCCTGTCCAGAGCAGTGATAATCATCTTTCCCTTCCGACCGGGTTCTTCTATAATTTCACCGGTGTTAAGGTCTTCAATCTCCACTAAGAACATGGCTTCATTGACATGCATACCACAGGGCTGTTTATTACACTCATATGACCATGCACCGATTTCCGTGGCACCGGAATGGTCAAAAACTTTTGCTCCCCAGGCATCTTCCATTCTTTTCTTTGTGCTGGGGATACCTGCACCGGGTTCACCGGCACAGGTGATCTTGTTGATGGAAAGTGTGGCAGGATCAATCCCCATTTTGTTCTTTGCCACATCTGCCATTCTTAAGACATAAGTCGGCGTTGCCATCATAGCTGTTGCATTCAACTCTTGAATTTTTAATATACGGGACTGGGTGTCAAGGACGCCTCCCGGAACCACTTCACACCCCAGCTTTTCTGCTGCATAATGCCCGGCCCAGAACGCCACAAAAATATTATATCCAAATGGTATAAACACTCGATCCTTTGGGCGATACCCTTGAGCCCATAAAACAAAAGACCAGCATTCCGACCACCATTCCCAGTCCTGCCAGGTATCGGGTTGATACACCGGCTGCCCTGTGGTACCACTGGTCTGCCGGAAAGCTGAGACCTCTTCTAACGGCACGCACAAGGCATCTCCATAAGGGAAAGGATCTTTGTTCTGAATGCCTCTCATCATGGATTTTTCAACCTTTGGAATCTTTTTAATATCATCAAAGGTGCGGATATCATCCGGGGTCAATCCTGCTGCATCATAAAGTGCTTTGTGAAATTTTGAACGGGTATAGGCCCAGTTTAATATTCGCTTAAATTTTTTAAACTGCAAAACTTTAAGTCTTTCTAAAGGCATTGTTTCCAAAACAGGATTCCAGTATTCTTGACCACTCATTTGACTCATCCTTACTGATTCTTTTTTAGACTGGCTTTCACGAATTCAACAATTTTTTGGCCGTCAAATCCATTTTTATCCATTTTAGTTATATAATTATCTAAAACCGGTGCAATGGTTTTTTTCCATCTTTTGGATTCAGCATCACTGAGCTCAATTACTTTATGTCCAAGGCTTTCAAAATACTCAAGGCCGACCCGGTCACTTTCATCCCAGGCCTGACCATGCTTAGGTATCCATTCCTGGTTTATCTGGCTGATAATTTTTTGAAGATCAGCCGGGATTTTACTCCATTTGTGTTTATTCATCACCACATAAAATGAGGAAGTATACGCAATCGACAGGCTGTTGGTAAGGTAATCGACTACTTCTCCCATTCGCCAGCCTTTGTTAACCTCGATAGGATAAAGCGCACCCTGAACAATCCCTTTTTGAAGACTTTGATAGAGTTCAGGCATGGGAAGAGAAACCGGTGTACCGCCAAGGGCTTTTATTACCTGTGCACTGGTACCGTGCCCCCGGAATTTCATGCCTTTAAAATCTTCCATGGTTTTAACAGCCTTTCCTTTTGTATGGAGAACACCTGCGCCATGTGCA
>Ga0164318_10003629_pt1 | contig 14665 bp, 17 predicted proteins | sample GuaBasSedimGuay9_FD_113734 | JGI IMG/M metagenome (GOLD analysis project Ga0164318, IMG submission 113734) | Subseafloor sediment microbial communities from Guaymas Basin, Gulf of California, Mexico - Guay9, Core 4571-4, 0-3 cm | ecosystem: Environmental > Aquatic > Marine > Hydrothermal vents...
CCTTCAGGAGTCTCTATCTCCATACGTAGCAAGTTTTCTTCCTCCTGTGATATATCTTTTATAGCGGATTTTTCTATACTTATTTTAAAACCTCTCGAACCCAGAAAAGATCTTTGTGAGATATGCAGCGAATCCCCGGATACTTTGAGATCTACATCCATCCATTGACCATTTATCCCAAGTTTTAATTTGGATCTAGTCATGTGACTCCCTCAATTTTTCCCCAAGCGTCTTGAGCTCACCCTTTTCATAGTACATTATCCGTGTACGCAGTTTTACAGGGATACCAAGGCCTCTGAAGAAACCATAAAGCTCCTCTCCACTTATCTTACCCCTTATACGACCAGAAAGAATCAATTTAGCGAGTAACGACAGAGCGAGCTGCGTAGCTTCAGGATATTGCGACTCTGCTGCATTTAGTACCTCAGACCCTCTACCAACCAGCCTACTGATTACTACATCGCGGGGACTTAAGGATTGTCTCTGCTGTTCACTTATTTTTTGTTTCGCTTGAAGTCTCCGTAGGAGTTGCTTCATTTTTTTCTTTTTTATTTCCTCTAATTCTCGGCTCTCATCATCAGTCATAAATATTCATTAGATGATGTGAAGGAGGAAGTATTAATTCTTTAAATTAGGGATTGGTAAAAATCTTGGCGCCGGGGGTGGGATTTGAACCCACGTGGCCGCAGAGGGCCACGGGCTCTCAAGGCCCGCGCCATGGACCACAGATATGTGTATCCGGACTTGGCTACCCCGGCTTCCTTAATGTATTGGCAGGAAATATCTCAAAAATATTTCTTAAGTTTAAATTGAAGACTGAGGGGATTTAAATTGGGATGAGATACAGATTTCTTGAGCATACATCCGATGCCTATGTAGAAGCTGAAGGAGATACTTTGGAGGAGGCTTTCGTAGAGGCAGCGAGGGGCATGTTTGATGTAATAACGGATCCTTCCACCATTGAAATATGTGTAAAAAGGGATATTACAGTAGAGGCAGAAGATCTGGAGAGCTTACTTTATTCCTGGTTGGAGGAACTGCTCTTACTATTTGATATTGAAGGCCTTGTAATAAATGATTTTAGTATAATAATTGAAAAAAGAAGTGGAGGATATATACTTCAAGGAGAAGTAAGAGGAGAACCCTTCAATCCCTCCAAACACCCTCCTGAGACTGATGTGAAAGCAGTGACATATCATGGAATGAGCATAAAGAAAACTAACAACAAATATGTAGTTAGAGTGCTTTTTGATATCTGAGATGTTCTCAGCCGAGTCTGAGGACGCTTTTTGTTGCTTTCCTGATATCTACAGCCTTTACTGTCTTTCTTCCTGCATGTGCAGCGAGATCTACTGCCTCCCTGCCAATTTTTATGCCTATTTCTTCGAGGACCATTCCAAGTTCCTCAACAGCATCTTCGCCCACCCTTTCCGCTCCGGACTTTTTAATTATCCTATGAATTGCAGATGAGGAAATTTCTTCCGACATTTATTTATCACCTCAACTTTTCATAATATTTTAATACTATTTAATTTTTTCTATCAAAAATGTGGAGAGGATAAGCCAAAAATTGAATATTTAAAAATTTTGTTATTCTCGCCAAGCTAAATATAAGATCAGAATACAAGGAGGGGGAAACTCATAGCAATATACTCCTAATTGCACTTATGTAAAGTTTATTAAGAAAGTGAGAATGATATTCTTTCATAGATACTGAAGGGTGAAAGGATAGGTGTCATTTGAGATACAGGAACTTCCTGACATACTCAGGGTAATTATATTGTTATCGCTAACTGAGAAGTGTGAGTGTGAGAAATCGGACCTTAAGAGGAGGGTCTCCAAATATCTGCGAGGATATGCACCCATCGATGAGGAGGAGATGAGTGAAGCACTCGAGGAGATGGTGGAGGAAGGACTCATACTAAATGAAAATGACAAGTTTAGATTATCGGAATTAGGTATAAAGATAAGAAAGGAGTGGGAGTCTCTACTCCTAAAAAAGGAACCATTACTTGAGCTTATCGCAGGGCTTACAGATGGCACCATAACAGGTTTAGTCGTCATCCTTTCTGAATTCTTGGCAGGAGTGAAGGCGGAACTTGCGATATTTACAGCGTTTTTGGCATTGGGTGCTGTGGCAATAACCAACTTCTCAAGTTTTATGCTGGGAGGAAGGACAGAGGATGCCGCGGATTTGCTCACATTAAAGAATTTGATTAATTTTAGTTTAGGGGATATACCAGATAAAGAAGAGAGAAATAAATCGCTTATAATCGTCAAAAATCTATTCACTATTCTTCAGAAGGAGACTATAAAAACTAATTTGATATCCGCACTTATATGTGGGATTACGACATTCCTAGCGGGAAGCGTACCTATACTAGCATTTCTTACACTTCCAAGCCCTGAGAACCTTTTTTTATCTACTGGAATAATAGTGAGCCTGATAGGTATATTTCTCGTCTTCTACAGGTCAAAAAGATCAAAAATAAACCTCAAGGTAGCTCTATTCGAAACACTAATAATAATTAGTATAGCTGTTTTGGCGTCTTTGGTCCTCGGACAGAGTATTTAAAGAGAAAGTGTTTTGAGGCCAAAATAAAGAAAGGGGAAAGGGGAAGATTACCACCTTTGAGATACTTCCTCCAATACTAATAATCGTTTCCATCTGGCATCCACCTGCTGCTGTATCTCATCGATTATATGTCGGTTTTGAGGTTCGAAGAGGTGTTTGAAACGACCTTGCAATTTGAGGTACTCCTCTATAGGTTTAAATGATTTAGGCTTCACATTTATTCTATAAACGCCGTTTATAACCTCGTATAATGGAAATATCTTCGTCTCCACAGCTAATTTACCTATTTCGACGGTCTTCGATGCATCAAATCTCCAACCTGTCTGACAGGGAGTGAGAACATGTATGAATGAGGGACCATCAGTTTCTAGAGCTCTCCTAACTTTGTTCACATAGTCTAGCCAATAACCTATCGAGGCCGTAGCCACATATGGGACTGCATGTGCCACCACAATACTTGCCAGATCTTTCTTGTATTCGAGCTTTCCTGGAATAACCTTACCAGCAAAGCTTGTAGTGGTCTCTGCACCCCTCGGTGTGGCACCACTACGCTGGATACCGGTATTCATATAGGCTTCATTATCAAGGCAGATATAGAGGAACTTATGGCCTCTTTCAAGTGCACCAGACAAAGCTTGTAATCCAATATCGAAGGTTCCTCCATCTCCACCAATGGCGATAACATCTGCATCTTCTGCCCTACCTTCTTTAACGAGTTTGTCTAAGGTCTCAACTATCCCACTGGCAACTGCCGCAGTGTTCTCAAAGAGGACGTGGACCCAAGGTACCGCCCATGCAGTATAGGGATAGGGAGTTGAGGCAACCTCAACACAGCTTGTCGCATTGACGACTATTACAGGCTTTCTAATAGCCTTGAGAGCCAACCTTACAGCTATTGCAGGACCACATCCCGCACATAGTCTATGACCGGGGCCAAATAATTCTTCCCTCGGCAGATCAGTAGCCCGTCTGAAATATGTTTTTACTTCCATCGCCTATTCACCTCCCTTCACACCAATAAAGCCCATCCGTATGATTTTCTTTCCTTCCTCTTGGGCTTGAATCGATTTTCTCACTGCTTCTCGAATCTGTCGACTTGTTATATCTCTGCCTCCGAGTCCATAAATGTAGCTAGCTATGAGAGGACGGTTAGGAGTATCATATAAGGCTGTTGCGATATCTTCGAAGAGGGGGCCACCCTGTGCCCCAAAGCTTATTGCACGATCCATGACGGTAACGGTCTTAGTATTACTTAGGGATTTTTGAACCTCTTTGGTGGGGAAGGGCCTAAAAAGATGCAAGCTTAAGACGCCTGCTTTTATACCCCCCTCACGAAGCCTGTCAGCAGCATGTCTTGCAGTACCTGCGGTGCTACCAAGCACTACAATCACATGTTCAGCGTCATCCATTTTATATTTTACAAGATTTGAATATTGACGGCCACTCAATTCATAGAACTTATCATATATTTCTGGAATCTTCTTGAGAACCATTCTCATAGCCTCTTCTTGCCCTCTCTTTATCTCAAAATAACTATCAAAAAGGCTAAAGACACCGAATGTTATTGGATTTTTGGGATCAACCTTATACTTTGCCTGGCGAGGAGGTAACCACCTTTTTACTTCTTCATCAGGGATGACTTCCACCCGCTCCAAAGAGTGAGAAAGTATGAAACCATCTAAATTCACCATTACAGGAAGCAATATATCTTCATCTTCAGCCAGTTTGAAGGCCAGTATAGTGAGATCGTAAGCCTCCTGACAGTTCTCTGCGAATAGAATAACCCAACCAGAGTCTCTTGAACCCATCACGTCCGAGTGGTCGCAGTGTATGTTAATAGGTGCAGAGAGAGCTCTATTGGCCACAGCAAGAACTATTGGACATCGGAGGCCTGAGGCAGCATATAGAACCTCATGCATAAGTGCTAAGCCTTGACTTGCTGTCGCTGTGAATACTCTTCCTCCTGCCAGACAGGCACCTATTGTTGCGGACATCGCTGAATGTTCAGATTCCACATTGATGTATTTGGCATTCATTTCTCCATTCGATACAAACTTACTGAGTGTCTCCACAATTATTGTTTGAGGAGTGATTGGATATGCTGCAATGCAGTCCACATTACATTGTTTTACGGCGTACGCAACGGCATCATCGCCTCTTAGACCTATTACTTTCGCAGTAGTCATTTTCACAACGCCTCCATAGTAATCGCTTTAACAGGACAGACGTTTGCACATATACCACATCCTTTGCAATAATCTAAGTCTATAGTGACATTGTTTTCCTCATCTCTTGTTATTGCTGGTTCAGGGCAATAAATCCAGCAGAAGAGACATCGAATACATTTGTTGTAATCTATTTTCGGTGTGGAACTCCTCCAGCTGCCTGTTTTATATTTTAAGGAAGTTCTAGGCTCCAGAATTATGCCACCCAATGGAATCTCTTTCCAGCTGGCTATACCCAAATTTATTTCACCTCTTCATAGCCTCTTTCAAGAGCCTTAATATTTTTCTCCAACATAGCATCTGTGAAGCGATTCCCCATCGCTTTCTTTAGCGACTCCATCTGCACCAACTCCGTTATTTTTGAAAGAGCACCCATCATTGGAGTATTATAGAATGGTCTTCCAAATATCTCTTGAGCTATATGCACAGCATCAAGGACGTAAAGTCGAGTACTTTCGGCTATCCCCAGAAACTTCTTTACTTCTTTCTTCTCCTTGGTGGAGTTTACTATTACACATCCATTGGGCTTCAGACCATCCACAATCATTGGGGAATTGGAGAGAGCAGGATCGATGCAGAGAATTATGTCAGGTTCATAAATTTGTTGATGTAGATCTATGGGACCATCGGATACTCGTAGGAAGCCTTTGACCGGTGCACCACTCCTTTCTGGACCAAACTCTGGGAAGGCTTGAACATACTTCCCCTCCAATATGAGGGCATTTGCGAGGAGCATGTTTGCAGAGACGACTCCTTGGCCGCCTCGGCCATGCCACCTCAACTCTATGAGAGAGGACAAATTCGCCACCGACAATAGGAGGGTAACAATCACTATATAATAATTGTTTAAGGGAGTGGCTGAACAGAAAATTTTTCAGACAAGTTATATTTCACAAATGATTTCATGAAAATAGATGAAAGGCATACCTCCGAGGAGAAGGAGAAAACGTTGGGAAATCCTTATTCCCGAGAGTATAGTGACTGGTGGAGATAGCCTTGTAGAAAAAACAATGAGAGTTGGGTGGATAGGAAGGGCAGCTGCCATTTTCAGGGTGGAGAAAGTGACAATATATATGGAGGAAAGAAACCGTAGGGCTCAGTTATTCATCGCAAGAGTATTGGATTATATGGCAACACCACAATATGCGCGTAAAATAAGATTTGGGATAGAGAGAGAATTGAGATATGTAGGTATGTTACCCCCCCTCCGGACACCCAATCACCCAGTTGCAAGGGAAGTTTATGAAGGAGATTTTAGAGAGGGGGTGGTTAGAGAGAGAAAGGAAGGTAAACTTGTGATAGATGTAGGTTTGGAGAGGTTGGTAACAATGAAGGGAAAAACAAGACCTGGAAAGCTGATTAATTTAAGGCTGGAGAATAAAGAGAAGTGGGTTTGGAGACAGGTAGATAGAGGAGAAATACCATGGTATTGGGGTTTCAAGGTTACCACATTTAATGGGACATTAGGGAAATATCTAGAAAAAAGAAGGAATAGAGAGACATATATTATAGCAACCTCTAAGTATGGAAAGCCAATTACCAGTATGTGGAGAGAACTGAAGAGAGAAGTTAAGGATTATACCAACATCATTTTATTATTTGGAGGGCCGAAGAGAGGATTACGGGAGATACTTCTCTCGGAAGAAGTCGATTTGGAGGAGGTATCTGACGTAGTAATAAATACATTGCCAAGTCAGGGGGTTGAGACAGTGAGAACAGAGGAGGCTGTGCTAGCTACATTAGCTGTATTAAATTTCATCATGATAGATTAAAGGGGGCATGTGATACGAGAAACACTGAAGAATATTAGCAAGTCTTTTATAGAAGGAGTAGAGGAGAAGTTACTAAATAAAAAATTCATGGAGTGACCTAGGGATGGGACATAGAAAGAAGTCGGCACCGAGGAGAGGGTCCTTAGGATTCAGACCTAGGGCTAGAAAGAAGTATCCAGTTCCACGAATCAAATTTTGGCCAGAGGTAGATGGAGCTCCACGGCTTCTCGGATTTGCAGGATACAAGGCAGGCATGGCACATATGTATGTGTTAGAGGATAACGAGGATTCAAGGTGGTATGGCAAGGAAGTGTTCGTACCAATTACGATAATCGATACACCCCCTTTAACTGTTCTCGCCATAAGAGCCTATGAAAAAACTCCCGAAGGACTTAGGAGCCTTTGTGAAGTGTGGGCAAAGGACATACCGGAGGATGTGAAAAGGAGACATAAGACGGCATCCACCTCAAAGATTAAACCCGAAGATATGAAGAAATTAATCGATAGGATAAGTGTGATACGGGCTATAGTATCCACAAATTCAAGGAAAGCGGGTATCCGAAAGAAGAAACCTGAGATTTTTGAAATAGAAATAGGGGGAGGAACGGTGGAGGAGAGAGTTAACTATGCTTTGGACATACTTGGGAAGGAGGTAAATGTAGATGAAGTGTTTAAGGAGGGAGAGTATGTTGATGTATTCTCCATCACGAAGGGAAAGGGTTTCGCTGGCGCAGTGAAAAGGTTTCATGTAAAGATATTAGATAGGAAATCAAATAAAACAAGAAGAGGAGTGGCTTGCATCGGGCCTTGGAAGCCCACAGCAGTAATGTATACAGTACCTCGTCCAGGCCAACTTGGATACTGGCAGAGAATGGTGAGGAACTTGAGGGTCATGAAGATAGGTGACAATGGGAAGGAAGAGGCTACTGTGAAGGGTGGATTCCTTAGGTATGGAGTGGTTCCAGGAAAGTATGTGATGATTTCAGGAAGTGTACCGGGGCCTGCCAAGAGACTTGTGAAAATAAGGGTTTCAGCCAGAAAACTGGGAGTAGTTAAACCACCCCAAATAACAGGCATTGTTTTGGCAAGTCAGCAGTAAGGGGGTGAGTTGATGAGAGTACTTGGGCTAAATGGCAGAAAAATCAGAGAGATAGAAGAACCTTGGTTCTTTAAGGGAGAAGTCAGAGAGGACCTAATAAAAAGGGTTGTAGTTGCCATGGAGGCTAATCGTAAACAACCTCAAGGAAGGGATGTTATGGCAGGAAAGAGAACAACAGCAGAATCTTGGGGAGTAGGATATGGAAGGGCAAGAGTACCCAGAGATGAAAGAGGGAGAGGAAGATTGATCACAGGTGCTGTGGGAGGGAGGAGGGCACATCCACCGAGAGCTGAAAAGAAAATAGAGAGAAAAGTAAATAAAAAAGAGAAGAAACTGGCGTTAATTTCAGCTCTCATAGCTACTGCACGAGAGGACTATGTTAGAGGAAGAGGGCATAAAATAAACGATAAAGTGAATCTCCCTATAATTATTACGAATAAAATAGAAAAAATAGAAAAAACACAGAAACTAATAGAGGTGTTGCAGAGACTTGGATTAAAAGATGAATTGGAAAGATGTAAGAAGGGAATCAAAAAAAGAAGTGGAAAAAGTAGAATGAGAAATAGAACAAAACGCAAACCGAGAGGACCCTTAATTGTCGTGGAAGATGGGATAAATCTCTATAGAGCAGCTAGAAATATACCCGGTGTTGAAGTAATGAGGGCGAGGGAATTGAATGTTGAGCATTTGGCTCCTGGAGGACAACCAGGTAGGCTCGTTATATGGACTCCTCAGAGCTTAAAGGTTATAGAGGAGAGATTAGGAGGGATAAAGGAGTGAGCAGTGAGGAAGAATTGAGATATGAGAGGATAATTCTATACCCTTTGGTTACTGAGAAAACTATGCAAATGATTGAGAAGGAGAATAAACTTGTATTCATAGTAGATAGAAAAGCAAATAAGAAACTTGTGAAAAAAGCTGTAGAGAATTTATATAACGTGAAAGTTGAGAGAGTAAACATAATGATTGGATCAAGGGGCAAGAAGAAAGCCTTTGTGAAGTTAACGCCTCAATATAGTGCTACAGAACTTTCTATGAAGTTGAAGATACTATAAGGGGTGTTAAAATGGGGAAGAGACCAATTGTAAGAAGAAGAGGAAGAAGCCCTCTATTTGAGGCACCGACGCATAGGAGAGTAGCACCTGCAAAATATCCTGAACCTTCTGTTAGGGGGAAAGGAGTAGTAGTTGCATTACACCACGATCCTGGAAGAGGAACACCTCTTGCAGAGATATTGCTTGAAGACAACACTAGATATTTTACAATTCCTTCAGAAGGCATGTACGTTGGTCAAGAGATAGAAATAGGGGAAGGAGCAAAGCTGGATATTGGTTCAACTCTCCCATTAAGGGAAATACCTGAAGGAGTTATGGTGTATAATGTAGAAAGAAGGCCTGGAGATGGAGGAAGTTTATTTAGAGCAAGTGGAAATTATGCAACAGTAGTAGGCAGAACTGAAGAGAAGATCATCTTGAAGACAACTCGAGGAACGCAAATGACATTACATCCGAACTGTAGAGGGAGTATTGGGGTGGCTGCGGGTGGTGGACGTACGGAGAAACCATTCCTAAAGGCAGGGAAAAGAAGGGCCTTAATGTACAGCAGAGGAAGATTATATCCAAGGGTTAGAGGTGTGGCAATGGATGCAGTATATCATCCATTCGGTGGAGGAAGACATGAACATACGGGTAAACCAACAACTGTAAGTAGAAAAGCACCTCCAGGGAGGAAAGTTGGCTTAATTTCAGCTAGGAGAACTGGAAGGGGCGGAAAGAAGAGAGTTTCTAAGAGAGAGAAATAAAGAGGTTACTCTATTATTTTGTATACTTTATCGCCTTCTCTGACTCTTTCAACAACCTTTAACCCGATCGATTGGCCTGGGGTTGCTTCTTGGATGGGTTCATGCTCTACTTGCATAGATTCTACCAGCTGAGTGAAGTCAGTAGTATGCCCACGGATATGTATTTTATCACCAACTTTCAAGGAACCTCTCTCGATTTTAACAACAGCAACTCCGATTTTCGTGAAATAGTGCATAACCACACCTATTTCTTCTTCCATTTTATGGAAATATAAGGAGACATAAAATAGATAAATCCTTCCTTTAAGAGACAAGTTTAAAAACTAGGAAAGGAAAAAGGAATAAAGGAAAGATGTCTGTGGCGAAGTTTAGGTACAAAGGATACGCGTTGGAAGAGCTTAGAAAAATGAGTATGGATGAGATAATTAAGTTACTTCCAGCTAGAGCAAGAAGAAGTTTGCGGAGACAGCCACCAGAGGAACATGTGATCCTTTTAAGAAACATAAGAAGAGCATGGAAAATTCTAGAGGAAACAGGAAAACAACCAGTAATAAGGACGCATGCACGCTCTATGATAGTTCTACCAGAGATGGTTGGACTCACGATTCATGTACATAATGGGAAGGAATTCGTTCCTGTGGAGATATTTCCAGAGATGATCGGACATTATTTAGGAGAGTTTGCAATCACAAATAAGAGAGTGGTGCATGGGACACCAGGGGTAGGAGCCTCTCGATCGTCGATGTATGTACCATTGAAGTAGGAAAAACCTTTAATTTTTTCAAAAATTTTCCATTCTCAGAGTTGAGTTGGATAGCTAAGAGAATGAATAGAATAGGTACAGAATCTGCCTTTGAGATTCTCGCAATGGCTAGAGAGCTAGAAAGAAGAGGGAAGAAAATAATCCATCTAGAAGTTGGTGAACCAGACTTTGATACACCACAACACATAGTAGAGGCAGGTGTGAGAGCACTCAGAGAGGGATATACCCATTATACAACAGCCAGGGGACTCTATGAGCTAAGGGGAGCTATAGCGAATAGGATTAAAGAAAGGTATGGAGTAGATGTATCCCCAGATTGGGAAGTAATCCCGATGCCAGGAGCTAAGCCTTGTCTTTTCGCCGCTATAATGGTCACTATCAATGAAGGAGAGGAGGTAATCATTCCGAACCCTGCATATCCGGTATATAGATCGGTAGTTGAATTTGTTGGAGGGAAAGTTGTAGATGTGGAGTTGAAGGAAGAAAACAAATTTAGAATGACCTATGAAGATGTGGAGAGAAAAATAACTGAGAGGACGAAGATGATAGTCGTTAATACGCCACATAATCCCTGTGGGTCGGTGATGGATGAGAGGGACATAAAAGCTCTAGTCGAATTAGCGGAAAGGAAGAATATACTCATTCTTTCAGATGAGATTTATTCTGAGATAACTTATGATAAGAACCATTACTCCTTTCTTCAGGTTGATGGGATAGAGAATGTGATAATGGTGGATGGGTTCTCAAAGACTTATGCTATGACTGGTTGGAGATTGGGATATGCAGTGGGACCTAGGGAGGTAATTGATAAAATGGTTAAACTTCAGATAAATATGACGACATGCCCTGCAGCATTTGTACAGAAGGCTGGAATAGCGGCATTAAATGGACCTAAAGAGCCGATTAACAAGATGGTTGATGAATATAGGAGTAGAAGGGAAGTGGTCTATAAAAAACTGAGGGAAATTGAAGAATTCTCTGTTGTAAAACCGGAAGGGGCATTTTATATATTCCCTAATGTGAAAAAACTTGGAGTTGACTCTAAGGAACTTGTCATGAAGTTGCTTAAAGAGGCGGGAGTTGCCCTTCTTCATGGGACAGCATTTGGAAAGAAGGGAGAAGGATACATCAGAATCTCCTATGCAAACTCTATAAGCAATCTAGAGAAGGGTATATCCAGAATAAAGAAATTTATAGAAAAAGTATAGTGGTGGGGCCGCCCGGACTTCCACAGTTTTTGAACCGGGGATTTCACGGCTGAAAGCTCACGTGGGCTCTCGATACCTCCCGAGCCACGCAGCCTATCTGAGGTTATAGACCAGATTGACCGAATTTCTCTAGCCCACGGCCCCAAAACATCAGACATAATACTCACTCTTAAGTTTTCCATCTGTTGAGACTATCTCGGGGATTTCACCCCAAGTGACAATATAGGAGCCATGCATTATCATTATTCCCTTGACACCATATATATTCCTTCCATATTCTATTGCCTTCCTTATGAGGGAAGGAGATGGTTTTTCAGATATAGTGTTCAAGATGGAGGTTGCTGCAGCATCTGCTATAGATGCATTTTTCCCAAACACCGTTACACCCTCAGCATTTCCAAAGCTGAGGGCATGAGAGAATCTTCCTGAACTTGTTGAGATACCCCATAGACGCCCTTTAGTCGGAGGAATTCTAAAAGCAAACTTTCCGGAGATAGGAGTGTCACCAAGAAGGACTCCTACGAATGTTTCTCTATCTGAAATAATTGCAACTTCACCACCATTCTCTACCGCTATGCTTTTACACCCCTTTCCACGTGCATAGCATGCCACTACATCTGAGAAAGCCCCTGGAACTGCTGCTAAGATACCGACATTTGCCTGACGAGCGGCGAAGAAGGCGAGTTTGATAATGGAAGGGGAATTTGCTGGCAGGTGGGAAGGAGGATGAAGAGAGAGTTTTTCTATTGGATATTGCTGGAAAAAACGATCAATTAAAGATCTCTGGTATCTAACAAAGGACTCTAACTTAGAAGGAGGATTGTCTACAACGATATTAAGATGAGATTCTTTGAGCTCGAAACGTAAGCGGGGCATTTAAATATTATATAACTCTGAAGCATCTTATCAGTTATTTGTAAATATACAGAGAGGTTTTTATAAAAAGTCCATCATCTATTCGACAGTTGTCTAACTACTTATCGACTAAATAGGAAATATTATATAGAAAACGAATAGGAAAAATCGACAATGGCAAGTAAAGAAGTATTACTATCTGACGATGGAACAACAGAGATCCTAATGGGGAATGAAGCCGTGGCTCGAGGAGCATTAGAAGCAGGGGTACAGTTAGTGGCTTCTTATCCTGGGACACCATCTACAGAGATAACTATCGCTCTATCTAGAGTTGCGAAGAAACTCGGAATATATGTGGAGTGGTCGATAAATGAGATGGTGGCTTTTGAAGTAGCCTATGGAGCAGCCTTAACAGGATTGCGAAGTATGTGCGGGACAAAACATTTAGGACTCAACTGGAAGCTTGATCCCTTAGTAGTATCTGCATATACAGGGGTAAATGGAAGCCTAGTGATAGCTGTGGCAGATGATACACATCCACACAGTAGTCAGAATGCGGCAGACACCAGATATCTAGCCAAGTATGCAAACGTACCATGCATAGAGCCCACATCACCTATGGATGCAAAGGAAATTACAAAAAGAGCTTTCGAGCTCTCTGAGAAGGTTTCACTTCCTGTAATTGTCAGATTGACACCTAGGGTTGCACATGGAAGAGGCATAGTAAAAATGGGAAAACTACCTTATCCTGAGGCCTTTAGAGAGGCAAAATTCGAGAAAGACCCTCGGAGATATGTTGTTATCGCATCCACTGCACGAAGAAGAAAACCTTGGTTAAATGAAAGGATAGATAAGGTTAAGGAAATTTTTTCAGAAGGCTGGAATGAAACTATCGAGAATGGGGGGGAATTCGGGGTCATAGCTTCAGGCGTAACCTATCTTTATGCAACAGAGGCTGTAAGAAATAGCAAGCTGAAAGATATAGATCTCCTTAAACTGATAACAGTGAACCCTCTTCCAGAAAAACCTATTGTGGAATTTCTAAGAGATCATAAAAAAGTTCTCGTACTTGAGGAAAACGAGCCGATTCTAGAGAGGGAGATCAGATCGTTAGCACAAATGAAGGGATTTAATACAAGAATATATGGGAGGGATAGTGGACACATACCAAGGGCTTATGAACTTAACGGAGATATTGTAAATGAAGCGTTACTTAATATAATGGGTATTACCAACCCAATAGTTGTACACAATCCCGGAAATGTAAATAGAAGAATACCTTATCTATGTGCAGGATGTCCACATAGGGCGAGTTATTATGCGATAAAGAGGGTGCTGAAGAAGAGAGGTGGAGGAATAGTTTTAGGGGATAGAGGATGCTATAATCAGGGAGTACATCCACCTATAAGAGGAATAGATACATGTATATGTATGGGGGCCAGCATAGGGTTAGCAAATGGGTTCTCACATGCAGGGATAAAGGAGCCTATAATAGCAGTTATAGGAGACTCAACATTTATGCATGCAGGTATACCTCCACTTATCAATGCATTATACAATAAAGCCAAGTTTCTAGCAGTCATATTCAACAATTCGATCACAGCTATGACGGGACATGAACCTTCTCCACTTACTGGAATTACAGCCTTGGGGGAGGAAACCAGAAAGATAGATCTTCACAGACTTTTGAAGGGAATTGGTATAGAGTATGTGAAGATTTTAAATCCATTTTACATCAAAGAAGCAGAAGAGGCGATAGAGGAAGGACTGAAATATATAGAGAAAGAGTCTAAACCCGCGGTTGTGGTGTTTGAATATCCTTGTGCAATATTGGAGAGAAGAGAGAGACGTGCAAAGGGAATAAAGATAGAGAAACCACAAATAGATTGGAACAAATGTGTAAATTGCAGAATTTGCATAAATCAGACTGGATGTCCAGCGTTGGAAATAGATGAGGAGACAGGGAAGCCGTACATTATTAAGGAAGAATGTAATGCCTGTGACTTATGTGTGAAAATATGCCCAACAAAGGCTATAGGATATAGAGGTGAATAAGATGGAGAAGTTCTCTCGACGGCTTATATTTATTGGTGTGGGAGGTCAGGGAGTAGTTTTAGTTACTCGCATAATCTCACAATCGGTAGTTGAAGAGGGATACAGAGTGGTTATTGGAGAAACACATGGACAGGCGATAAGAGGGGGAACTACACTTACACATATGCTTTATGGCGAAGAGGAGATATACAGCCCACTTATAATGAAGGGAACTGCAGATGCAATTATTGGGTTTGAGCCCATGGAGACGGTTAGGGCATTACCATATTTGAGAAGCGGAGGAGTAGTTGTATATAATAGGCATACGGTGCA
>Ga0164318_10003630_pt1 | contig 14665 bp, 10 predicted proteins | sample GuaBasSedimGuay9_FD_113734 | JGI IMG/M metagenome (GOLD analysis project Ga0164318, IMG submission 113734) | Subseafloor sediment microbial communities from Guaymas Basin, Gulf of California, Mexico - Guay9, Core 4571-4, 0-3 cm | ecosystem: Environmental > Aquatic > Marine > Hydrothermal vents...
CTGATGATTTTTTTGTTAGTAAACGGAGGCGTAGGAACGAAGCCACCGGATTACTTACAAAAAAACAGCTGACATAAAATAACTAAAAACGGAAAGCACGCCCGCCACCCAAATAATAAATACTAAAAATAATTTCATAAAAAGTTGGCAATCAACCAACCAAAAAAAATATCCTAAAGTTATTAACAGCACATGTTTTCTTACTTCATTTTAATACATTTGCATATGCGCCACTTGTATTTTTAATTAATTCATATTCAGTACTATACATTTGTAATGGATGTTGGGTTAGTAATGGAATTCGCAATGCGGCAATAAATCAATCTAACAATAATAACAATTCAACCATAACGCTATGTTCCTAATTTTTGATACTGAAACTACTGGCTTACCCACAAATTGGGATGCCCCTCTTGATGATTTTGATAATTGGCCTCGGTTAATTCAGTTGGCATGGCAAATTCATGACGAAAAAGGAGAGCTTGTTGAGGTTACTAGTTTTTTGGTTAAGCCAGATGGATTTATAATTCCACGCGGTTCGGAGAAAATACATGGAATATCGACAGAAAGGGCTACTAAAGAAGGGCATCCAATTAAGTTTGTGCTCGATGAATTTAACAAAGCTCTTGAAAAAGCTCAAATTACAATTGGGCATAATTTGGAATTTGATAATAATATTGTGGGCTCCGAAATGCTTAGAATTGGTTTTGACAATAACATACTACTAAAGCAAAAAACTCAAATTGACACTAAAGGTGAAAGTACTAATTATTGTGCTCTGCCTGGTGGCAAAGGCGGAAATTACAAATGGCCAACACTGGAAGAGCTTTATTTAAAGCTTTTTAATGAATCGTTTGATGCAGCCCACAACGCTTCCGCAGATGTGCAGGCCACAGCACGCTGCTTTTTTGAGCTTGTTAGGATTGGAATTATACAGTCGAACAAACTAAAAATAGCTCCTGAGCTGGTTGATGATTTTATTAGGAATAACCCTGATATTATTCAGTCGGTTGGCATTGAAGTTGAAGCTTTTCATGAAAGTGAGATAGTTGAACCCGAGGAAAAAACTGAAGTAGAAGTTGTTACTGATAGTGAGGTTATTGATCCAAAAGAAAGCATATTTACCCACTTACATGTACATACTCAGTATTCGGTACTTGATGGGTTGTCGGATATTGGTGACATGATTACCAAGGCCAAAGGCGATGGCATGGAGGCAGTTGCCATAACAGATCATGGATATTTATACGGAGTAAAAAAGTTTCATGATGCTGCACTAAAGGCAAAAATTAAACCAATTATAGGCTGCGAAGTATATGTTGCTCGCAGAAGCATGCAACAAAAAGAGAATAAAACTGACGGGTCGGGTTGGCATTTAATATTGCTGGCTAAAAACCTGCAAGGTTACCACAATTTAATTAAAATGGTAAGTATTGCTTCAACCGATGGTTTTTATTACAAACCTCGTGTTGACAAGGCTTTGTTAAAAGAATATTCGGAAGGAATAATAGCATTATCTGCTTGCTTAGGTGGCGAAATTCCAAGGAAGATTATTGACGAAGGAGAAGCTAAAGCTGAAGAGGCTTTGCTAGAATACAAAGATATTTTTGGTGAAGATTTTTATCTTGAAATGCAACGGCATCCTACGGGTGACCCTGAGATGGATAAAAAAGTATTTGACGATCAGGTTTATGTAAATAATGTACTTCTTAAATTAGGAAAAAAACATGATGTAGATGTTGTTGCCACAAATGATTCGCATTTTATAAATGCTGATGATGCTGGTGCCCACGATAGGTTAATTTGCATTGGCACAGCCAAAGATTTTAACGACCCCAAACGAATGCGTTACACCAAACAAGAGTGGTTTAAAACGCAAGAAGAAATGCGAGAACTCTTTAAAGATATCCCCCAAGCTTTGGTTAATACAAAAGCTGTTGCCGATAAAATTGAGATATATGGTTTAAATCAGGAGCCCATTATGCCTGAGTTTGAAATTCCTGAACAATTTGCAGATGCCGATGATTATTTAAAACACCTCTCCTACCTAGGTGCCGAAAAACGCTATCCTGAAATCACAGACGCTATCCGTGAACGAATTGATTTTGAGCTTGACACCATTAAAAATATGGGATTCCCTGATTATTTTTTAATAGTATGGGATTTTTTGGCCGCAGCTCGTGATATGGGTGTAATTGTTGGTCCTGGAAGGGGAAGTGCTGCTGGTTCGGTTGTTTCATATGTTCTTAAAATAACAGACATCGATCCGCTTAAATACAATCTTCTTTTTGAGAGATTCTTAAATCCTGACCGTATTTCGATGCCCGATATTGATATTGATTTTGATGATGATGGAAGAGAAAAAATTCTTTCATGGGTTAGGGATAAATATGGTGTAAATCGTGTGGCTCACCTTATCACTTTTGGCACCATGGCTGCAAAAATGGCCATTAGAGATGTTGCCCGTGTACAACAACTGCACTTGTCGGAAGCTGACAGACTAGCTAAAATGGTTCCAGATACTCCTGGAATTACATTAGACAAAGCTATGAAAGAAAATCCTGAATTGAGAAAAGAACTCGATTCAGGAAAACCAGAAATAAAGTCTGTTCTTGAAAACGCATTAACACTTGAAGGTTCAGTTCGTAACACAGGAACTCATGCGTGCGGAATTATTATAAGTAAAAAAGATCTTAACAATTATGTCCCGGTAACATCGGTAAAAGATTCAGTGTTAAATTATGCCACACAAATTGATGGCAAGTACATTGAATCAGTCGGCTTGCTCAAAATGGATTTCCTTGGTTTAAAAACCCTATCAATAATTAAGGATACCATAAATAATGTAAAAAAGTCGAAAGGAATTACCATTGATATTGATAGTATTCCTTTTGATGATGAACTAACTTATAAGCTTTTTAGCAAAGGTGACACTATTGCCCTGTTTCAGTTTGAATCGGACGGAATGCGTAAACATTTAAAAGATTTGAAGCCATCGCGCTTTGAAGATTTAATTGCAATGGTTGCACTTTACAGGCCAGGTCCGATGGCATACATTCCTGATTTTATTGAGCGTAAGCATGGCCGACAAAAAATAGAATACGATTTTCCGGAGATGCAGGAAGATTTGGAAGAAACATATGGAATTACTGTTTATCAGGAACAGGTGATGCTACTTTCGCGTAAGCTTGCCGGTTTTACTCGTGGGCAATCTGACTCGTTACGTAAGGCAATGGGTAAGAAAAAGATTGCTGAAATGGAGAAATTAAAAGCTCTGTTTATTGAGGGATGCACTAATAATAATCTGGCATTAGATAGAGTGCAAAAAGTATGGAAAGACTGGGAAGCCTTTGCAAGTTATGCTTTTAACAAATCACATGCTACCTGTTATGCTCATTTAGCTTACCAAACTGCATATCTAAAGGCACACCATCCTGCAGAATTTATGGCTGCAAACCTCGGTCGTAACCTTCACGATATCAAAAGGATAACACATCTTATTTCTGAAACATCAAGGATGGGAATATCGGTACTACGTCCTGACATCAACGAAAGTGCAGCAAGCTTTACTGTAACAAAAGATGGGATAATTAGATTTGGAATGGCAGCAATAAAAGGTGTTGGCGAAGCTGCAGTTATACAGATAGTTAAAGAAAGGGAGGAAAATAACAACTATTCAAACATATTTAATTTTGTAAAACGCATAAGCCTAAAATCAGTTAATAAAAGGAGTATTGAAGCTCTTGCAAAAGCAGGAGCATTTGATGGGTTTCCTAATTCGCATCGTGCTCAGTATTTTTATACCGAAGGTGATAATTCGGGCATTTATATTGAAAAAGTTATTAAACATGGAGCTGCATATCAGCAACAGCAAAACTCACTACAAGTATCACTTTTTGGAGATACAGAAATGTTTGAAGTTCAGGATCCTCAGATGCCCCAATGTATTCCATGGACAATGCCTGTTCAGTTAAAGTATGAAAAAGAAGTTACCGGGTTTTATATTTCGGGGCATCCACTTGATGACTTTGCCACAACGATGAAAAGATACTGTAAAGTTACCGTTGACGAAGTGCGTAATAATATGGATAAGTATAAAGATCAACAGCTTACATTTGCTGGTATGATTACTGACTCATCACAAAAAATAACAAAAAATGGTGATCCTTTCGGAACATTTACAGTAGAAGATTTTTCGGGAAATATGAATATGGTTCTGTTTTCAGAGACTTATCTAAAGAAAAAGCACATGCTCGAAACTGGTAATAATATTTTCTTAACAATCCGTATTGAAGAAAGACGTTACCAACCTGGTACACTCCAAATTAAGGTTCTTGATATTGCATTACTATCTGAAGTAATGGGTAAGATGGCTAAAGCTGTTGCTGTTCATGTATTAGCTCCCAACATTAACGACAGTATTATAAGTAAAATTGTTGAAATTTCGAAAACACATCAAGGGGAGACTTTACTTCAAGTAAGTATTACCGATCCTGATAATAATGTAAACATACGTCTTAATTCATCGTTAACTAAGGTTGAACCTAGACTTTTTATTAAAGCTATTGCGGAAGTAGAAGATTTGGAGTACTCGTTATTGTAGTAAAAAAAATGGTGTCCCGCAGATGACGCAGATTGGCGCAGAGAAAATATCGATAAGTAAATCAGCATGATCTGTGGGAAATAAAAAAAACAGGAAAAATGGTGTCCCGCAGATGACGCAGATTGGCGCAGAAAGAAATATCTATAAAAAATCAGCGTAAATCAGCGAGATCAGCGGGAAAAAGAAAAAGTTCTATGACTGAAAACGATATTTCATACAAAATTAGAGGAGCGATATTCAATATCTACAATTCACTTGGTCCTGGTTTATTAGAATCTGTATACGTTGCTGCTTTAGTGTTTGAATTAAAAAAAGAAGGGTTAAAAGTTCTAAAAGAAGTGGCAGTACCCGTTTATTACGAAAATGAAAAATTGGATGTTGGGTTTAGATTAGACTTATTAATTGACGACAAAGTTATTATAGAAGTAAAATCAGTAGAGCATCTAGCAGAGGTTCATCACAAACAAGTTCTAACATATTTAAAGATAACGAAACTAAAACTAGCAATTTTGGTAAACTTTAATGTAGATAATATAAAATCAGGAATATTTAGAAAAGTGAATGGGCTTTAGAATTAAATTTTAAGTTGAGATTACAAAAATGGTGTCCCGCAGATAGCGCGGATTGGCGCAGAAAAAAATATCGATAAAAAATCAGCGTGCATCAGCGAGATCTGCGGGAAATAAAAAAAACTTAAAAAATGGTGTCCCGCAGATGACGCAGATTGGCGCAGAATAAAATATCGATAAAAAATCAGCGTAAATCAGCAAGATCTGTGGGAAACAAATCAGCAAAATTAACGAGATATTATTTTTACATAATTATCATCGTCAAACAATATTGTTTACTATTTTTGCCCCTCATTACATTAAAAATAAAAAATCATGGCATTAGAATTCACAGACGCTAATTTTGAAGCACTTGTATTAAAATCAGATAAACCAGTTATTGTTGACTTTTGGGCAGTTTGGTGTGGTCCTTGCCGCATGGTAGGTCCAATAGTTGAAGAAATTGGTGAAGAATATGGCGACAAAGCATTAGTAGGCAAACTTGATGTTGACCACAACCCTGAAGTAGCTAAAGAATTTGGAATACGTAACATTCCAACCATACTATTTTTTAAAGATGGTAAAGTTGCTGACAAACAGGTAGGTGCAGTTCCAAAGAATGTGCTTGCTAATAAACTAGAAGCTCTAGTTTAATTTATAACACGAAAGCATTTTGTTCGGGATTTCCTATCCCGAACTTTTTTTTCATTGACAAATTCAATTTTTTATTATTTGAATATTGTTATTTGTATTTTGATAATATCATAGTAATTGCGTAGATTACTTTATCATACCATATGGGTTATTCAATTGATAATAATCGGTTACAACAACTAAGTTCGCTCGAACTTCTTGCCAATCAAGTTGTTGAGGGTACAATTACCGGATTGCATAAAAGTCCGTTCCATGGTTTTTCAGTAGAATTTGCTGAGCATAGACAGTATAATGCTGGCGAATCAACACGACACATTGACTGGAAACTCTTCGGTCGCACCGATAAAATGTATGTAAAACGATATGAAGAGGAAACAAATCTAAGATGTCGAATTATTATTGATTGCTCTTCTTCCATGTATTTCCCTAAAATGGATTCGCCTAATTTTGATAATCCAAATAAAATAGTTTTCTCTGTTTATGCGGCGGCGGCTCTTATTAGCTTGATGAAAAAGCAACGTGATTCTACTGGTTTAAGTCTATTTACAGATGAAGTAAAGTTGCATACACATTCAAAATCGAGTTCAATTCATCAGAAACACTTATTTAATGAACTTGAGAAACTACTGGATTTAAAGTCTTCAAATGCTGATAATCTTACCAATATCACAAATTCTCTACATCGTGTTGCTGAGATGATTCATAAGCGATCGCTGGTAATTATTTTTAGTGATATGTTTGACAATATTGAGAAACAAGAAGAAATGTTCTCTGCATTGCAACACCTTAAGCATTACAAACATGAAGTAATACTTTTTCATGTTATCGACAAAAAAGTTGAAGAAGAACTTGATTTAGAAGATAGACCCTATAGGTTTATTGATATGGAAAATGGGGAGCAATTAAGAGTTAATCCTGTTGAGATTCGTGATAAATACATAACTGCTGCAAAAAAGTCAAAGCATGACCTTGAGATGCGATGTGGAAGATACGGAATTGACTATGTTGAAGCTGATATTAATAAGGGTTTTTATGGAATCATTCTACCCTACTTATTAATGCGGAAAAAGCTCTATTAAGATTTTATGCCAATTGTAATTCTATATTACTGATTAGCAGCATATGAGGGTTATTATTTTTGCATATTTGTTTATTTTTATGATAAATAGAAGCTTAACTATTTCGATAAATTTACCATATAACAAAATACCCAACTTAAACAAATAAGTAAAATATGGGTTGGCATTAGTTGATTATTAGAAGAGTAAATTATTGGATATAAAAAAACGGGCTGCTATAGTATATATAACAGCCCGTTTTTTTATAGATAAATTTTTTCTTAATACTCGTCTTCGTTAAAAAAGAAATCTTCCTTAGTTGGGTAATCGGGCCATAAATCTTCAATACGATCATACGCCTCTCCTTCATCCTCAATATCTTTAAGGTTCTCTATTACTTCTGCTGCAGTACCAGTACGAATTGCCCATTCAATCAACTCATCTTTTGTTGCTGGCCAGGGTGCATCTTCAAGTTTTGATGCTAGTTCTAAAGTCCAATACATGTGTATAATTTTTTTTGCAAAATTAATTTTTTTTTAAACTAATCCAAATAAAATGTGAAAAAATTGGGAATATCATCTATAAAAGCTGATTTTCAGCTACTTAAAAGTAAAAAACACAACTATCATAAAATAAAAAAACAGATATTAAGTCCTTGGCTTCCAAAGAATTTCCTTTGCTTTATTATCTTCCCCAATTTTTCGCGAAAGCACAAATAAATAATCAGACAATCTATTTAAATATTTTAGAATTACTGGGCTAATGTCATATTTCTCATTTAGTTGAATAACAAGACGCTCAGCTCTTCTGCATACTGTTCGTGCAAGGTGACAATATGAAACTATTGAGTTGCCACCAGAAAGTACAAATGACTTTAACTCTGGAAGATCAGTTGTCATTTTATCAATTTCATTTTCTAAGAAAGTAATATCAACCTCAGATATTTCAGGAATATTAAGTTTAGAAGGTATAGTATCACAGGCAAGCATCGATTCAATTGTAAATAATCGATCAAGAATTTCAGTAAGATTAGAAGCAACATTAGTTTCTATTTCTTGAGCTTGTATTAATCCAATCCACGCACTTAATTCATCAACAGTTCCATAACTTTCAATGCGAAGATCATATTTAGGAACACGAGTTCCTCCAATTAATGATGTTTTTCCGGAATCACCTGATTTAGTGTAGATCTTCATGTTTTGATTGTTTTAGTGGATTGATAAATATAAGAGAACATGGGAAATAAGGGTGATAGGGGGGAATATGAGTAAACCACAAAAAAAACAATTAATTTTTATTATATATTGATACAATATTTCCTTTTCGGCAAACCATATTTCCCTTATATTTATATACTTATTTAACCATGTCTAGGCTATAATCTTTAACTGATTTAATATCAGTATTTATTTCATCAGATGCGATACGACCATCCAACATTCTAATTATTCGATGAGCATGTTGAGCAACTTCCTCTTCGTGTGTAACAACAATTATAGTATTTCCTTGAGTGTGAATTTCCTCTAACAAACCCAGTATTTCCAAAGAAGTTTTTGAGTCCAAATTACCCGTTGGCTCATCAGCTAGCACAATAGATGGGTTATTAACTAAAGCGCGTGCAACAGCAACTCGTTGCCGCTGTCCTCCTGATAGTTCATTGGGACGGTGATTCATTCGGTCGCTTAACTGTACACTAGCTAGTGTATCCTCTGACCTTTTTATTCGTTCACTTTTGCTAATACCTGCATAAACTAAAGGAAGCATAACATTCTCAAGAGCAGTAGACCTAGGTAGTAAATTAAAGGTTTGAAAAATAAAACCAATCTCCCTATTTCTAACATCTGCCAACTCATTATCGGTCATCTTACTAACATCCTGTCCATTAAGATTATATGTTCCTGCAGTTGGAGTGTCAAGGCAACCCAATATATTCATCATTGTTGATTTGCCAGAACCAGAAGGTCCCATAATGGCAACAAACTCATTTTCCTTAATTAAAATATCTACTTCAAGTAATGCTTTTACTGTTTCAGTACCAACGTAAAAAAAACGTGAAATACCTTTAAAATCAATTATATTTTTTTGCATTTTTTAATTACTTTAATAGTGTAATACAAAATCCTGCTTTTCTATTCCGCCTCTAAAAAACACGAGACCAAACCAAAATAAATCAATGGTTATGCTAACTCTTGTATCCTTTTTTATAATACTCCATGCACTTTCCATTCCTTTTGACCAGTGAATATCGTCGAAGACAAAAATACTATTTTCATTTGACAGTTGGGCACATTTATTAAAATACGATACTGTTGGATCTTTACGATGATTACCGTCGAAAAAAACAAAGTCAAGTGTGCTAAACTTTTTTAATACATTTTTTAAACCATTATCAAAATTGCCAATAGCAATATCTATATTATTAAATCCTAATTCCTTAAATGATTCTTCGGATCGTGAAGCTAAGTTTGCACATCCTTCCATGGTAATCATCTTGCTATCAGGATTTCCACTTTTTAAGTATAATGAGCTTATGCCAGCTGCAGTTCCAAATTCAAGTATATTTTGGGGTTGATAATACTTTACTAATCGGTAGAGTAATTGCAATTCTTTCTTTTTATGAGATCTTAAGCGAACAATTTTACCCAAGGAAAGTATTTGAGTGCTGTATGCTTTTTTTCCTGAACCAACCCCAAAATCAACAGTTTCTATGGGATCGTCACTTGCTGCTAATTTGCTACGTTGATTCCATAAAGTATTATAATCATCGTACTGAGTTTTATCTTTAAGGATATTATTAATAAAATCATAAATAAATTGTGAATGTACCCCATACCTTGTCCTTGCTGTAGAACGGTATTTTAAATACCTAAAGATTAAAAATAATTTTTCCATAATTTTTGTTTGCTTGTTAGATACTACTTATTGCTTGTTGTAATAATAATTTACCGATATGTTATTTTATTTGCGTAAAAAACTACTCTAGTTGATTGATCGCCCATTGTTCTATTCTTTAGTTTTTGATATCCGTAAATTAAGAAATAATCACCATACCATCTTACTATATGATTATTCTCATCCTGAGAAACCTTGTCTCGCGGAAAGTTGGTACCAATTTTCATCTTAGATCTATCAATATCAATGGGGCCTTCAATTGTTTGAGAAATAACTTCTCCATTGTTGACATATGCTGTTGTAACAAAATTATCATCTTCAAAAATTACCGAATTTCTTTTGGTAGAATAAGTAAGAATATCTTCAATAATAAAATCATTATTCCAAAGTAATTTACCTTCGGGAGAAAGCCCAGCAACAATAACATCGTAAAACTCATAACCGCTAAATACATTATAGGTATATGGATATGGACGTCCATAAAAATCATAATCCATGCGAGTTTCGGTGCGATAATAAGGTCGGTATGCTTCAGCAGAAAATATATAATTATCATTTTCTGTTTTAAACACATCTGGCTCGCTTAAGCTAAAAGATGTAGATATAAGCTGGTTAGATTTCTGAAAAGATACAGAGTCATTGGTTGTTTTCATACTTGAAATATCTTTTAAACGTATTGCTCCTTTTATATTGTTAAAGCTCATAAAGTCGTAATAATATAGCGACTCCTGTTTACCATCAACAAACTTCATAAAAAACATCCCTGCATTTTTCGCATCCTTTTCATCCTCAATATCCTTAAATGATAAAGTACGTCCTGTAAGTATATCATATGTTCCAAAAATCAATAAATCATTACTATTTCTAGAAACAAAAGTATAATCGCGAAAATACTTTATCGATTCAGTATTTACAATATCAATTTCTGAGATAATACTCCCACTAGTAGAATAACTTATAATATGATCAGTAATATATCTTCTATCTTTATTTTGTTTTACAGCAACATAAAATATACTATTTGCCCTATCTGCATACATTGCCTCAATATAGCCTTGCACTCCCTCGTTGATATGTACAGGATTTACATCACCCGTAACTAAATTAACAAAAACAACATCAGTAATATACTTCTTTATATTTAATGCGATACATGCAGTATTATCAATAACTTCAAAACCTGCAACTTGAGCTTTCAGTGGAATAGACCCAGAAACTTGAGTAAAAGATTGTTTTTTGATGTTATAAATCACAATCTCATAATAACCATATTCAAATCTTTCGGAATTAATGTTTTTAAACAGAAAGTAAACATTTCCATTAGTAATTGTTGTTGACACAAATTCCATCTTATCATATAATGGGACAAATTTTAACCATTGCTGCTTTAGCTTAGTATCAAACAATCCAAAATACCATTTTCGTTTTTTCTCTTTATTAACTTCTCCACTTTCGTAGAATATTAATAACCCATCGGCACTAATAGTCTCAACATGAAAATGTTCAACATCTATATCCGAAGCAACCTCAATACGAACAGCATCAAGCTTCTGGGCATAAATATAACTTGAGGAAATTAGTATGATGAAAAGAAATAATTTTTGTAGCATTTATTGTAAAATAGTTACGATTTCAAAACGTATAAAACTTGATAAAATTACAAAAAAAACAAATAAAAACCCCATCTACAATTTGCAGACAGGGTTTTTATTTTAATATGTAACTTTGAGTCCACCCCGAAACGTCACAAAATTAAAATTGTTTCTTTTTGGAGTAGACTCAATTATATTACTTAACAGTAAGTTTTCCAATTGATCGTTGACCATTATAATCTATAGTTTCAACTATATACAATCCGCTTGTAAGAGCTTCGATATTAATATAATTTGAACCTGTACTTATTTTACTATCAATTACTAATTTACCAGTAATAGTCATAATTTTAATTACACCATCATCATTACTTGTAACATTAATAGTGCTTGTTGCAGGATTTGGATAAACATTAAGTTTTGATATGTTATTATCATTTATACCAGTATTTAACACACCAAGAGTTTCAATATTATCAAGTTCCCATGTGGCACTACCATCAGTTGTACTTGTAAAAACAAAAGCTATGTGAGTAGATGCACTACTATAGGCAGAAATATCAACAGTACCAGCATCTATAAAATCCCAACCGCCTTCATGCCAAATAAATAAGTCAGAAATATCAGCCCATGTACCACTAGTGCTAGGGTCACTGGTGCCATCATAATCAGTAGAAATTTTAACAAACAAACCATCATTTGTGGCATAATTACGAGCCTGCTCAAAGGTAAATGTTATATCAGTATATTCATCTAAGTTTAAAGCAGGTGATATTAACCAGTCTTCGTTATCAAAAGGAGCACCATCATAACCTGTCATTTTTGCACAGCCAGGAGGGTTGCCATATGTATCAGCCCATTCCCATACCTGATCGCCAATAACATTGTATGGAGTCCAGCTTCCAAGACCTGTGTCAAATCCTTCAGAATTTATCACACTAATATTTGCTGTAGTAGAAGTAGATTCAGGAGCAGATCCATCAGTCTTATAATCAATATCAGTACCTGAGTTTGTATATGGAAAAATAGTAAATGCATATGATGTATTTGATTCAAGACCTGTGAAAATATATCCACCATCACCATAAAGTACATTTACAGCAGCTTTGCTATCAGTCCAATCTAAATCGTTTGCCACAGGAACACCATCAACAGGAATGTCGAAGCTTTTTGTAACTAACTTTTCTGCAAGTATTAAGTAAGCAGAAGGAAGCTGGTCACCAGTTGCATCATCCCATGTAACATTAATACTTAAACCATCAGTTGTAGCAGTAAATACTGTTGGATAGTTTGTAGGCTCAGGATAGGTTGTTTGATCATTTACAAAACTAAAATCATCGTAATATACAAATCCGCCAGGGTTATCACCTTTATAAACACGAACTTCAAGATAAAATTGAGTGGCACCAACTGGAGCAATAAATTCCTCATCATATAGTTGCCAATCAGGGCTATCTGCTGAATAATCAGATTCAATTGTAGATCCAATTGGAGCTCCTGAATCATCCATCCATTTCGACCAAACTCTTGTTCTGGCATTAACATCATTATCAAAATAATAATAGCTTAATTGATAAGTGCCGCCAGCAATAATTCCGGTAATATACTCATGACCAAAATCTTGAGTACCATCAGCTGATTGTTGCATTGCAGAATAAGTTCCGCTATGAACAATTGTTGATTCTTGAGAAATGCTCTCAGCATGATCCCAGTTAGAAGGTGTAGTTGGATTGTCCCATGATTCGAGATCACCATTAACAACCAAATTTTGTCCGATTAATGACATTGACACAAACAAGGTAAATGCCAAACTAAGTAAGTAAATTTTTTTCATCTTTTTATTTTTTAGTTTATTATTTTAAAACAGTAAACCAGACAGCAATTTTGAGATTGCACACCTGGTTTACTAATTAATTTTATTTCAATTATAGCTTATTTAATAATTAGTTTTTGAACAAGCATACTGTTTGTTGCTTCGTCGAATAAACGAACGAAATACAATCCTTTATGCAAATCAGAAAGATTTATTTCTTCTGAATTTCCAATGGTATTATTATAAACCTCTTTACCAGTAATATCTAATACAACAACGTTAGCAGTTTTATCATCTGCGAAAGCTACTGTAAATATACCAGATGTTGGATTTGGATAAATAGCAAATGTAGTTGCAGTTACATCGTTGATATCAGTAACAACTATTGAAACAACATTTGAAGGATCTGACTCACCACCTTCATAAACAGCAGTTACAAAATAATCATGAGAACCAATTGAAGGCTCAGGATCATTATATTCAGTAACTTCAACAATTGCAGCATTAATTTGTACATCATCACGATAAACGTTATAACCCAATAGCTCTGCAGTTACGCTTTTGCTAGATGTATTTGCATAAACATAATTAGATGGAGTGGCAGTATAACTAATACTCTTAGTTCCTTTAGCTACAACTGGCTTAACATTGTTATAAACAATTGCTGATTTAGATGCACCAATATAGAAATCATCAACAAGCAAAATAAATGCATCGTTTGAAACACATTGGATTGCAACATAAATATTTTGTCCATCATATGCAGCAAGATCATAACTAAACTCAGTCCAATCATCCACAGGAGCTTCAACATAATCTCCTTCAGAAATTATTGTGAAGTCAGCAGGATCAAGTCCTGTTGTGGAAACACCAACTCTAAATCTTTCAAGACCATAATCGTCTGTGTAAGATTTTGCCCAGAATGACAAGTTAAATCCGGTACCAATACCTACTAATGGAGTCATCATCCAATCATCATTTGGAGGAGCAGTTGCTGCAAAACAAGCTGCTAATTTATCACCTGAGTGAGGAATAATATCTTCAACCGCAGGTGTTGTTTGCGCAGGATTGAAAATAATAAATGATTGTTCAGCGTAAGCATTTGGCCAGTCAATATCAGTCATACCATAGGTAGTACTCATATCAACATCAACATTTGTCCAAGGCATAAACTCAATTACGAAATCATCATATGACTCAAAGTCATCTTCAAAACCAAGTGTTGCAAAACCATCCCATGTTAATTGAACATCATCGTAAGGTCCAACTGTACCAACTAAGTTTGTTGGTGCTGGGAAATCGAAAACAGTAATATAATTCTCATAAGTTACTTCATCGGTATTTGTACCATCGGTAACAAATAAAGTTACATCCCATTCTCCTTCGGTATCATAAAGGATTGCTGGAGGAGTTTGTCCGAAATAAGTATCGGGTGTTCCACCTTCAAAAGTCCATGTCCACTCTGTTGGATCACCAATTGTTAAATCGGTAAACAATACGCTTTC
>Ga0164318_10003631_pt1 | contig 14664 bp, 15 predicted proteins | sample GuaBasSedimGuay9_FD_113734 | JGI IMG/M metagenome (GOLD analysis project Ga0164318, IMG submission 113734) | Subseafloor sediment microbial communities from Guaymas Basin, Gulf of California, Mexico - Guay9, Core 4571-4, 0-3 cm | ecosystem: Environmental > Aquatic > Marine > Hydrothermal vents...
ATACGGGGATTGAGGCGAAGCAACAGTGACATAAAAAGGCGCGGCTTCGAAAAGCCACGCCTTAAACGAGATGGTGTAATTTCTCGATCAAGAGTGTCGAAACCGGCCTCGCACGGCTCGGCATCCTTCGCCTTTTCGGGCTCAGGACAGGGGTGTTCGACCTACCGCTTTTGGAATGACAAGAATGGGCGGTTGTGATAAAATAAAACGGCAGGTCTTGCACAACCTCCCCCCGGGCGTGAATGACCTGCCGACATAATTATTTAATTATCTTCAACTGCCGTGTTTGAGTCTCAGCTCGGCCGCCATCTCCTTGATATCCTGAAGATCGCGAATCATCTCGCTCCAGCCGTACCACAGCGCGTAATCCGGGTTGGCATGAAACACCCCCTGGAATGCGCGCATCCGGTGCTTGAGATGCATCTCGAACAACGTCTGCTCGATCTTTGTCGGGGCGTCATGAAAAGTCAGCAGATCGGGGAACGGATAGGCATAACTTTCCGGCTTGGCCAGAACACTGTCTTTGTACAGCCCGGCGATGATTCTGATTCCTTCGGCCAGAAGACGATCGGCCTCACGAATCATGTCATCACCCTTGGCGATCTCCCCGCGCGCGAAATTCTCGGAGTGGCAATCCGAGCAGACACCGATCATCTTGTTGCGCTCATGATCGAATGATTCCTGATCGAGACGCGCCACATCGGCCGCCTTGACCATATCCAGCCGTCCGGTCGGGTTGCCCTCGAGATCGAGCACCCCCAGCGCCTGAAGAATCGTAACCTGATCGGCCTTCCACTGCGGATCTTCCGGCAACGGCAGTCGCACCGCCAGGAATCCCCACGCCGTTCTTACTTCATGATCTCCATCGACCATGTGGCAGGTCTGGCAGGTGGGCGCGACCGTCTCTTCGTGAAGCGTCCCGTTTTGCTTGAGAAGGTAGCGTACGCCGTGTTTGGATGCCGAGTACATCTCCCACTGAGGATGATCAAAACCCATGTGGCAGGTCTGGCAGGCCTGCGGCTGCTGAGCCTCTTTCACCGAGAAAGTGTGCCGGGTATGACAGGCATCGCATGAAGCCGTTCCGAATCCATTTCCCCCGGCTTTCAATTTCTTGATATCTTCATCGGATTTCAGGCCGATCTTATGACATCCGCCGCACCCTTTCATCCCATCGCTCAGGGCATTGGGAAGCATGTGTGTCGTCGGCATGGCATTAAGCACCGCCCAGGCCGCGGCATGTTTGCCCTTGCTGAATTGCTCCACCTGGGTATCATGGCAGTCGGCACAGACAGCCGGAGTCGGAATAGTTACATTGGCCGCATCCTCGGCGGTCTGATGTTCCTCACCGTGGCAGGCCGCACATCCGACCTCGTTTTCGCTGTGTTTGCTGAATTGCCAGTCCTTGACAATATTCGGTGTGGTTTCTTTGTGGCAATCGACACACGGCACAGCCATGGCAACCGCCGCGAAAAGAACCATCACCACCAGAAACATTACTGTAATTCGCATACTCTCTCCCCGCTCTTGATTATGTTAATGAGTATTATTCTGTCCGGTTATTTATTGGCGGAAGTTATTAATTTCCTCCCGGTATTGCTTTGACTTAAGTCAAAAATGGCCGAATCATTCTTTGACCAGCAAGACATTGATAGCCTTGATCACCGCTTTGACCTTGTCGCCCTCCTTGATTCCAAGCTCATCCAGCGACTCGACTGTGATCACCGAACTCATCGCGGCGCCGTCGGGGATGGTAAACTTGATCTGACTCATCACCATGCCCCTCTTGATTTCGGTCACAGTACCCATAAGCTGGTTTCTGGCACCATATTTCATGACAACCCTCCTGATTTGAATATTCGATTAATTGGTGGAAACTTTCGAATATTTGTCGCTTTTCAATATAATCCAAAACCGGCAAAATACGCAAGTTTTTTAGTATTTATTCTTTTTTCGTTATGGAAATATTGACAGACCGGGCCGGATTTACCATATTTCGGCAGGTTAGATTTTGGGCCGGTTTAGACAGCCCGGGCCGCAAAAATTTGATTGCCCTGATCCCGGGCGAAATATATATCACAGAGAATTTTCTTATCTGTTCAGCCAGAGGTGGTTATGCAGCTTAACTGGATAAAATACACCAGCGGCAAGTGGTGTCAGCTCAATTCACTGGCGCTCGACAATCCCCACTTCGACCGCCTCGCGGGTGTTTATGTTATCTGGCACGGCGGTAAAAAGCCGGCCACTGTCCGGGTCGGCAAAGGTAATATCCGCGACCGCCTGGCACATCACAAAAACGATTGGGAGATTCAGGCCTATAAGGAACTGGGGCTGTATGTCACCTGGGCCGCGGCGACGCCGGAATATCACGAGGGAATCGAGTCTTATCTGGCCCGAAAATTGAAACCGATGGTCCGTCGCAAAATCAGCAACGCCCGGCCGATCGAGGTCAATCTGCCCTGGGAAAAAACGGATACGACGGTGGCGGCATGATCAATCCGGCCGCCGCACCGATCACATATTCGGGCACAAAATCGAGCGCACATTCAAGTTCCTGCCCGGAATAATCGCCGGCTGTCGATACCACCACCATTTCCAGATCCGGAATTACAAAGATATATTGATTGCCGTATCCCATAGCAATTTTTATATCGTCAGGCGAGGCCTTATGCCCCGGGAAATTCTCCAGAGGCGCCAGTCACCACTGATAACCATTATAATAATGCTGGTAGGCATCGGCATGATTGGCTGTCGAAATCCGCACCCACTCTTCCGGCACCACCTGCTTGCCTTTCCACATACCGCCCTCGAGATACATCTGCCCGAATCGGGCCATGTCCCTCGGCTGCATCCACAACCCCCAGCCGGTGTTGTACCGGAACCGGGTCCCGGGCGGCTCGACCATCGGTTGATCGAGAACATATTTTACCCAGTCTTCAATTGTTTTGAAATTTCACCGGCTGACGATTCCATTTACAGATTAACATGACCGTATAATCTATTTTTGTCCAAATGGGCATCCGCGAAACGTATAATATATGGGAAGAATCTCCCTTCTCGAAAATGACAAAAAATCAAATCGGAGGGCTTATTATGAAAACCAGTATTATCTTTACCGGTTCGGGCCCGATACTGATTATCACCAGCTATGCATCATTGACCGATCCGGAGCTGGTCACCAAACTCGAGACCAAGGGGATAAAAAAATTTATCGCCCGTGAAATTCTACCCGATCTGGTCAGGGAGAAGTACGGCGCGCAGTTCACCTCGGTCATGAACGATGTCAAACAGACCGACGATCTCCGGGTGCTCGACTACAACGGGCATAATGTTTTCTACAATTTCTCGTTCGACGAGATGGGCGAGCCGATTTACCACGAACCGGAAATGGTGTGAGCAATCGCTCAGAATTTTTTTATCGGGGGCGGGTCTAATATGACCCGCCTTTTTTTATATCCGAATACGATAGCACCACTTGACAAAACGTGTATTCATATTATCTTCTTTCTCAATTATGACGGCCCCGAGGATTATACTGCTCTCTCTTTTTTTTCTGGCGCTCATGACCGCGCCGGTTATTTCCCAGACCGCCGATGAAGCGAATCAGACTGCCTATGAAGAGTCTCTTCCGGGCGGCATGACCGAGGAGGATTTGCCTGAAGAACCTCCCGGCGTGGCCTTTTTTCTTTTCAGCGGCAAATACCTCTTCTTCATGATACTGGCGCTGGCGGGGCTGGCGGGGCTGGCGCTTCTTATGGGACGATGGATCAACCGCCGGGTCCGGATCGGCATGATGGCGGTCGCTTTTGTCCTGTTCGGGCTGGATACTTTCTTCCCGCTTCACCCCAGCCCGATGTGCGGGATAACCAAGCTGTTCATGTTCAAAGTTCTCTGGGGTACATTTTTCGCCGGATTCGTTGCTCTCTTCCTGGCGATTTTTATCCCCAGCCTGATCGGCCGTAAACTTTTCTGCGGATGGGTCTGCCCGCTGGGCGCGCTCCAGGACCTGATCAACAAGATCCCCCATAAATTCAAATACAAACAGTTCAACTTCACCGCTTTCAATACCGTCCGCATGGGCCTGCTGGTCATGTTCATCCTGTCTTTTTACTTTATCAGGGATCATATCGCGATGCTGGCGGAAAATGTCGGCGGCGATATTACCGCCGATATCTGGACCGCCTTCTCCGCTTACAGCATCTACGACCCGATCAATTTCTTCGAACTGCTCCACTGGAATATCGATACTCTCTGGATTATCATGTTCGCCGTCCTGGTCATCGCCAGCCTGATCCTCTACCGCCCCTTCTGTTACCTTATCTGCCCCATCGGCGCCCTGACCTGGCTGGCCGAGAAAGTCGCCCCCGGACGGATCCGTATCGACCACGAGGCCTGCACCCTGTGCATGACCTGTGTCGAGGAGTCCCCCTGCCCGACCATCATGAAGCTTATCGACGAAAGCACCAAGGCGGCCCCGGACTGCACCTCGTGCGGCGAATGTGTAAAAGCCTGCGACCAGAACGCCATCAAATTCAGTTTTAAGAAATGATTAACTAGGAAAAATTATCTGTGAAAGAGATGGCGTTCCCAAACTTGTTTGGGGATGTTTTTAATAATTCCACCACGGCTCTCCGCTTCAAGCCTCCAATCTGCAACAACATGCAAAACAATTGAGCTTCCCTAAAAAACCGCTTGACAAAACCGATAAAATATACTAACTAATCAGTTAGTTGAACTAAACAGTTGGTTTATCGATATGAATAAAACAGAAAAAACAAAAAAGAAGAAAAATAAGACCGCCGCGAATGAGCCGGAAGGATCCGCCGGAAAAATCCTCCGGGCGGCACGCGCCGAATTCTCCAAATACGGCCTCGCCGGGGCACGGGTCGACCGTATCGCCGAAAAATCCGGCATCAACAAAGCGATGATATATTACCATTTCGGCTCCAAGGAAAAACTGTACCAGGAGGTCATCGGCTACCATCTGTCCCGAATCGCCGATTTTATCGGACACGCCTCCACCGAGGCGGCCGATCCCGAGCAGATGCTGGCAAAAATATCCGATTTCTACCAGGATATGTTTCTCCATTCCGCCGATTTCCGCCCCATCTTCCTCCGCGAACTTGCCGAGGGCGGCGGCCGCCTTAAAGACGCCTTCGCCTCGGTATTCGCCGAGAAAAACATACAGCTAAAAATGAAAGCTATAATAGACCGCGGTAAAAAAGAAGGGATATTCCGAAATATCGACAGCATTCATGCCATCATATCATTCGTCGGCATGAACATCTTCTACCTTATCGCGGCCCCAATCGTCAATCAAATGTGGGAGATAAAAGATGCCGAAAAATTTATTCAAAAGCGCAAGAAAACGGTGCCGGATCTTTTCCTGTATGGTCTCCTCGAGCGATAGATTTAAATTTCTGCCGACCCTGATCCTGTTACTGATCTTCATGGCATCAACCGCCCCGGCCATGACTCTGTCTTTATCCGAGGCGATCCAGGCGGCTGACCGAAATTCATACACAGTGCAGGCATCGAGGCATGATTCGCTGGCGGCTTCTTATGACTACAAAGCGGCTCGCTCGGCACGGTACCCTTCGCTCAGCATTGAGGCCCGCTCCAGCTTTGCTGACAATATTCCCTCGATCGAATTCCCCGGTATCGGCGCGCGTGATCTCGGCGCCAAAGAAAATTACCAGGCCGATATCAAACTCACGGTACCGCTGTTTACCGGCGGACGAATCGCCTCCCGGATACGCGCCAATTGCGAAAATGTTCTGGCCGATGCCTTTGCGCTCGAGGCCGAACGGATGAACACGGCCTACAACTGCCGCCGGGCATATCTGGCAACCCTGCTGTCCGAGGCGGTGGCGCTGTCAGCCGAAGCTTCGCTGAAACGTATTGACATAATCCGTCGCAATGTGGCCGATCTGCACACCAGCGGGCTCGCCGATTCGATAGACATCCTCGAAACCGAACTGGCTTACCAGCAGATGCAGTTGACTGTCTCGGAAAAACAGACCGCCGCCGCCAATGCCAGACTGAACCTGGCCCTTATTCTCGGACTTCCGCCCGATACGAATGTGCAGTTGACCGAAAAAATAACCCCTCCGTCCAAAGACCTGTCCGTTATATCCTCACCCGCGCCGATCGATCGCCCGGAACTCAAAATGCTCGACAGTAAAATCCGCTCCGCCGAACATCTGATCCGATTGAACCGCTCCGAATATTTCCCCGAGATCAGCGGCTATGCCGGTTATTCATACGGCAAACCCAACCGCGATTTTTTCAACAACCAATGGGATGATTACTGGACCGCCGGGCTGGCGCTCAAATGGGAACTCAACCTGGGCGGCGGAACTTCGCATCGCACCAACGCGGCGCACCAGGCGGCCGGCTCGATCCGCATGTCGAAAAACGATCTAGAACGATCACTGACCATCCTCGCCGAAACCTCGGCCCAAAATGTCGATCTGGCATACCGGACAGTACTCACCACACAAAAAGAATATGATATCGCCCGAAATAAATACCGCCTGGCCGAAAAAAAGCAGAAAGCCGGTCTGCTTACTGTCAACCGCCTGCTTGAAATCGAGGCCGAACTTACCGCCAGCGAACAGCAATACCGGGCCTCGATTGTGAATTTTTATATAGTGCAGTCCGAGCACCTTTACGCCGTCGGATCGGAAAAAATATACGGAGGATTATAAAATGAAAGTTGTTCCAACAATATTCCTGTTATCACTAAGTCTGCTCCTGGTGTCATGCGGGGTCGATCAATCCGCCCCCGGCGGTTCCGGGCTGATTGAATCGACAGAGATAATCGTCTCGTCCGAAGCCGCCGGCAAACTCGAAGCTGTTTTCTTTGAAGAAGGCGATAAAATCATCGCCGGCGATACTATTGGTATCATCGACACTACCACCGTCGCGCTCAATCTCGACCGGGCCCGCGCCGTCCGCCGGGCGGCCGTGACCCAGACAGAACTTGCCGCGCTCAACAAAGAGCAGGCGGCGTACAATTTCGACCTAGCCCAGAAGGAATTCGACCGCATGACCGCCCTGATAAAATCAGGATCGGTCAATCAACAGCAGTACGACAAAGCTGAAAATACTTTTAACCTGGCCTCTCTGGCTAAAAGGCAGGCCGCCGCCGCGCTTGATGCCGCCCGTGCCGACCTGAATAAAATAGATGCCGAAATCGCCCTGCTCGACAAGCGTTTGCGCGACTGTTTCCCGGTCGCGCCCATGAGCGGGTACATGACCGATAAGTTTATCGACCCGGGTGAACTGGCCGGGGTCGGGACGCCATTTGTAAAAATATCCCGCCTCGATACCGTCTGGGTGAAAGTGTACCTTCCCGCGGCCGACCTGACCGGAATCAAACTCAACGACCGCGCCGAAATCGATCCCGAGGACGGCGGGGATGCCGTCCCGGGGTACATTACATGGATATCCTCCGAAGCCGAATTCACACCCAAGAATGTCCAGACCAGAGAAGCCCGCGCCGACCTGGTTTATGCCGTGAAAATCACCATCCCCAATCCGGATGAAAGACTTAAAATCGGAATGCCCGTTTCCGTGATTATACCATGAATGCCGTCGAAGTAAAAGATTTGTCAAAAAAATACGGCGATCTCACCGCCGTGGATAATTTTTCATTCTCGGTCGCAAGGGGTGAACTGGTGGCGGTGGTCGGTCCCGACGGAGCCGGAAAGACCACCATCTTCCGTATCCTGTGCAATCTGATCGATTACGATTCGGGCGATATTATCATTGACGGCCGCAGCCATCGCACTGAGTTTGAGACTATAAAAAATATCCTCGGCTACATGCCCCAGCATTTTTCCCTCTATCCCGATCTGTCAGTCGAGGAAAATCTCAGTTTTTATGCCGGACTGTTCGGGCTTGATCGCACACAATTTAATAATAAAAAAGAATCGCTGTATAAATTCTCCGGGCTTGGCCCGTTCGCCGATCGCCGCGCCGCCGATCTGTCGGGCGGGATGAAACAGAAACTCGCACTCAGTTGCAACCTGATTCATGATCCGGAAATACTCCTGCTTGACGAACCGACCACGGGGGTCGACCCGCTCTCACGGCGTCAGTTCTGGGATATTCTTAAAACACTCAAGCATTCCGGATCATCGATTGTCGTCTCGACACCTTACATGGATGAGGTTGCCCTGGCCGACCGCGCGGTGTTTATCTATCAGGGACGCAAACTGACCGAGGGAACACCGGACGAACTGATCGCTCAATTCGACGGCAACGTTTACCGTGCCGACTTTTTCCCGTCGGCTAAATGCATGGAGCAACTCGAAAAAATCCACGGCCTCTCCTCGCGACGATTCGGCTCGACCATACATCTTTATACCAAGGCCGATAAGCCGATTGACACTTACTATGATGACCTGGCTTCGGTCGGTATCGAGCAGGCGATGCTCCAAAAAATCGATCCCGATCTCGAGGACGTTTTTATTCAACTGATCGGGCAATGATTATGGCTTACGCTGTTACCATAAATGATCTGACAAAACGATTCGGACGGTTCACCGCCGTTGACCGGATCAGTCTCAATGTCGAAAAAGGCGAGATATTCGGCTTTCTGGGCGCCAACGGTGCCGGCAAAACCACGGCCATCCGGATGCTATGCGGCCTTCTGATTCCAACCTCGGGCGGCGGCACTGTCGCCGGGCTGGATATTTACAAAGAAAGCGAGATGATTAAAAGGTCGATCGGCTATATGTCGCAAAAATTCTCGCTGTACGGCGACTTGACCGGACGCGAGAATCTTACCTTCTACGGTTCGGTGTACCGCATGAATAATGGCGAGATTAAAAAGCGTATCGATGAGCTGTCGGAATACCTGTCGCTCGATAAATTCATCGACCGCCCCTGCGGCTCGCTTCCGCTGGGATGGCGCCAGCGACTGGGACTGGCCACCGCACTGATACACCGACCAAAAATATTATTCTTGGATGAACCGACCGGCGGCGTCGATCCGGTATTCAGGCGTCGTTTCTGGGAAATTTTGTACCGCCTGGCCGACCGGGGCACCACCCTGTTTGTAACCACTCACTATATGGACGAGGCCGAATTCTGTCGGCGCATCTCGATCATGCACCGAGGTAAAATAATCGAGGCCGGGGTACCGGAAAGACTGGTGCAAAAATACGAACAGCCAGACCTGCAGGAACTGTTTATCAAGCTGATAACCGAGAGTGAGGCCAATGCGAAAAATATATAACATCGCGGTAAAAGAGGTCCGGCATATCCTTCGCGATATCCGCTCACTGACCATCGCCATCGCCATGCCGATTCTGATGACGCTCATCTATGGTTACGCCATCAATCTCGACATAAAAAATATCACCCTGGCCGTGATCGATCTGGATCAATCACAGGAATCGCGCGAGCTGGTTGCCCGGTTTTTCAATTCCGGTTATTTTGTGCCTTCGCTTGCTCCCGCCGACATAAACGACCCGGAACGGGCTCTCAAGGCGGGTGACGCTTCCGGTGTACTGACCATCAGATCCGGGTTTGCCGAAGCGGTACATAGCAAACATGAATTTCAACTCGGTCTGCTGGTTGACGGTGCCGATGCCAACACCGCTTCGGCCGTCTCCAGTTATTCGAATATTATCCTGGGTGAATATTTAAAAAGCAATTTGCCGGTAGGGTTCCAGATACCCGGCGTAAATATATCCCAGCAGGTACTTTACAACCCCGATCTTAAATCATCTCATTTCTTTGTCCCCGGCTTAATAGCTATCATTCTGATGATGATCTCGGCGCTTCTGACCTCAATCACCATCGCCCGTGAAAAGGAAACCGGCACCATGGAGCAACTGCTGACTTCGCCGGTGACTTCAAAACAGATAATTATCGGCAAGGTGCTTCCGTATATCGGGCTGGCGCTGATTGACGGAATGATTATTCTCGCTTTTGCAGTCTTTCATTTCGGGGTGCCGTTTATCGGCTCGACCCTGATGATGCTCCTGTTCGGGCTGATCTACATCATCGCCGCCCTGTCGCTGGGAATACTAATCTCGACCCTGGTCAAAACCCAGCAACTGGCGATGCTGGCGGCCATGCTGGTCACCATGTTGCCGTCGGTGATGCTTTCCGGGTTCATCTTCGAAATCAAAAACATGCCGACCGTGCTTCAGTATGTTACCTATATCGTGCCGGCACGGTACTTTATCCAGATCATCCGGGGGATCATGCTCAAGGGATCGACCCTGAATGTCCTCTGGGTCGAGGCCGCTTGCCTGCTGGCGATGACCGTCATACTCCTCGCTATCGCGGCCAAACGCTTCAAATTGAAAATAGGTTAGGACCATGTTTAGAACAGTTGCGGCATTGATAAGAAAAGAATTTTACCAGGTTATTCGCGACCGCGTCATGCTTCGTGTCATATTCATCATGCCGATAGTCCAGCTTTTTATTCTCGGCTATGCTATCACCACCGATGTCAAAGAGATCGACATGGCCGTTTATGATTTCGATAACTCCGAGCAGTCGCGTGAATATATCCGCTCTCTTTCAGCCGGCGATTATTTCACAGTTGGTTCATCGGAGCGGCGGCTTCTCGAATCCGACATCGAGTTCCGGGAAAACAGGTTCCGTTCGATACTGGTCATCCCTGAGGATTTCTCCGAAAAACTTCAGCAGTCCAAACCGGTCACAGTCGGGTATATAGTCGACGGTACCAACGCAAACTCGGCCGCGGTGGCGTCGGGTTATGCCGGCCTGATCACCCGGCGGTTCAACGAAAAGATGACCGGATTCAAAATGCCGATCAGGATGAACGAAAAGAAGCTGTATAACCCCGAAGGCGAGTCGGTGTACTTCATGGTCCCCGGTATTGTCGCGGTTCTTATTACCATGATCACCATTTCGCTCACCTCGATGGCCATCGTCCGCGAGCGCGAGATCGGCACCCTCGAACAACTCATGGTAACACCGATCACCACTCCGGCGCTGATACTCGGCAAAATCATACCGTATGCTGTCTTGGCCTATTTGGAGATGTCGCTGGCTCTTCTGGTCGGTATTCTTTGGTTTAAAATACCATTCGCCGGATCATGGCTCCTGCTATATGGTTTGTCGTTTCTGTATATCCTGACCACCCTCGGGATCGGGATGTTCATCTCGACCATGACCAGGACACAGCAACAGGCGATGTTTTTCGCGTGGTTTGTTTCAATCTTCGCACTTCTGACTTCCGGTTTCTTCACTCCTATTTCCAACATGCCTGAATCGGTGCAGTATCTGACCTATCTCAATCCCCTGCGGTATTTCATGACTGTTATCCGGGCAATCATGATGAAAGGGGCGTCGTACGATATCCTCTATCCCCAGATATTCGCGATGGCCGGTTTTTCCGTCATTCTCTTCGGTCTCTCCTGGATCCGCTTCTCGAAACGCGTGAGCTAAAGGTTCATGAATATATAATGTCATGTTCCCGGCAATTTTACTATCGAATTGGTAACGATTTTCGGCCGTTTTTGCCGAAAATAACGATTTTTTTCGTTGTACTATAATTGGACTCATGGAATTACAAACATTCGGTTTTGTTTTGTCGCCTGCGCGCGTTTCAATATCACATTTTTTCGCGCCATCAAAATCATCACCAATTTACCAGTACCAAATGTTGCGTTACAGCGGGCCTGGTTTGCCCGACATTTGTCGGGCGTGGTGCTCCACAGCTTGTCGAAGATCCCGAGTTTTGAGGGGCTGTGGGTTAGTTTGCAAAGGCAACTCAGCCACATATTCTGTTGTTTTAGCCTCCCCAAACTCGGTTTTTTACAAAACCTGTTTGAGGCTGCCACCCGGTCTCTCTTAAAATGACTGATTCCCATATTTCTTCCTCCTATATATATCCCCATATTCCAATTATCACCGATTTGGTAACGATTTTGCGATAGATGTTACATGTCCTATAAATTTTAAAGCCTTACTCCTAGTAGGAGATTGAATCAGCCATTTAAAGTTATATGATACTTTTTTCACAATTTTACTTGATTTTTGGTGTTAATCTACTAATTTGGGTATAGTGTAATGGCCGAAATCTTACCAAATTTACGCAATTACTTCAACAATTGCCCGGCAATATCGTAAATTTGGGTGGAGCTAATTTTATAATTCACTGTATAAGAGAAATATGATCAAAGCAAAGAAGTTTAAATACCCACCTCTTACTGAGGTCGCATTTGAAATTAAATTCGATCCAAAGCTAAGAATATTTGATAAGCTGTCTGATTTCCAAGAGCTAATCGCGAGTAAATTACCCCAAATCGGCGAAGAGCATCTTTTCCCTTTTTCTTCTAATATGCCATTGGAAGATTCCACCAGGAATTTAAAAAAAAGAGTCGTATTTGAAGATAGCGCAAACAAAAAACTACTTCGACTATCTGTTGATGGTTTTAATTTCATTGAAAAGTCATATGAGTCCTTTGCCAAATATCAGAAAGAAATTGCCACACTGTGGAAAGATTTCAGTGATATTATGGGTAATTTATCCTTAAACAGAATCGGATTAAGATACATTAATCATCTGAAAATACCTTACACCGATGAGCTAAAAGATATGGAAAAATATATCAAGCCCTATTATTCGATGGAACGCTTGAATAAGGAGAAAGTAAAATCGATATCAATTGAATCCCGTATTTTAAGAGATGATTATATTTTAACAATTCGTTCCGGAATTATTTCGGAGGATACCACCGACAAGGGCAAGCATAAAGTCTATTTATTAGATTATGATTGTTATTTAGACAATCCAAAATTGATTAAGAATGTGTCTGTCTTAATTAATAAGTATCATGATGTAATAGAAAAACAATTTTTGTCCGATTTAGAAATAAAATATTTAAAATATATGGAAAGAGGGGAGTTTAATTGATGCGCCGTAGCGCTATAAAAGAAACATGCACCTCTTACTGTCCTTTTATTATTGTAATAAAAAATTGCAATGTGGATGAGCCTATTATCGCCGGTTATCACCCCAACTCAACATCGCTTTATTCCTACGAAGAAAATGCCGATATAAATATTGGTCATTATGTTAGTCCATTAAGAGATCGTACTGAAAAAATGGATATTGATAAAGTCAAAGAGTTTATAACAAAGCGTTTCAAACAACTAAGCGGTATTACTGCTGTTTACCTTTGTCAGTATGATGATCACATAGAAATAAATACAGTACTCAATACAAAACATAGAGCTACTAGAAGCAAGTTATTTAAAAATCAATTGAAAATTCATGAAGCGTTTCCCAATTTAATGTTTGACTTCAGGGTATTATTCTCCAATAAGGCCATTTCTAAAAAAGATTTGCCAAGGGACGCAATCAGCTTAATATTCTGATTCTATGCCCACACAAAAACAACATATAAAAATAGCAAATATTAATGAAGAATTGGGAAATCTGATTTTAACACTGGAGAATAAATATCAACCTTGGGCCATAGTTGCGTATTTTTATAGTGCACTACACTGGGTAGACGCCTGTATAGCAAAGGATTACAAGCGCGACCCTTTGAATCATCACAAAAGAGAAACTTATTTTCCAATAAATTCTACTTTAAAAAAGATTTATATCGAATATCATCAATTAAAATCGGATAGTGAGTCGGTTAGGTATAAATCAATAAAATTTAACAAAAAATCAATTACTTCCATAAAAAATAATTATCTTGGTAAAATAAAAAGGATTATTTCAAAGCGAGTTTCATAATAATAAAGAATTTTTGAATTTTTCCAAAAATAAATTTTCATATTCTCAATACCGCCGGGCCAGGCTTTCGCCCGTTGCCTTGTTGAAGAGGTGGACTTTGTCGTTGTTGATCGAAAACCTGATCTGATCGCCGATCTCATGTTTGCCCGGAACATGCACCAGTGTCAGATCCTGGTTGATAAACCGGGCCGTGATAATCGAGCGGTCGCCGAGATACTCTATCGCCTTGATCGTCCCGGTGTACTTACTTTCCGGGTCGATCATGATATCCTCCGGGCGTATCCCGACCATGATCTCGCGCGGTTCGTAATCCGACGGTACAAACACTTTCGATATCCTGAACGGTTTTATCATCCCCTCGGATATCCATCCCTCGATCAGGTTTATTTTCGGCATCCCGATAAACGAAGCGCAAAATGTATCGGCCGGCCGGTTGTACACCTCGTCCACCGTCCCTATCTGCCGCACAGCGCCGTCCTTGATGACCACCAGCCGGTCGGCCATGGTCAGCGCCTCGGTTTGATCGTGGGTGACATAGATGGTTGTAACACCGAGATTTTTCTGAAGCTCGACCAGCTCACGCCGCATCCGTGTGCGCAGATCGGCATCGAGATTCGACAACGGTTCATCGAGCAAAAACAGATCCGGCTGGCGGATAATAGCCCGCCCAAGCGCCACCCGCTGTCGTTGCCCGCCCGAAAGTTTGGCCGGGTGATCGTCGAGCCGATCCGACAGCCCCAGAAGTGTCGCGGTGGCCAGGACCCGGTCCCTGATCTCCTTGCGGTCGAATTTGGCTATTTTAAGCGGGAACGCCAGATTCTGCTCGACAGTCATGTGCGGGTAAAGGGCATAATTCTGAAAGACCAGGGCCACATTGCGCTTGCGCGGCGCCAGCCTGTCGGCGCGAATCGCACCGATCCAGA
>Ga0164318_10003632_pt1 | contig 14661 bp, 16 predicted proteins | sample GuaBasSedimGuay9_FD_113734 | JGI IMG/M metagenome (GOLD analysis project Ga0164318, IMG submission 113734) | Subseafloor sediment microbial communities from Guaymas Basin, Gulf of California, Mexico - Guay9, Core 4571-4, 0-3 cm | ecosystem: Environmental > Aquatic > Marine > Hydrothermal vents...
CAATAGGTAAAACTTCCCGATCTTTCAGGAAGAATTTCCCGAAATTACCGTTCGTAGGTCGGATATGAGTCTGGCCCTGCTGACGCTCTCTTCAGGGCTTAGTTGTCGAAACTCTTTGTATTTCGCATATATAGAAGAGAGCAAGTTTGCTACCGTCTTCTCGCTACGGCAGACTCTACGGGCCAGTTCTTTGTTACTCAACCCTTCCCTCACCAGGAGGCTCAGTATCTTGCGTTCCATAGGGGAAAGCTCATGTTCGACGAAGTGAAGCAAGCTCATACGGTCCTGAAGTTCTCGCATCTCCCGCTGTTTGCTTATCGCACGCCAGGGGTCTTCGAAGACCACAAGTTCCGTGGTTACAGGAGAGATCGTGCTCCACTTTAGGACGGGTATGGGAACCAGTATCACTCTTTCATCCGGCTCAGCATGGAGGCGGTCCTTACTGTGCAACACCTCCTCCGAGACCACATGCCAGACCCTGTCGTCCTCGTCGAAAAGCAACTGGGCCACGGCCATCCCATAGACCGCCATCGCCTTCCTTCCACCAGCTATGCTGAGATGTACCTTATATCCTGCACGCTTCTCCTTTAAGACGATCCTGTAAAGCGTCTTAAACGCGGCACCTGCATCTTCCTCCGTCAGGATATCCTGGGGACGGCCGTGTTCTCCCTCTATGGGTTCAAACCTAAATATAACTGGAGGAGAAAGAAAGGAATAATGCCGACCTGCCTCAGCTCTAAGCTTGAATACCGCCGTCTTCACCGGTTCGACCGAGTCGTCGGTGTGGACCACAACCGTTCGGCAGATGATATGCCCTTGTTTCAAAAGCTCATCCAATACGAGCGTTACCACCTGAGGCTCCGTTCCTAAGGTAGCCACTAATACCTCACCCATAGTCCTCCCTTTCGGTTCATCCTTGTTCCCTCAACAACTCCTCCACCTCCACAGCACGATATATCGTACTCCTTCCCAGGCAGATATATCGCCCCCGTCGGGCAGAAAGATATGCACCTCATACAAAATTGACATTAAGAGTCCGACCCTCAGGCCGTTCCTTTCGAAGGCCTCCTTCATCTTCTTCACCACGAGCAGGGTATTTCCCGTCCCTGAGAAGTAATAGATGCCGACGGAGTCCGATATCATCGGCCTCATATGTCCCCCATCTCCGCTGCTTTCTTATGATCCAGTGATGGCAAACTGGACCTAAGTTAGGTCCTTATATCTGCAATAGCCACCTCTTTTTATACCACGCTATAAAATCTCCCGGGGTACCTATGGGTAATCCTACCTTCTCCGATAAAGCGGGCTCCTCCCTTGGCCGAAAATATCCCCGCAAACAGAGCGCTGGAATCCAGGAAAACCTTACACTTGGCCGTAGCGCTCTTCATAATATCTCTCCCGTTCCTCCCGAAGGAGGCGTAACATCTCCTCCAAAGTTATGCCTTTGTCCTGAAGCTCACGGGCAATTTCGTCGGCCAGCTCGTCTATCTTGGATACCTTAGGAATGAGCACGAAGACACCATCTAAATCGAGCAGGGTCAACATATCGCCGCTACGGATGTTGTATTTATCCCTTAACTTCTTCGGGAGGGTAAAACCCCCTCGTCTCCCAACCTGGATTATAAGTGTCCCTTCTGGCATCTCTCCTCCTCCTGAGTTATATCACCCATCTCCGCGGCTTTCCTGTGCTCCTCGGCCACCTTCCTCCTGAGCCACTCGGGCCTTAGGACCTTCACCCTGCTCCCGTAGTAGAGCACCCAGTGCACGAACTCCGGGGTGATCCCGATGTGGAACTTGACCCTCACCGAACCGTCGGGAAGGAACTCCACCTCTTGGCTCTTATGCCAGTGCTCCTCGGACACCCACCTTCCGGCGACCGGGTCGAACACGAGCTCCACGTCCTCGGGCTCCCCCGCAGCCCCCCTCATAAGTCCCCAACTGTCCCCTAAGTACTCGTCCAGATCGAAGTCCGGAGGGATGGTGTAAGGTTCGTCCAGAAGTCGAACCTCCCTTATCCTGTCCACCTTGAAAAGCCTCACCTCCCCCCTGAGGTGGCAGTAAGCGGCCATCTGCCAGGAGCGGACGTACGGGAATATGGCGTAGGGCTCGACCTTCCGTTCCGTGGGCGTCCCCCTCTCCCCCGATACGTAGACTATCTCGGCCCTCCTCCCCCAGAGGAGCGCCCTGTAGAGCTGCGATAACACCCCCTGACGGTGCGGAGCGGGGACGCCGAGGCCCGAGAGCCTCCTGAGGACCGAGGAGAATTCCTCGGGGAATACGGACTCTAACCTCGCCACGGCAGCCGCAAGCTCCGACGAGTCCACCCCCGGGACCACCCTCGCAGATTTCGCCGCCAAAAGCAGTGCCAAAGCCTCAGTGAAGGAATAGCTCACCGTGGGAAGCTGGGGGAGCCTCTCGAAGTAGTACCCGTCCCCGTCGTTCTTGAGAGGAAGCTTGAGCTTCTCCCTTATTATGAGCAGGTCCTTCTGTATCATCCTCTCGCACACCTCGTACCGCTCCGCAAGCGTCCTCCTGCGCCACCTTCTGGGAGCTCTTGCTATGTCCTGAACTATCTCCAACACCCTCGCAGTGCGCCTCATATCGTCGTATCGCATGCCGGCAGGGAGGCCGAGCTTTCCCATCCTTCCCTCCATAATATACTACCCCTGAGGGGAACACCCTTGTTCCCGTCCGAGACTTTCGAGCAGATCCTGGACTATTCCCACGGCCCGCTCTGCGACGGCCACAGCGTTGCGTGCATCCTCCTCGTGGAAGATCTCCCAAGGAGTCAGCCCGCTCAGCTCGTCCCCGTAATCCGTCCTCACATGGACGTCCGGCCCTAACTCCTCGCCGCAGGAGAGCAACTTCTCCACGACCTCCCTGAAGGTTTCGTCTATCTGACCCTGATCCATCATCTCGGCCAGAACCTCTGCCGGATTATGGGTCTGAGGGATCGGCCCCCAAAGGGCTATCGCAGACTTCAGGGAGTTCTCCACGGAGAGTTGAGCGTTGTCCACACAGGACCGCCATCGTCCGAGGGATAGGTCTTGGCGGGCCTCCTCCAGGAAGCCGATGGCGAGCCGCAACCTGTACCTTGCATCCTCTAAGGGCTTCATCTCTTCCACTCGATTTCCCAGTCCGTACCCGGAGGGGACCTCCAAAGCCATACCCAACCCTTCCCTAACCTCCGCCGTCGCAATCCAAGTTCCTCTATCCTATCCCTTATGTACGAAAGCTTCTCCAAAGCGTAATCTCTAGGGTCGTAGATTATAATTCCATCCAAGGCGATGTCCAAATAGAGCGGAGGAAGGGAGGATTCGAACTCCTCCGGGGTCTTAGCTATTACGGAAACACGATGGCGCCACTTGGGAGGCAGGAGACCCCGGATGAACTTACGCCTCGACATCGATCCCTCTGGAAGCCCCTCCGCTATTACCAGCAGGTCCCAGTCGCTGTCTTCCCCCTCGTCCCCCCTGGCCCTGGAACCGAAGAGGACGACGGAGACCAAGTGTCCTCCAAGCCCTTCCCTCAACGCCCGGACCACCTGGTCCAGCGATGCTGCACTCCCGTACAGAGGTCCTCCCATACTTTACTCCCCTCTTAGCTCCCGAAGCGCTTCCTTACCACAGGTCCCCCGCTCTAGGTCTACTTGAGGAGGGCAGTCCGCACGCTAACCTCCCCTCTCGACCCTGACCAGATCGCCCTCCCTCACCTTCCTGAGTTCCTCCGGGTCCGAGGAAAGCCTCCCCACCAGGACCACCGTGCTTGCGGGCCTCACCTCCCCGGGACGGCTTATCGGGGTGGGCCCGAAGAAAAGGCAGAGGGCCTTCCCAGGAGGCCAGTACCCCACGTCCCCCACCTCCACCACTCCCCTTGCGAACTCGTCCTCGAGCCCCGCCTCCACCGGCGTGGAGAAGTACACCTCTTCCCCCCAGGTCTCGGCCGAGGACTCGAAGGGCGCGGCCTCCCATAGCTTACCCGCCACCTTATTTTCCAAAAGCTCTACCACGGCCTCTACTTCTCCGACCTTGAGCTTCAGCGTCTTCGCCATATCATACCTCCTTCCTTGAGGTTACAACCTCGACCATCCCGAACCCTTGGGCGTTCCTGTCCCCGAGGCCGGCGTCGTACGCAAGCCAGAATATGGGCTCAGGAAGCCTGAGCTTATAAAGCCCCGTCCACGCCTTGACCACGGTCCCTCCCCCGGGGTGAGGGAGCTTGAAGACCTTAAGGTCCCGGGAGGAGACCCCGAGGGGGGCCACGCTGCACCTTCCTTCCTCCCTCCCCCTCCTAAGTTCGTCCACATCGAGCCTCAAGGCCGCCGCCTTCCTTTCGAGGTTGTCCAAGACAAGCTCCACGAAGTCCCATTCGTGGGGGCTCGGGAAGTAGGTCTTCCTCCTTCCTTCTGCGGTGTAGAGGGTCCTGTGCACGGTTATGGGCGATAGGGTCCTCACCCTCGCCTCCGCCCAGCCGGGCTCGGGCCTTCCGACCTCGGGCGCCGGCTCCACCTCCACCGAGGCAAGCTCGCACTCCCCGCCACCGAGCCTCAACGAGGGCTCCCTCAGGAGGTTCTCGGCCAGGGACTCCAACACCTCGGGGAAGACCGAACCCACATAAAGCCTGAGGGGGCCGTGGAACCTTATGGCCCCCTCACCCACCTCGTACCTCCCGAAGAGCCTGCTGAAGGTGAAGCCCTTGAACTTCCTCCTCCCGAGCACGACCCCCTCGTCGTGGAGCCAACGGGCAACCTCCTCGGATATATGTCGGTAGATGAACCCCTGCAGGAGGAGGTTGTAGTGTACGGGGAGCGTCAAAGTTTCCGCCCTGAACGAGAGCACGAGCCTCATGCTAATTCCTTTCTATACCCGAAAGATAGAAACCCGACGGCGATATGTCAAGGACTTTTTCGCACTTGCTAAGATGCAGGTTTTATGATATATTTTAGTCGGCCTGAGGTAAGGGAAAGAAAGGAGGTGTCCATGCTCAACCCCCAGATATTCAGGGAGTACGACATAAGAGGGATCGCAGACGAGGACCTCACCGACGATGTCGTGGAGAGGATAGGCCGTGCGTTCGGGACGTACGTGCGCAGGAGGGGAGGAAGGAGGCTCGCAGTCGGAAGGGACGTGCGCCTCAGCTCCCCCCGCATAAGGAAGGCCCTGGTGGAGGGACTGCTCAAGGCAGGCTGCGACGTGGTGGACGTGGGCCAGGTCCCCACCCCGGTGCTCTACTTCTCCATAGTCCACCTCGGGACCGACGGGGGGGTTATGGTGACGGGAAGCCATAACCCAATAGAATACAACGGCCTTAAGCTATGCTATCCCGGAACAGGGGCGGTGTACGGGAGCGGCATCCAGGAGCTCCGCAGGAGTATAGAGGAGGGGGACTTCGAGGAGGGCGAGGGAAGGCTCGAGGAGAGGGAAGTCGTGGACGCTTACATATCCACCATAACTTCCAGGATAGAGCTCCGAAGGCCCCTTAAGGTCGTTGTGGACGCCGGGAACGGGACCACAAGCGAGATAGGCCCGAGGCTCTTAAGGGAGCTCGGGGCCGAGGTCGTGCCCCTATATTGTGAGGTGGACGGCAGCTTCCCGAACCACCTCCCCGACCCTACGATCCCGGAATATTTAGAGGACCTGAGGAAGGAGGTCCTGAGCACGGGGGCGGACCTGGGCATAGGCTGGGACGGCGACGGGGACAGGATAGGGGTGCTGGACGAGAGAGGCGAGATAATATGGGGGGATAGGCTCCTGGCCATCTACGCTAAGGACGTGTTGGAGAGGCTTCCCGGAAGCACGATAGTGTTCGACGTCAAGTGCTCCCAGGCCCTCGTGGAATACATAGAGGCCCACGGAGGGAGGCCCCTCATGTGGAAGACAGGACATTCGCTCATAAAGGCCAAGATGAAGGAGGAGGGCGCACCCCTTGCGGGAGAGATGTCCGGGCATATGTTCTTCTCTGACGGATACTTCGGCTACGACGACGCCCTATATGCTTCGGCCCGGCTTTTAGGGATACTCTCGAGGACTCCGAAGAAGCTTTCGGAGGTGGCGTCCGAGGTCCCCAAGTACCACTCCACCCCGGAGATAAGGGTCGACTGTCCCGACGACGAGAAGTTCGAGGTGGTGAGGAAGGTCGCCGACCGCTTCCGTGGGAAGTTTCCCGTGGTGGAGACCGACGGGGTTAGGGTCCAGTTCGGGGACGGGTGGGGCCTGGTGAGGGCCTCCAACACACAGCCGGTGCTCGTTCTCAGGTTTGAGGCCCGCACTCCGAAGAGGCTCAAGGAGATAGCCGAGGAGGTGGTCTCGGTGCTCGAGGATTACCCGTCGGTCTCGGGGCTCGAGGAGGTCCTGAGGAGGGCCGGAGGATGAGGTTGGTCCTGGCCACGAGGAACGAGGGCAAGGCGAAGGAGATAAGGGAGGCCCTCTCCGGCTTGGAGGTGGACCTCCTGACGCTCTCGGACTTCCCGGAGGTCCCCGAGGTACACGAGGACGGGGCAACCTTCTCGGAGAACGCTAAGAAGAAGGCCCTCACGGTGGCCAAGTTCACCGGGCTTCCGGCGCTTGCGGACGACTCCGGCCTGGAGGTGGACGCGCTCGGGGGGATGCCCGGGGTCCGCTCCGCCCGCTTCGCCGGGGAGGGGGCCGACGACGATGCGAACAACAGGAAACTCTTAGAGCTTTTGAAGGGCCTCCCCCCCGAACGCCGCACCGCCCGCTTCAGGTGCGTGCTCGCCTTAGCCTTTCCCGACGGAGAGGTGTACACGGTCGAGGGGACCTGCGAGGGCCTCATAGCCGAGGAGCCGGCGGGCGAAGGGGGCTTCGGGTACGATCCCCTCTTCCTCATTCCGGAGGAGGGGAGGACCTTCGCCCAGATGACGAGGGAGGAGAAGAACTCCCTGAGCCACAGGGGTAGGGCCCTGAGGAAGCTCAGGGAGGTGCTACATCAGCTTATCCGCCGAGACACAGAATGAAAGAGACCCAGGTCCTCGGAGCCATCCTCGATGCATCTTCACTCATCATCGTAGCTAAGCTTCAAGAAATAAATACCTTGTACCAAGTTTATGGACCTTTAGGTATTCCTCCGGCCGTCTTCCGGGAAGTGGTGGAAGTTGGGAAACACCTCGGGAAGGCCGATGCCTTTGCCGTTGAGGCAGCAGTCCAAGCAGGGATGGTTCGGCTCGTCGTCCTATCCAAGTCACAGAACAGCTTTGCCCGAGAACTCCATATCAATGGAGCACTGGGCCTGGGAGAAAGCGAAGCCTTGTCTTATGCTAAGGACACCGAGACGCTGCTGATAATTGAAGAACGTAAAGGGCGCACTTTGGCGAGGGCCTACGGTGTTAACTATACCATCCTCCAGGTTTTCCCCTTGGAGGGCTACATCAGGAGGAGGATATCTTACGAAAAGGCGATCGAACTTCTCGACCGCATCGCCGTGGCGATGAACACCGATCTGGCCGTACTCAGCGCTTTGAAGACAGCGGTCGAGGCCATTCACCGAGAACGGGGGGATGAAAGATGCCAGGAGCGTCCCGTAGACTGAACATCTGTATACCAGAAAGTCTTATGAAGGACCTGGAACTTATAGCGGCCAAGGAACAGATGAACCGCACGGCGGTCGTCCGTAGGCTGTTGGCCGAGGGGGTAAAACGTTGGCGTCTGGAGCACGCCTTACATCTTTACGAAGATGGGCAGCTCACCAAAGAGCAAGCGGCCGAGCTCGCCGGGGTTTCGATCTACGACATCCTGGAAGCTCTGCGCCGGCGCGGTACGATGGTCCAATACAGCTTAGAGGAACTTCGAGAGGACCTCGCTCTACTTCGCCAGCGGTACAGCGGCGATAACTGAACTTACTATAACATCCAAAAGGGAGGGCCCATGGCCGAAAGGGTGAGGACCGTAAGGGCGGATGAATGGGAGGAGTTCCAGAGGTTCTTGGAGAGGTCGTACGGGCATTCCAAGGGCTTCTTCACGAGGTATTACCCCCACATCTACCGCACCGACGAGGAGGCCCTCTCGAGCTTCTTCGTCCTGGAGAAGGACGGCAGGATAGTATCGCACGTGGGGCTCTTCCCCTTAGAATGCGTGGCCCTGGGATGCAAGCTCACGGTCGGCGGGATAGGAGGCGTGGCGACCCTCCCCGAGGAGAGGGGTAAGGGGTACATGTCCCGACTTCTAAGGCATGTGATAGGGCAGATGAAGGAGAGGAAGTATCCGCTCTCCGCCCTCGGCGGCGACCGCCAGAGGTACAACCCCTTCGGATGGGACCTTGCGGGCATGAAGTATACCCTGACCTTCACGCCTCGTTCGATGGAGAGGGCCGGCGTGGTTCCTGCCGAGGTAGATGAGGTGACGCCACAGGAGGCCTCCTCCAAGGTGGAAAGGCTCCTTGGGACCCTCCCCCTGAGGGTGGAGAGGAGATATACCCTCCCCGTGATAGACAGGCCCGGAGTGAGGGCGTGGCTTTCCGAAGACGGTTACGTGCTCTCCAAGGGCGAGGCCTTCGGTCCCCATCAGATATTGGAGCTCGCCTCGCCCACGGGGAAGGAGCCGGAACTTATAAGGGCGGTCATGGAGAGGTGCTTCTGTGGGGAGGTCTCCCTCCAGCTCAGCGCCTGGGACGAGGGGAGGCTGGGTAGGCTCGTGCCCTCGGCCGCTGGATGGGACGCTGGACCGGATTGGTGCTACCGCATCGTGGACCTGGCCGGCCTTCTGGAGGCCTACAGGGGCTGGCTCGAGGCCAGGGCCGAAGGGATGGCCCCGTTCGAACTATCGGTGGGGGTCAGGTTTCAGGACGAGGTCCAACGGGCGACCATCTCCCTAAGGGACGGGAACCTTGAGGTAGCCCGTGGAAGGCATACGGACGAATACTACGAGCTGGACGCCTTGGATGGGGTCAGGGCGTTCTTGGGGGGACCTTCCCGGAGGCTCGGGAGCCTTTCGACCCTTCTGCCCCTTCCCGTCCACATCCCGTCCCTGGACCACGTGTAGCTACTTCTCCAAGAAGTCCGAAGCCCACTGTTGGAACTCGTCCTCCCAGTTCTCGGGGTTTAGTTCGGCGTAGGCCCTTATCTTGTCCAGGTACCTCTCCTCCTGGGAGCACACCTTGAGGATGGCCTCGAGGTGTGCGACCTTGGTCTTTGTTGAGAGGAAGCGGTAGAACCTGGCCAGCGCTTCCAAGGTCACCCCGAGCCAGGAAGTGTCGGCCTCCCTTCCCCTCCTTATGCACTCCTCCCCTATGAAGAAATCTATGTCCGAGGGGCCGACCTCCTCTGGCCTCCCTATCTCGTACCTCACCAAGTACTCCTGCAGGAACCTCTCCACCGGGGCTATGTACTCGTCCACCATGTACTGCGAGAACCCCTCCTCCCTGAGCTTCTCCTCGAATTCCTCTAAGAGCTTTTCGTTCTCCCTCTCCAAGGCAGCCCAGTCCATAAGGTTCACCTCCTTCCGGAGATCGCTTCAGAACCTTCCCTCCAAGCTCAAGTGCACCTTCCCCTGCAAGGGGCCATCTCCCGGAGAGAGCCCGTAGTCCACCCCCACGAGGCCCACCCTTGTCTCAAGCCTCAGGCCGACGCCGTAGCCCAGCCTCACCCTTCCCCGCACGTAACCTATGTCCAAGAACGGGAAGGTGGAGGAACCTCCCCCCAACCCTCTGCGCAGCTCCAACTTCGTCCAGAGAACCCTCCTTCCCCTGAACTGCTCCTCCCTGTACCCCCTCAAGGACCTGGCCCCCCCGAGGGGGATGAGATCGTAGGGGGAAAGCCTCCTACCTTCCACCGCCCGGAAGTGGAGGCCCCCTACGATCGCAAGCCCATAAGCCACCGGCCTGCGCCACTCTAAATCCGCCTCCACCTTCGACCTCGCCCCCTCCTCCCTCCCGGGATACCACCACGCCTCTGATGCGACCCGGAGGTGGCCCTTCGTGTACGTTAAGCCGAATCCGAGCCCCCAGGCCCCCTCCCCCACCGAATCCCTCACCGTGCGCTCCCTTCCCACGCTCATCCCGACCTCGGCAGGTCCGGCAGGCAGCGAAGCGCTGACCGACCCACTTAAGTTGCTGTACCTCTCCCTCAGCTTTCCTTCGAACTCCCCCTCCAGGCTCAGGGGCAGACCCAAGGCCCGGGGCTCACGGTATGAGAGGTCCAGTTCTGTGTAGGCCCTCCGACGGCTCCACCTCGCCTCCAGCCTCCGCCCCCTCCCCCACGGGTTCCGGAGCGAGAGGGAAAGCTCCCCCAAGACCTCCCCGCCCGCATACCCCAGGGCCGCTGAGAACCTGTTACCCTCGATCTTAGGCCCCTCGTCCACCCTGAGGGATATGTGAAGGCCGTCCTCCCCAAGGCTCGCCTCCACCACCTCGACCTTTGCGAAGGGATGCCCCCGGTCCTTGTACCAAGAGAGCACCTTCCGTATCCCACCCTCCAGCCTCGCCGGGACGAACTCCTCCCCAGGCCTCACCCCTAAGAGCCCCCTCACCTCGGAGCTGTCCGCTCCCTCCACCCTGACCTCCGCCACCTTCGTCCCCCAGGCCGCCCCGCACAGGGACAGCAGGACGAGCACGCCCAAGGACGCACCGGACATTTCAGAAGTTCGCCCTCACCTCCGTCCTCATCGTGTAACGCAACCTCCTCCCCGGCCGCTCCCTTCCCGTGCAGGAGATGGAAAGCCTCGTGGACCTTCCCATCCTGCGACCCAACCTCAAAGCCCACTTTATGTTCAGCCTGGGCCTCCTTCCCCCAGCCATCTCGTAGGGGACCTCCTTCGGGGCCCTGACCCCCGCGACCTCTACGTACCCCCAGACCCTGAACCTCCCGAACGAGCGTTCCACCTCGGGCCTGAAGGAAACGTAGTCCGCCCTTTTGCCCTCCGTGCGCTCCAGGTCCCTGCCGAGCTCCAACCTCCCCCCCATCCTCCCTCCTCCGAGCCCGAGGAAGTAGCTTCCCGAAAGGCTCCCCCCCGATATCAGGTAGTCCTCGTAGGAGCTGTGCCTCTCCCTGAGCCCTCCCTCGGCCCCCAGCTCCACCTCCGACCTCCCGGTAAAGAGCCTCAGCCTCGCACCGATCCTCCCGTCCCTCCTGCCGAACGAGAGGTCCTCCTCCTCGTCCCAGATGAGAAAGCCCCTCAGGGAGCCCCACCTCCCGAAAACTTCGAGGTCCTGCCTCAGGGAGAGTTTCTCCCTCAAGCTTCCCCCATCCCTGAGCTTGGCGCACGTCCCGTAGAAGGATGTGACCGAGCTGAACCCCCTCGGCCTGAAGCTGAGCTTCGCTCCGAGCCTCGCCCTCCTTACGGCCCTGTACGGCCGCACTGGGGCGAGGTACTTCATATAATCCCCCTCAGGGTCGGGGAAGAACTCCCCCTCCTCCGTCCTGCCGTCGCCGTCCCTGTCCTCCCACGAATATCCCCCCCTTCCGATCCCGGCATAGATGAACCTCTCCTCGAGCCCGGGCGCCCTCCCCTCCGTCACCTCCCCGTCGAGGGAGAGGGCCGTGGCCTCCCCCAGGGGGACCCGGGCCTTGAGCCAACCCAAAGGTCCTCCCTCGCTCCTCCATGTGTACCCGCCCTCGAAGTACCTCCCCGCCTCAAGTTCCGCCCCGAGCCACTCCACGCATGACGCCTCCTCCAGCCTCCCGTAGCCCACCTTCCACCTGAGGCTCCCCTCCCTTCCGGAGACCCCCCCCTCCCACTCCAGCCGCCTCAGGCGGGGGGAGGATTCGAGATCGTACAAGAGGAAGGGGCCCACCCTCCACCCGTGGTCCAGCCGCACCCTTCTTTTGAGGAAAGCCCCTTCCGGGCCAACCACACGTTCCTCCGAGGCCGTAAGCTCGGGCCATCCCTCCTCCCGGGACATAAGCTCCACCCTCCACCTCGCCGAAGGTTCGCCCCTCCCGAGCCTTGCGTACCCGACGGAGAGCCTCGTGTTCCGCATGGGCGCGTAGATCGCCGATACCTCCCTCTCATCGGAGCCTCGGGAAGGGGGGAGACCCCGATCCCTTTCGACATCGTATATCCTGTCCAAGGGGAAGAAGCCCTCCCCCACGTGCCTTACGACCCCCCTCAGCTTCCACTTCCCCCTCCCCGCCTTTACCTCGAACCTATACGCCCTTGCGATGTTGTCCCCGTCGTCTATGGGGGAAAGAACGTTGCCGTCATGAAGGCTCGTGGCCCATTCCCCCTCGACCCGGACCCAATCCGAAGGCCTCAGGCCGACACCGAGCGACAGTAGCTCCCGAAGCTCCGGAAGGGGGAGGGACCTTCCCGGCGAATAGGCCCCCCCGCCGGGCCCCACATATTCGTAGATCCCCCTTCCCAGGTACCTGTAATCCCCCTTCCCCTCGCCGACGAAGGAGAACGTGACCCTATGCGTACCTAATCCTTGTCCCACGTACTCGTAGTGTCCGTCCACGAACCTGTACGCCCCTCCATCCTCCGGCTCGGCACCGGGGAACGCAGCCTTCCCCGGGTCGTCCCCCGCACACCTCAGGGAGGCCAAGGTTCCGGGCGAAAGCGAAAAGTCCAGCGGCCTCCTTCCGTCCTCGGCCTCCCTCGCCCACATCCCGAAGGCCTCCACCCTCCCTTTCAAAAGCCTCAACCTCCCCCGGGCTGCGAGGGTGGTCTTAGGATAGTGGCGTCCGAGGTAGCAGAAGTCCACCACTATCCTGCTTCCCGGCTTTATCTGCCTCCTCGGGGTGAAGGTCACCTGGGCCGAGGAATAGTCTATCGTGTAGTCATCCCCCCTCTCCATCCTCTCCCCGTCCACCCACACCCTCTCCGTCCCCGCCAGGACCACTATGGATCCGTCCCCGTCCTCCGAGCGCAACTGGTAAGGTCCCTGGTCCTCCCCCACGAAGAAGTTAGTGCAGAACTTCCCTCTATCGTCCGCCATCGCAAGGGAGAGCTCCAAGCGCTCCGTCCTCACCTCCCCGAGCACTCCCTCCAGCCTCCTCCCGTACCTCCCGAACTGCCCGTCCCTCCATCCTACCTCGTAGTCCCCGAAAGTGGCTGAGAACCTCCCGCCCGAGACCTTCACGAGGACCTTGTCCATCTCCTCGAGCCCCTGGGTCGTCCCCTCGGGCTGGAAGGGGAGGTCCCTGTCCGAGAGCACCGCCAGGACCTTCGTCCCTCCGAGGTCGCCCGATACCCTCAGGTGTAGGGACTGCTCCAAGGAGGCTCCCCTCTCCGAACCCACGGAGATTCCTACGGACTTGCTCCCCCCCACCTCGAGGCGGACCTCGGGGAGGTTACGGGAGGTGCCGGGGTCGGACTTCCCGAGCCCGTAGGACCTCCTCAAGGGAAGGGCCCTGAAGCGAACCCTGAGGGTGTCCCCGACGGGGAGCGGAAAGCTGAGCCTCAGTTTCCCCTCCTCTAAGCAGTACTCCCCCCTCCCCAACTTCCTTCCCCCGTAGCACACCTCCTCGGTCCCCTTCACGACTATGTATCCCCCGAGGTCGTACGGACCCCGGGTTCCGTCCCCCACCAGGACCACCTCTTCGCAGGGCAGCTCCCCGGCCCATAAGGCACATCCAAGGACCGACAGGAGGAGGATCATCCCTTGCAGAGGGGCTCTAAGATCTCTTTGGCCCTGAGTATATCCCTCACCTGCTGCTCTCCGGATACCTCCCTCTCTATCGTTATGGGCCCGGAATACCCTAAGGATTTGAGCTTCGGTATGAGCACGGGGAAGTTCACCCTCCCCTCCCCTAAGGGCTTCTCCTTCCCGAGGGACCTTCCGTCGGTGGGGTACTCCCCGTCCTTAGCGTGGACCCCCCTCACGAACTTCCCGATAATGTCCAAGGCGTCTACCGGGTTGGCCTTCCCGTACATGAGAAGGTTGGCCGGGTCCAGGTTCACCCCCAAGTTCCCGGTCCCGACATCCTCCATGGTCCTGAGCAAGGTGACGGGCGTCTCCTGTCCCGTCTCGAAGCAGAAGTACTGCCCCCTCTCCCCGCAGTATTCGGCTATCTCCCTGAGCAGGGGTATTAAGGTCAGGTAGTCCTCGTCCTTGGGGTTCTCGGGTATGAACCCGACGTGAGTCGTTATGCTCCCGACCCCGAGCATGTGGGCGAAGTCCGAGCCCCTCTTTAGGGCCTCGAGCCTCTCCTTCCTCCACCTCCTCGGCACGAGGCCTATGGTGGAAGGCCCGTCCACCAAGTTCCAGACCGCAGGACCTGGGTACCCGGTCCATATGGTGGTGATCTTCACCCCGTACCTCTCCGCCGCCTCCCCGAGCCTCCCTGCCACCTCCTCGTTCAGCAGTTCTACGCGCCAACATGATATCTGACATGTGGGGAGGCCCAGGTCGTGCACCTTCCTCACCGACTCCTCCGGCTCCTCCCTCAGGCCCACTATGACACCCAAAGGCAGCTCCATATATCCCCCCTGTGTTATTCCTGCTTCTTCCCGGACAAAAATAGCCAATTTCCCGGAACCTGTCAAGCGGCTCACAAGACTCTTGACCTTCGAGAAATTTTATTGTATCTTATAACACCGCAACGGGCCCATAGCTCAACTGGTCAGAGCGGGGGACTCATAATCCCTAGGTTCCAGGTTCGAGTCCTGGTGGGCCCATTGCCTTCTGGGGTGGGCGATTAGCTCAGACGGCTAGAGCGCCACGCTCACATCGTGGAGGTCACTGGTTCGAGTCCAGTATCGCCCACCATAA
>Ga0164318_10003633_pt1 | contig 14659 bp, 7 predicted proteins | sample GuaBasSedimGuay9_FD_113734 | JGI IMG/M metagenome (GOLD analysis project Ga0164318, IMG submission 113734) | Subseafloor sediment microbial communities from Guaymas Basin, Gulf of California, Mexico - Guay9, Core 4571-4, 0-3 cm | ecosystem: Environmental > Aquatic > Marine > Hydrothermal vents >...
CAATTTTAAAAGGATAAAAATGGTAGCTCACGGCATTATCTACCGCTGACCATTGAAAAGTGATCACTTCGCTATCGAGTGTGTCGCCATTTGCGGGGGCCAGTAATTGAGGAGCTTCCAAATCAGGAGGGGGTAGATTTACCGTAAATTTAGAAACGCCTGATTGCACAGGTGAAGTTAATTCGGGTTCGTTGCCATAACAATTAAGCACTACCCACCAGTAGCTTTGTCCTGGTGCCAGAGGTACAGCCATGCTGGTATAGGTACCACTGGGATCGGGAGCCCCGTAGGGCACACTGGTTTCCGGGGTCAACACTGCCCAGATCGGATTAGCCCCCTCTACAGTCATCTCGCCAGTCTCTGGATCTTCGTTGATTACAATTTCCTGATCCGAACAAAGAAGCATGTAGTAGGACACACCTGGCACTGCTTCCCAACTGAAAGTCGGACACAATTCCTCAGTAGTTCCCACTGGCGCCAACATCTTAGGCGCTTCTGGAGACTCGATAATAATAGTAAATTCGGCACTGGAAAGAGTGCCATCAGTAATATGACAATAGTAACGCCCCAACGACATACCAATCGCTTGGGGGACAAAAGTAACCTCGCTTGCACCAGTTTCCTCAATCGAGCCCGCTGTGTAGTTGCCGGGTGAGGTACCATATTCGAAACGCGCATCTATTGGCACCGGTTCATACCACTGCAAGGTTACCGGTTTGTCGTATTTAAAGAAATTTACTACCGAGGTTAATAACCGAGGCTCAGCACTGAATCTTTCAACTTCCACCTCCCAAGCTTTGATGTCATGATAAGTTTGATCTGTTACCTCTACCTTAAGTGTTACGATACCAACCTGTTCCAAAGAAGGAGTGAAATCGTAACTCTCCGCAGTAGCCCCAGGGATAGGGGTATTGTTTAAATACCACTGATAGCTGAGGGATTGGCCATCGGGGTCAATAGCATGGACAGAAAAGCGCGTGGGTTGGTCACTTACTATTGTGGTGTCAGTCAAAGGAGAAAAAGTTTCAATCATCGGAGGTGAGTTAGCAGGTGGATTGAGACTTCTGATCGACACTGTCTGGATACTCTGCGGCTGAATGTCCACCTGAACATAGTACACTTTTTGCGACTCAAAGGGAAGTATCTGCAGTACCGTTCCACCCTGCACTTCATAACCGGCCGGGTCATCAGGTACAAAAAATTTGATTAAACCATTTTCAAAACCTATCGGATTGAGATTGACGATTTTGGCCTGCACCATCCAATTGCTGCCATCATTGGCTGGTGAATATTGAACATCAAGGTGTTTGAATTTGAGCACAGGATAGGAAACAATCTCTCCATTGCTCACTTTAATCAAGCGGAACTCACCGTTGTTGTTCATGGTGTAGGAGGTATTTGCGTTGATAGCCTGGCGGGTACCAATAAAATTTACACCATTGATGTGGGTATGGCCATAGAGAATCATATCGATTTGGTACTGATCGACAAAATCAGCATCGATCTGGCGAGATATGTCGTAATGATAGAATAGACACCTCAACAGATCGTGGCGAGCTATGGACTGATTGAGATCTGCTTGCAACCATTGCATTTGTTCTGGTGTAAAAGTAACACTGGGAATATCGTACATCTCCAAACCGGCAAAATGATAAGCTCCATAGTTGAAACTGTAATCCATTGTGCGGCCAAAGTACTTGTACCAGTTCTGATGACCATCATACCAGAGATCATGATTACCACCGGTAAGGTAAATTGGCACTGCCAAATCGGCGAGCAGCTCTTGAGCCAACTGGTACTGGGCTTCATCTTGCCCATTGTCCACCAAATCCCCAGTCTGTAACACAAATTCAGGATTGATGATCTCAAATTCTTTGATGAGACGTCGCAATTCGGGGACAGTATTTTCATCATCGTAATATCCAATCCAGGATACCGCTGGCAGATGGGTATCGGGGAGATGGATGAAATAAAATTCATTTTTATATTCAGGGATGATGCGCACAGCATGATGCACCTCGTCCTGTATGCCGTTGCTGGCGGTAACATATAGGTCATAAAGCTCAAATGGGGTGTCAGCGGGAATTGTGGCAGTAAGAGTCCAACTCTGCGTCTCTGCGATGTATTCTGAAGTGATTGGAAGGCTCACTGTATTGTATGGTGTTTTCAACTGTGCCTCCCAATTTGATATTGAGGCTCCGGCGTTGCAGCGGATAGTAAAATCCTCACCGGGAGTGCGAATAACCGGCCGATTCATCAAGGGGTAAGTCACTACCGTCACAGGATCGGCGGCCCAAAGAGCATTAACAATAGTGAGTAAAATAATGGTGGCCGCACTAAATATTGGTTTGAAAATTTTCGTGGACATCCGACCTCCTGTCTGTTGAGATCAATGAGCGAGATTCCAGCCAAAGATAGGTCATCTATTTTATTTTGCTTACTTATACATCACAATATTTCGGCATAATACAGAAAAAAATTAGTGAGAGTTAAAGCTGGAATTAGAGGAAACTTTGCTCAAGCAATTCGATTAGAAAATAGAGGAACGCTAAAAAAGCTGTTTTTGAAGTGATCGCTTAGAGGTGACGGTCGCTTCAACTTACTTTGCCAACACAAAATCGACAATACCTTCTTTGGGAACTGCACGTACTACCTGTACACGTACCTTATCGCCAAGACGGTAAACTTTACCACTTCGCTGCCCTACCAAAGCATAGTGCTTTTCATCGTGAATGAAATAGTCATTCTCCAAGTCTTTCACATGTACTAAACCCTCTACCAAATTTTCGGTTAGTTCCACAAAGATGCCAAATGGTACTACTCCGGATATTACTCCTTCATAGCTCTCACCAAGCTTAGTTTGCATGTATTCAGCTTGTTTAATTTTCACTGACTTGCGCTCGGCTTCCATAGCTGCAATTTCGCGTTCGTTAGCAATTTGGCAAATTTCAGGAAGCAACTCCTCCCAATACTCCCGACGCTCTGGTGGCATTCCGCCATTTACCCCTGTGTATTGCAGATATTCCTTTAGCAAACGATGCACTACTAAATCGGGGTAACGACGAATCGGTGAAGTAAAATGAGTATAGTAATCGAATGCCAGACCGAAATGTCCAACATTCTCTGGGGAATAGCGTGCCTTCATCAACGAACGCAACATTACTGTATTAATAATAAGTTCTTCATCTTGTCCCCGAACAGTTTCCAGTAAACGCTGTAAGTGTTGAGCCCGTACACCTCTTTTTACCTCTAAAGAATACCCTAACGCTTCTATCAGGCGAACAAATTCTTTTATCTTCTTTTGATCAGGTTTCTCGTGAATCCGATAAATGAAAGGTAGGCTACTACGACGCCGTCTGCCATTTTGTGCCAGGTGTACTGCAATATGTTTTGATACCACTCGATTGGCCAATAACATGAACTCTTCGATCAACTGATGACTTTCCAAACGTACCTGTTTGGAAATTCCCAGTGGTTGTCCCTTCTCATTCAATAGAACTTTGACCTCAGGAGTTTCAAAATCCAGGCTTCCCTGTCTCAGCCGATTCCGATAGAGGATCTTACTCAGACGTCGCATAGCGTTCAAGGTCTCAAAATACTCTCCATCGCCCTCATCAAGAATTTGTTGAACTTCCTCATAAGTGAATCGTCGCTTGCTGCGAATCACCGATTCACGAATTTGGTAGTTTACCACCTGACCAGAGGCATCCAGTTCTATCAAAACACTGAAGGTTAAGCGGTCGCTATGGGGCCAAAGACTGCAAATCTGGTTGGAAAGTTTTTCAGGCAACATGGGAATAACACGATCTACCAAATAGACGCTGGTACCGCGCATCAACGCCTCATGGTCAGTTTTACTGCCTTCTGGCACATAGTAGCTCACGTCCGCAATATGAACCCCTAAAAGATAATGACCATTCTCCAACACTTGTAGAGAAATAGCATCGTCAAAATCCTTAGCATCTACTGGATCGATAGTAAAGCAAAGCTGCTGACGGAGGTCTAATCTTCGAGTAATCTCCGCCGCGGGAATTCCAGCACAAAGCGGCTCTGCTTCTTGTAGCACCCGAAGAGGGAATTTAGTGGGTAGACCAAACGACTTAGCTACCGACAATACATCCACTCCAACTTCTTCTGGATAGCCCAACACTTCTACTACCCGGCCTTCAGGATTGAGCTTAACATCCTCCCACTTGGCAATTTTGACCACTACCTTTTGGCCTTGTTTAGCACGGCCACGATATTGATTGGGAATAATGATATCCCAGAGAATCTTCAGTCCGTCCGGCACCACATAGGCAAAATACTTCCCTTCGCAAAAAGTACCAACGATGTACTCCCGTTGCCGTTTAACCACCTCTACTATTCGACCTTCCTGAAGCCGTCCTTTGGAAGGCCTGGCGAACAATTCTACTCGCACAATATCGCCATCAAAAGCAGTGTGCATATTACGTTGACTGACAAATATTTCGTCTCCACCTTCTTCCAGTTCTACAAAACCATATCCTTGTGATTTCACCCGCAGACGTCCAATCACCGTAGTAGTGGTCCCTCGTAATCGATAGGCATTACGTCCATCTCTGGTAATAATCCCATTGGTTGCCAGTGTTCTCAGCAGATTGCGAAATTGCTGATACCTCGCCTGAGGAATACCCAGACTACGAGCAATCGTTTTCGATTTGAATCTTCGATTTGGATTCCGTTCCAGAAAACTTACAATCTGTTTTTCTAAGTTCTTTTGTCGGGTTGATGTTTTTTCTCTCTGCTTCATTTGGTCTCTTTTCAAGCTCACAATTAATTAATCTGTTATTGCAACATTCTACCCTTTTACAATGGTAAAATCTTTGCGGTTAATTTGAACAGAATGATAATGCTGTAATTTATCCAAAAAGATATCGATAATTTGGTGCAATCGTTCTTCTGTTTTAGCTTCAAAACGCAGTACTAACACTGGCTGGGTATTGGAAGCGCGCAGCAGCCCCCAACCATCACCAAACAGTACCCGAACGCCGTCCACATCAATGGTGCGATACTGTTTCCTGAAATGCTCCGAAATCTCTTTAACGATCAGAAACTTTTCCTCCTCCGAACATTCTACACGTATTTCGGGAGTAGAGTAGAAACTCGGAATTTCATCGACAAGTTCAGTAAAAGACTTTGGAGATTTAGACAAAATTTCTACCAGCTTTGCCGAGGCAAAAATTGCATCATCGTAGCCGTGATAATTTTCGGCGAAGAAGATATGTCCGGACATTTCACCTGCTAGTAGTGCCTGCTCCTCTTTTAATTTGGCTTTGATCAAGGCATGGCCAGTTTTCCACATGAGTGGCACTCCGCCATACTTTTCGATCTCTTCCGGTAAACTTTGGGAGCACTTCACATCAAAAATGATTTTGGCGCCTGGTTGGCGACTCAGTAGATCGCGGCTAAAAATGGTCAGCAACTTATCGGCGAAAACCACCCTACCAGTATTATCAATCGCACCGATGCGGTCAGAATCACCATCGTAACCGATTCCTACATCAGCTTTCCACTCCCTCACCTTGCGTCGAAGATCCTGAATGTATTCCATCACTGTCGGGTCAGGTAGATGGTTAGGGAAGTGACCATCTGGTTCGCAATAAAGACATTCCACTTCCATCCCCATCTCTCGGAAAAACTGAGGCGCCAACAATCCCGCTGTACCATTGCCAGCATCTATGACTATTTTCAACTTTTTTTCAAAGTTAAATTTGCTCTTCAACATTCGAAAATAAGCAGACAGAATTTCGGCCTGTTGCGTCTTTCCAACACCACTCTCAAAATCGCCAGCTTTGATCAGTTGATAAAGCTGTTGGATCTCCTGACCATATACAGAACCGTTGCCTCTATTCATCTTGAAGCCATTGTATTCAATTGGGTTATGGCTTCCCGTGACCATTATTCCCCCCTCAGTGGAAAGATGAACAATCGAAAAATAGAACACAGGAGTTGGCACCAAACCTATGTCTATTACGTCACAACCTGTGGAAGTAAGCCCGCGAACAATGGCATTTTTCAAGCTCTCCGAGGAAAGACGCACATCATGCCCTACTGACATCTTCTTTAAACCTTGGCGACGCATAAGGGTACCAAAAGCCTTACCAATAAGTTCAGCAACCTGTTCAGTTAAATCTTGTCCTACAATACCCCGAATATCATACTCTCGAAAGATGTTAGGATTTACCATAAAATCCTCCTGCTTTTAGTTTAACACTTTACGACTTTTCGGTGTAATTCTGGTAATGAACTAACTGAGAATATTTCTACGAAACGACACCCGTTACTACTCGTTCGATGCCAGCTAAATCCTGAAATATTCTAATAGAACAGAATCCTGATTCCTTAAGAATCCTCTGCACCATCTGACTTTGATTGTACCCCACTTCCAAAAATAGTTGTCCCCCAGAAGTGAGCAATTCTGATGTTACCATTGCAATTCGCCGATGAAAAGTCAAACCATCATCTCCACCTTGCAAAGCAATTGCTGGTTCAAATTGTCGCACTTCGATAGGCAAGGTAGAAAATTCCTTTTCCGAGATATAGGGGGGATTAGAAACTACAAAATCAAATTTGCTATCGAACTGCGCTACGAAATCCTCGCCGAGAACATCGGCGACTAAAAACCGAATCTGTTTCTCAACTTTGTTAATCTTTGCATTCTCTTTCGCTAACCGAATTGCTTCCGGTGCTACATCCACTGCTACAATCTCTACCTGAGGACGATAGTGTGCCAGGCTAATTGCAATATTCCCACACCCAGTACCAATATCCAAAATCTTAATTGCTTTTTCAGGAGAGATCGCTTGCAATGTATGTTCTACTAAAATCTCGGTATCAGGCCGCGGGATGAGCACCGCGGGGGTTACCTTAAACGGCAGCGACATGAACTCTGTTTCACCCGTGAGATACTGTAACGGTTCCTGCTGTAACCGCCGTTCGATCAACGCCCGGAATTTTGTCACTACTTCGGAATTCGTAGGTTTCTCCAGCTCATCTATATACAATTCCGCACGTCGCTTGCGCAGAAGATTACTGAGCAACCATTCTGCATTTAAACGCGGCTCGGCAATTCCTCCATCCTGAAGCTTTGTAGTTCCCTCTTGAAGAAGGTCAACTACACGGAGCTGCGAACCAAATTGTCGTTGCCAATTCCCCATACGAAAATAGACACTCTTAGTCAACATCTTCTTTTTTACAAGTATTTTGTTTTCTTGTACTTGTCGAAATAATTCTGTAAATCAGGGAAGAATCTTATAACTTATTCCTTGACAGAATTAACAAGATGAACTGATAGTGTGCTAATTACCAGAGTTTTTTATCCTGAGAGTCCTGTGCATCCCGTCTAATTTTTTAACAAGTAAACACTTTTCCATTCGGCTAAACACTTATGTTTTCTTTGCATAACAAAATAAATCAAAAACCTTTTTAAATATATGTGATTAAAAGGGATTTGTCAAGGGAGAATTTGTGAAGGATTGATACTTACCGCTTAACCTTGTGATCGATTACCAATATTTTTTCGGTGTTGATTTAGTGTTTTCCAAATCTGAGTTCACAACAAGGAGTATAAGTAACCAAAAACTACGGCACCAGCGAAGGTCAAAATGAGATAGAAAAGCAACAGTTTCGATTCCAAAGTAGCCTTCATCACCAAAATCGTGGAGAGTTTGGTTGCAGGACCAGATATGAAAAATGCTAAAACCGCCCCCTTATCCATTCCTAAGCTCAACATTACTTTCATAATCGGGATAGTACCACCGCCGCAGGCATATAAAGGAACGCCCGCAGCCGCAGCTACCAGCACTGAATAGGAATTTTGAACCCCTACCATACCAACAATCCAACTTGCCGGGATTAGAGTTTTTATTAAAGCTGCTACAAATACCCCCAGAATAAAATACTTGCTAATAAATCTGGACAGATGCCACAATTCTCTGAGTAGAACATTTGCCTTTTTCGGTTTTGTCGAGAGGGGCAATGGCGAGCTTGGCTCGTCCGGAAGATGAGATTTTATTGAACAGAGATTTATTACACCTCTGGCGGTCAAAATCTGTACTAGGGTTCCTGCAGTAATCCCAAGAATCAAAGCAGTAACGGTTCGGGCGATAGCCATTTCAAGGCCCATTGCTCCAGCAGTCATCAGAAATAGGATTGGATTCATCAAAGGGGATGTTACCAAAAAAGCAATCAAAGGCGGGGCAGGGAAAGAGAGTGCAAGCAGTCCTGCCACTACAGGGATAGCTACATAAGTGGACATCGGAGATAAAAGTCCTGTAATGGCAGCAATAAAAACCGAAAGCATCCATTTCCCGCGCAGAACCGAGGATAATTTATCAACCTGCACAAATCTGGATATCAGGAGAGTAACGAAGATTCCGATCAATACATAATACCACAGTTGAGCGAAAAGATCCCAGGCTGAAACAATCACTCGGTGAGTATACGAACCCTCTATCTGATCGAAATAATACTGGAGACGAGTGATTAATTCATAAATCAGTTTTAGTAACACTACCTTACCAATGTGATTCTCTTTGTACAACCAAAGTTGCCGACGCGGCAGATAATACAAACAAATACCCGTTAGATGGGCATCTTTGTCTCATTTTCTAAGTTATGTCCTATTTCAAATCGAGAATTTATTGTCCCACTTTTTATTTCCACCTATCGAAGCAACATCATCTTCCGGGTCAAGGTGCGGCCATTTGAAGTCAATCTGTACAAGTAGATTCCACTACCAACATTTCGTCCCAAATCATCCTTCCCATTCCACCATACACTATAATTAACCCCGGCAGGCAAATTTTTGTCTACCAGAGTTCGAACCTTCTGCCCGATAACATTGTACACTGTTAATGTAACATGGCCGGGCTGAGCAAGCTCAAAATAAATCCAGGTAGTAGGATTGCCCTTTCGACCAGGGGTTCGTGGGAATGGATTTGGATAGTTCTGGGATAGTTTAAAACTTAGAGGCTTAAGGAGTTTATCCCCCTCAACAACTCTGCTGGTATTGACCAATAAATACTGAATTCCCATCGGGGTATTACGATCATTATCCTGGAGTTTTACTTCTACAGAACTTTCTCCAACTGTGTTGAGTACCTTTACTAACAGTGCGTTCCAACCTTCGTTAAGTGTGATTAATTTGATAAGAGAAGACTTTCCACTTTCATTCAATATCTCTCCATTCAACCACACCTTGAGTTCATCATCACCTTTAGCAAACAGATACACACTTCTTTGACTGTCAGATTTAATCCAGGTGAAGGCGTAATTGATAACTCCACTGCCTCCGCCCAACGATAGAGTAGATCGGTCATCACGCAGATTACATTCTGCTACTTCCCAGACGTGGCCATTGCTTACGTCGCCTTCTTCCGGGGTAATCCCAGCCTCCCCGTTGAGATAATCTGGATCGATAGAAGTACCTTCGTATGGGCCATTAACCAACCAACGGACAATGCCCATTGGCCCAGTAGCCCAGCTTGATGGTTTACGAAACGGCCGACGTACTTCCTGTATGGATCTGCCCACCACCTCGATCTGGTTCATGTCCCAAGTACCGAAACCTTTAGCCGCTGCTAAGTGTAGGTGATAAATATCATAGGGATTAAAACCCATAATCTGCGCAGTTACAGCTTCAGTTGCTACCGGGTCCCCACCGGCTACAATCACATTTAGTTTCACGTCATCGCCAGTTTGGGGGCCATTACCTTCTACTCCCCAGATGCCTTCCACCACTGCATAGTCGGTAGGACGATAAGAGTACAGATCCATAAACCCATTAGGAACTTTGTCATTTCCAAAAACATGCAGACCTCCCTTACCCCAACCACCACCGTAGGCATTCTGCATATAGGTGCCAACATACTGCTTGAAAATTGTTGTTTCGCCGGGAATATCATGTGTTTTCATTGCTGGAATATTGATTAATTTATCACACTCCAAAAGAGTTCTCGACACATAGAATCCCTCCGGCCTTTGAAACCAGGTCACTCCAGTACCATTAGGATCGGGTACAGGAATTGGATCGCCACTGGGACTATGTTCTGTCCAGGGGTAAACCACTCCATCTTTGTCCACATAGTCATCATAATTTAAATCTACGATATCTACTATAATACCCTTTTCATTATCCTGAAACTCATTGACAATATCAACATAGCTCAGGCTATCAAAAGGCTCCCAATGGGCAGTCCAGCCATCATGTTCTTGATTAGGATCAGTATTGCTCTCGCCCAGTTTATGCCATTCAGCACCACCTTCGGCAATAGTTATCCGGCTGGCATCTCCATCTACTTCAATCAGGTATTTAAGCACTGCTCGTACTACGCGCAGGTCGGTATTCTGTCCCCAATGATCTTGCCCCCGATTAGTTCCTCGGCTCCAACTTTGTTGACCATATGCAGTATGTATTCCTTCTCCATCGGGACAGGTAACTATATTCGGCTTAAGCACTACCCAATCACCAGGCTGTACCACCTCCCGAATCGATCGGGGGGATTGGTCTAAATTCAAAGCTTTGTACACCATCTCCTCAATTTGTTCCTTGTTTAACCGAGCGTTCATATCGCTATGCGGATCATCTACATATTCAGGACTCACGGTAATTGGAGCGGGATTAGAAAGATCCGCATCATCCGAAGCAACAATTGAGACCACTGACATTGCTCCAGGAGAAGCAACCACCCCTTCAGGGAAAAAAGACCGAACTGCTGGTGTTCGATCGGTGTGCCACAAATCTATTACAACCAGTGACAATAGACCGAGCACTACAATTACCGAACGCAATCGTTTCTTAATCTTGCTCATGTTAATAACCTCTCTGTTTTTACCGTACTAAAATAATTTTGTTTGTACAACTAAAGTTACCGGCACGGATAGTACAAAAATAAACTCCACTAGGCATATCTCTGCCAGTGTCATTTTTGCCGTTCCACTGTACTACATAACGCCCACTTCTCTTAACCTCGTCTACCAGTTTCTTAACTAACCTGCCCCTAATATCATAAATCTTCAAAGTTACAAAAACCTCTTCAGGAATGCTGTACTTGATTTTCATTTCTGTACTGAAAGGATTAGGATAATTAGAAGAAAGTGAATAAACCTCGGGGACTCTCTCAAGATTTTCGTCAGGTTCAACATCAGCCAGAATAGTGTAGGATCTTTGAAGGAGCTGCACAGCATAATTGGTATTATGAATTCCAAAACTGCCGTCGTTTTTTACAAAGAAGTAATTATAGGCAGCTTTAAGCTGATCAGAAGTATAACTCGGATTAACAACCACATCAGGAATACCTACTGGTGGCAATAGGGTTCCAAGCTTATTTAAAAGTCCCTGAATCTCATCCTGAACACCCTCTACAATACTATCTCCATCATAATCATCCCGCGCTGGACAGTTGAAAGTCGTAAGATCGCTATGGCAACCTGAACCTGTACATGCATTTAAATTCTCTACATCATCGGAAGAATTCTCCGGAGTATCATAATCCCATTTCATAGCAAAGCTATGTTCGCCTACCTTGTTAGCTCCTGAAAGAGTATCTGCAGGTGTAGAGGCCATATGGCAGGTGATGCAGGCATTGGACACACAAGTAGTATGGGCAGAATTTTCAATATGCTCTCCATATTCTACTCCGCCACTGCCAGCCAACATATCAGCCTGGGGACTGTGATGTGGACCAAAATGGTCGTGATATTCGGTTACATAGGTATCCACATCATGTATTGCTTGATGACATCTCATGCAGAGCTTCCCAGTACCACCACTTGTAATCACAACACCATTGGCCAAAGTCACATCAGCAACCGTCCTTAACTGCGCAGGATTAGTGGCATCGTGGGGATCATGACAAACAGCACAGGTAAAAGCCTGAGCCTCTAAAGAACTGGCATTACCAATCTCTATTACCTCAACAAACGCTTTACCAGCATGACACTTCACGCAAAACTCGTGTCCTACACCAGTGGGATAACTGGTAGGAACAGAATGTGCGGATTCTTCCCACTGAACATATTGATGATGACACTGATTACACACCTTTTCATCATAGCTGGAGGAGATCTCATTATGAGCTGTAAGCCCATGATGTTCACTACCGGGTCCATGACAGTTTTCGCACTGGACGCTGGACAATGCAGCCAGATCTGGGTAATTAATAACCAAGCTGTCCCAACAAGAAGCGCTGGAAGGGTTGGGAATTGTCCAATAAGTACCAACAACGGGGGGCTTCCAACCGTAGCCTATTGCAATATCATCCCAACCATTATTTATGGCCAGGCTGTCAGTATCATAACCCATGGTGTGACATTTAAGGCAATGGATTTGATAGGACATTACGCCAGAGCTTTCGAGTATGTTCCTGAAAGTAGCAGCGTGAGGGGTATTGGCCCAGTCATGTTGTTTGTCCTCATGACAGGCAGTACATTGGGGAGTTGCACTGCCTGCATTTCCAACCCCCACCCAGGTTGCTGCGGTGATGACAACTGAAACACTGGTATCAACGCCCTGAGCGGTCGTAACTGTTAATTGCACTGTATATTGGCCAACCAAGTCCGGAACAAAAGTTGTAGATCGGGTATCTGTATTGTTAAGCTCTGCGGTAGAGCCAACAGGTCGAGCAATCAACTCCCAAAGGTAAGATGTAACTGAATCATCTGGGGAGGTGGTACAGCTACCACTCAAGGAAACAACCGTCCCTCTACCAACTGTTAGTAAACCAGTTTCTGTAGTAATTTCCACCGTAACTGCAGCATACGCAGCCATTGCAAATAAAGCAAGCACAATGATAATGGCAACAATTATGTTCAACATATTATGTATTACATTTAGCTTCATGAGTATAAAGTTCTTATTTCAAGTAAATTAGCTTCTTAGTTCTGACAAAGTTCCCAGCGTTTAACTGATAAAAATACAGACCGTTGCTAACCTGCTGACCAGCATTTGTTCTTCCATTCCAAAAAGTGTGATACACGCCGGCAGGTTTCTCCTCATCTACCAGCGTTCTCACCAGTTGCCCAACACTGTTGAATATTTTCAATGTGACTCTACTTCTAACCGGCAGAGCGTATTTAATAATGGTACCTTCCCGATCACTAAAAGGATTGGGATAGTTTTGCAAAAGTTTGAACCGCAGGGGAACACCTGCAGCAAAATTGCTAAGATGAACGCCGGTTAAAATTTTATAAGTAATCGTTATTGCTGCCTTTTCAATACGAAAGCCGCCCACACCTCCGTCAAAATCGTTGGCATAAACGAATCGCAGTTCATTTTCCCCCATCTGCAAGGTTTGAATGTTCAAAGCCTTGACAAATGTGACCAAAGTATCATGGCCGATGCCATTGCTGCTGGGCCACAGGGGTCCATTGTTGTTCAGATATATCTCAACTTCAGAGGTGTCATCAATGTCATAGGCAGAAATTTCGAGGGTAGCCTGCTCAGCATTGCCCAATGAATCCAGAATGTCGATATTGATGCTCATTTCTGTGTTCAGGGATGTGCCGATAAAATCCAATGGCAGACAATGTTGCTGGGGACTATAGATACGCTTATTTTCGGCATACAGTTCAAACTCGTAGAGATCTGCACCGGAGGTTATATTTAGTTCCACATTGTCCGAATAGGTATTAGATGGAAAAGGGAAATCTACCCAACAATTGCTGGCAAACTCATAATTTTCTACCGTCGCTACCAATTCGCCCATAGGGTCTCTTACGCCCCCATCGTTGGCCCGATGTCCCCCCAACCAGGCCCAAATATAGTAACCACCATGATTTTCGCCTACGTAGAGTCTGGCACTATGAAGAGCATAAACCCTATCCAAATCGAATATGATCATCCCATTATTAACAACTGTTAGTTTTGCTGCCGAGGAATCATTATCGGGAAACTTTTGATCAGTAAGAACACTCACATCCCCTATAAAATAATTATACCCGGACTCGGTAGCCCGGGTTATAGCATCAATAGCTACATTGGCCAACTCGAAGTTTAGTAATGCTGCTGCAGTGGTAGAAAAAACAATCACCACTACCAACGCTATGAATAATCGCTGTTTAGAAGAAATGTTTCGGACCAGATTTGACATCATTTAACTTACTTTTGTAAATCTCATACTTAACCTTCAATTCCTCAAATCTTTGAAACCCCCGACTTTTTTCCTTAAACACCCCGGTTATAACAAATTATTCTTAAGATGTCAAGTTTTGGGTAATTATTTGTTTATTTTTGGTAACTTCTTTTGGGAAACTTGTACGACCTACAATCTGCTATAAGCTTTTTTCAATACTCTATAATAAATTTTTACTTCATATCTTTCATGCAATTTTTTTATCCATTCTTTCATTAGTTGATTGGCTATTTTCTTGCTTTCAATAAAATTGGTTCCTTGTTTGCTTGCCTCAGCAAAAATCTTTTTGCCTTGAAAGGCTTTTGCCAGTAAATCCTCTTTTAATCTTTTCAACTTTCTTTGAATAGGGGGAGAATTTTGTAGCCCTCTTTGATAAGCATGATAGGCAAGTAACTTTATCCGCAGCATGTCGTTTAGGCGCTCTTTTGTCCCCTCTACATACTCCTGTACTGGAAGATTATAGGGAGGATATTTCGCTGTGATTATAGGTATGAACTCACCCAAAG
>Ga0164318_10003634_pt1 | contig 14658 bp, 11 predicted proteins | sample GuaBasSedimGuay9_FD_113734 | JGI IMG/M metagenome (GOLD analysis project Ga0164318, IMG submission 113734) | Subseafloor sediment microbial communities from Guaymas Basin, Gulf of California, Mexico - Guay9, Core 4571-4, 0-3 cm | ecosystem: Environmental > Aquatic > Marine > Hydrothermal vents...
ATAAACACGGCATAATGAGCGTATCGGAAATCATTATGCACTCAAGTAACATAGGAGCGATAAAGATCGGGCAGAAGCTTGGGTATGGAACTTTCTACAATTACCTGCAACAATTTGGGTTTGGCAAGAAGACAGGCATTAACCTCCTGAGTGAAAGGAAAGGGTTTATAAGGCCTCCCAAAGATGCAAAAAAGATAGAACAGGCCACCCTCTTTTTCGGGCAGGGCATGACAACCACATCTTTACAGCTTGTAATGGCAATGGCAGCCATTGCAAACGGGGGAAAACTGATGCGGCCTTACGTGGTCAAGGCGGTTGTAGATGAATCGGGAAGGGTGGTGGAAGAAACCGGGCCGGAGATGGTTAGAAGGGTCATTTCAAGAAGAACGGCCGGAAGAGTGGCAAATATTCTTGAAAAGGTTGTAAGCAATGAAGGTACCGGGGCAAAGGCATGCATCAGCGGTTTCAGAGCCGCAGGCAAAACAGGCACTTCCCAGAAAGTTGATCCCAAAACCAGGAGGTATTCAAGGTCAAAATATGTGGCCTCCTTTGCAGGCTTTGTTCCTGTGGATCGACCCAGGCTGGTAATCCTTGCCGTAATCGATGAACCGAGAGGCATAACATACGGCGGTATTGTTGCCGGACCTGTTTTCAGCGATGTCGGGTCATGGTGCTTGAATTATCTCAGGGTCAATCCTCAACTCAGGCTGGTGGAAAATGGTGTAAATCAGGGGGAAACAGAGCGTTCAAACATTCAAAAAACAGTAGTTCGCCGGCCTGCTCCGAGGGTGAAAGGGGGTACTTTGCCTGATTTCAGGGGACTTGGGATGAGAGAGGCGCTTAAAAGGGGGAGATCGCTTGGATTAACCGTGCTGCTTAAAGGAACAGGGCTGGCCTACAAACAAGATCCCAGGCCGGGATCATCAATTAAAAAAACCACTATGGTAAAGGTATGTTTCAGACCTCCAACATAATGGCGCCCGGTTTTATCGCAACTTCGGTTTGAAGGAGCAAATCCGGAATACAGCAGGTTCATCCATGCATAAGGAAGTTATTTCGTCCTCGTCCCTAACCCTGATCGTGTGAACCCTGAACCTGCGAACGGATACTGTGAGGTTTTGGCGTGCAGTTAAACAGTCTGCTCAAAGGAATTATTCATGATGATTTTATCGGTAATCCCGACCTGGAAATAGCTGGGCTTGCCCAGGACTCACGCCGTGTAAAACCAGGAGACCTCTTTGTTGCCGTAAAAGGACATGCCGCGGATGGTCATGACTTTATAGAAGATGCCGTTAAGAATGGGGCGGCAGCGCTGATTGTGGAATCCTCATCGGATTTAAAACGGGTTGACGGGAAAATACCCCTAATCCGGGTGACGGACTCCCGTGATGCCCTTTCAAAGCTTGCCGTAACTTACTATGACAGCCCTTTTAACAGGATGAACTTAATCGGGATCACGGGTACGAATGGAAAAACTACCACGAGTTACCTCCTGGAATCTATTCTCCTTAGGGCAGGCGCCAGGCCGGGTGTCATAGGGACCATAAATTACCACTATTCCGATAAGACGCAGAAAGCGCCCGTGACAACTCCCGGCCCCCTGGAACTGATGTCCATTCTTCGTGATATGGCGGATGCGGGCGTTACGGATGTGATCATGGAGGTCTCATCCCATGCTCTCGACCAGCAAAGGACAAAAGGATGCCCGTTCAGGGTCGCCGTTTTTACGAATATTTCCAGGGACCACCTCGATTATCATGCTTCAATGGAAGAGTATTTCAAGGCCAAGAGCCTCCTTTTCCGGGATCTTGAGAAAAATGGTCCTGATAAAACGGCAAGGGCGGTAATAAACCTCGATGATCCGGGGGGGGAAGACCTGAGACGCATTACTGATGCCGGGATAATTACCTATGGCCTCAAAAAAGGTTGTGATGTCCATGTGCGTCAGCTCGATTTTAATAGAAAAGGCCTGACTGCCAGGCTGATAACACCTGTTGGCGAAGCGGATATATCTTCTTCACTTACAGGGGATTTCAATATTTATAATATTATGGCGGCATCTGCCGCGGCCCTGAGTATGGATATTGACCTTATTGATATTGTACGGGGAATAGCAGATCTTAAAGGAGTCCCCGGCCGCCTCGAACTGATAAAAAACGACCGTTCTTTGACTATTATATGCGATTACGCCCACACACCGGATGCCCTTTTAAAGGCCATAAGGGCAGTAAAATCTCTTGCCCGGGGCCGTGTAATAACCGTTTTTGGGTGCGGTGGTGACCGGGATAAGGGAAAAAGGCCGGAAATGGGCAGGATAGCAGGTGAAGAAAGCGATCTGATTATTATTACGTCGGATAACCCAAGGACGGAAAATCCCGCTGCCATCGCACAAATGATTGAGGATGGCATGCTTATCTCGGGTCAACAAAAACTTCAGGGACTTTTCGATAAAAGCAGCGTGGATTCCGGGTATCTAATCGAACTTGACAGAGAAAATGCCATAAGGCGGGCAGTTGATATAGCAGATGAAAGTGACCTGATCCTGATTGCCGGGAAAGGACATGAGGATTATCAAATCACAGGGAAGAAGAAGAGGGACTTCGATGATCGCAGGATTGCGGCTGAAGCCGCATCAAGAGGAAACTGAATGTCAGCCGTATGGGGTGAAATAACAGCCTTAGAGATTTTTTCCCTGATAACAGGGCAAACTATTTCGGGAGACCCTCAAACTCCATTTGCCGGGCTTAGCACCGATTCAAGAACGATAAAGCGTGGTGAGTTATTCTGGGTGCTGAAGGGAGAACGCTTCGATGGGCACGATTTTGTTCAGAAAGCGGTAAAGGCGGGCGCCGCAGGGGTCGTAGTGCAAAAGCGGAACTTCTTGCAAAAACCTCTTGTGGGCAACCCTGTTATCATAACCGTAGATGACACCTTAAAGGCCCTGGGAAGATTTGCCCGCTGGTGGCGGCAGCAACACGACGTTCGGGTACTTGCGATTACAGGCAGCGCCGGAAAGACCACCACAAAGGAGATGGCGGCAGGCATACTTGAACTTGATAAAAAAACCTTAAAAAGTCCGGGCAATTTTAATAACCTGATCGGCCTGCCCCTGACACTTTTCAAGATTGATCGTAAAGACCGTAATGTAGTCGTTGAAATGGGAATGAACCGGCCAGGAGAGATTGCGCGTTTAACCGAAATAGCAGGACCCGACGCAGGTGTCATTACCAATGCAGGGATGGCCCACCTTGAAGGATTTAAAGATCTTGAGGGGGTGGCAAGAGCCAAAGTGGAGATGATCAGGAAGATATCTTCCGACGGCAGGGTGGCCTTAAATGGAGATGATGCACTTTTGCTGAAGACATCATCAGGTCTCGGCAAAGAGATTATTACATTCGGTCTTAATGAAAATAATGACATCAGGGCATGCAGGATCAGCAATTCCCAACGTGAAGGTATATCTTTCGAGCTCATGTATCAAAGGGATTCCCGGCTGGTCAGGCTGAAGGTGCCGGGGATGTATAACGTGTTAAACGCCCTGGCGGCGGCAGCGGGCTGTATCTGCCTGAACATGCCTCAGGGGCAGATCGTTGAAGGTCTAAGCAGATACAAGGGTTTAAACGGTCGCTTTGAATTGATTCTCCTGCGAGGGGATATTCTCCTTGTGGATGATACTTATAATGCCAATCCATCCGCACTGAAGGCTGCTCTTGCATCTATTAAAACTCTGGTTGAGGATGGCGGGAGAATCATAGTCGGCTTAGGCGAAATGATGGAACTTGGAGATATAACAGCATCCGCTCACAGTGAAGCAGGCCGCAGAGTAGCAGAACTTGGGGCCGAATTCTTTTTTGCTATGGGGGATCATGCCCATTATATGGTAAGCGGCGCACTGAGAGCGGGAATGTCGCCCGATCATGTCAGGGTAGTGGCAGGCGCCACGGATATGATAGAAGAGATAAAAAAGAAGATGGTTGAAAAAGATCTGATTTTTCTTAAGGGGTCTCACAAGACGGGACTTAAAGCAGTAGTTGACGGATTAAGGAACGAGGACAAATTAATTTCCCCAACTATGCATCACAGCTTCAGGCCATCCTTGCCCGATCTAAAAGTGCAAAGGTTGCAGGAATAGTGAACTATTTCAAGATTTTTGTACTTTTAGATCGGGCGCAAGGGTTCGGTATTTCGGGAAATTCCTTTAATAATATGTGGAGGTTTTTTTATATGGCTAATTTAAAAAAAATATTAATAGTTGATGATGAAGAGAATATCAGATGCCTTTTGTCCGAGGTTTTGTCAAATAAAGGTTTTGAAGTGAATCTGGCACAAGATGGCCAGGAATCGGTTGATCAACTTGGAAACAAGAGTTTTGATCTGGTAATCACGGATATAAATATGCCAAGGCTGAACGGGATCGAGATGCTCAAATGGATGAAAAAAACAGATCGAAAGGAAAAAATAATTATCATGACGGGTGACCCCACAGACGAGAGATTACGTAATGTTGATATCCCTCATGTCGAGAAAAGACTCTTAAAGCCGTTTAAGCTCAATAACCTGTTAGACGTAGTGATTGCCTCAATGGTCAATAAAGGTGAATTACAAAATGCGGGTCTTTACGAGTAGTTTTTGGTTTTCTCAAACTGGATTATAAATGCTCTATAAACTGATTTATTTTTTTCATACGGAATATTCATGGCTCAATGTCTTTCACTATATTACTTTCAGGACCATACTTTCCACGCTTACAGCCCTGTTGTTCAGTCTTGTCTGCGGAAGATGGGTAATTAATAAACTGCGTATTATGCACGTAAAGCAGTATATTCGAAACGATGGGCCGGCAAGCCATAAATCCAAAGAGGGTACCCCTACGATGGGGGGATGCCTGATATTGTCTGCATTTATCCTCACTGTAGCCCTGTGGGGAGAACCTGCGAGTATCTACGTCTGGATTGTGATGTTCGTGACACTGTCATTTGGCTGCATAGGTTTTGCGGATGATTATATCAAGATAACAGGCAAGAGCAGCAATGGCCTGAGCGCGGTCTCCAAATTTTCCATGCAGGTGCTTGCGGCTCTCATTATAGCCCTGGCGCTCTATTATTATCCCGGCTTTGATTTACAGTTAAATATCCCTTTTTTTAAAAGCGCAGCGCCCGACATTGGGATGCTGTATATACCTCTTATCGTATTGATTATAGTCGCAACCTCTAACGCGGTAAATCTGACGGATGGCCTGGATGGACTCGCAATAAGCCCGGTAATTGTTGCTTTTGGAAGTTATCTCATATTTGCTTATTTATCAGGACACTTTAAAATTGCGGCTTATCTTCATATCCCCTACGTTGCCGGGACAGGGGAAATTTCCGTTGTCTGTGGAGCCGCAGCAGGAGCAGGACTCGGTTTTTTATGGTATAATTCTTTTCCGGCCGAAGTTTTTATGGGAGATGTGGGTTCTCTCCCGCTTGGGGCTATTCTTGGGACAGTCGCTATTTTAACAAAACAGGAGCTGATACTCATTCTTGTAGGCGGTCTGTTCGTCGTTGAAGCCCTGTCTGTAATCTTTCAGGTGATATACTTTAAGGTGACGGGCGGTAAAAGAATATTTAGAATGGCCCCTGTCCATCATCATTTTGAATTAAAGGGGTGGCCGGAACCAAAGGTAATCGTCAGGTTCTGGATCATTGCCATTGTGCTCGCCCTGTTATCAATCAGCACATTGAAACTAAGGTAACCGCGGGTCTTGTTATGACAAGTGAAAAAAAAGAAATGGAGAAACAGGTTCCATCTTTCACAGGAAAGAAGACGCTTGTAGTCGGATTAGGGATTTCCGGGTTTTGGGCGGCTCAATGGCTTAAAGGAAATGGCGCAGATGTTACGCTTAGTGATATCAGGCCGGAAGCGGAACTTGACCAGGGCTATATTAGCAGGCTCAGGGAATTAAACGTTGATATTGAGGCTGGAGGACACAAAAAAGAGACCTTCCTGAATACGGATGCAATTATTATAAGTCCCGGTGTTCCTGCCGATATGGAGGTTATTCGCTCTGCCGAAGAAAAGGGCATACCTTTGATGGGTGAAATGGAGTTGGCCGGACGATTGATTGATACACCTGTCATCGCAGTAACCGGCACTAACGGAAAATCAACAGTAACTACGTTTCTGGGATCCTTAATTCAAAATACAGGCTTAAAAGTATTTGTCGGGGGAAATATCGGAATGCCCCTTATCGCATATGCAGCAAGAAAAGAAAAAGCCGACTACGCGGTCGTTGAAGTGAGCAGCTTTCAACTGGATACTTCCCGGACATTCTCTCCTTTTGTATCCATAATATTAAATATCACTCCTGATCATTTAGACCGCTACAAGGATTATGAATCTTACGTCCAGTCAAAACTTAGGATATTCAAAAACCAGGGCGCTGGAGAATATGCTGTTTTAAATGACGAGGATATGAGGATCTCTTTGGCCAGACCGCAGTCAGGTGTCTCGGTCTTGAGTTACGGCTTACGGAAAAAGAACGGCAGGCATGCCTATATTGAAGACAACAGGATATGTGCCTGTTTAGACAACGGCAAGAGTTTTTGGTTTTCATTGGAATCATTCCGTCTGCCGGGAAAGCATAATATTGAAAATCTCATGGCCGGTGTACTTGCAGGTCTCATAATCGGGATTGATAATGCGGTGATCCAGGAGACCATCAACAGTTTCAAGGGACTGCCTGACAGACTTGAACATGTCTGTGAATATAATGGAATTGTCTTTTATAACGACTCCAAGGCAACAAATGTAGACGCTGCGGCCAAGGACCTTGCAAGCCTTGACAGGCCCCTGATCCTGATTGCGGGAGGCCGTGACAAGGGAACGGATTACTCTCCGCTTACGGATGCCGCAAGGGGAAAGGTAAAAAAGGCCGTTTTTATCGGGGAGGCAAAAGAAGTTCTCGCTGCATCTTTTGACGGGGTTATTCCATTTTCAATGGCAGGGGACATGTTTGAAGCAGTATCAATTGCCGGTTTGTCAGCAACGAGAGGTGATGCAGTACTGCTTGCCCCTGCATGCTCAAGCCTTGATATGTTTACAGATTTTTCCCACAGAGGCAGGGTATTTAAAGAGGCGGTTATGAGGATAGCGCATGGCTGACAAAAAATCTTTAAATGCAGGACTGGATTATATGATTTTTGTCCCTGTCATTTTGCTTTTATGCATGGGTCTTGTGATCCTCTATAGCGCGAGTTCCCAACTCGCTGCAGATAAACTGGGGGACAGCTATTTTTATCTTAAAAGGCAGACCCTTTTTTGTGTCTCAGGTATTGTCCTGATGATGACGGCAAAGAGCATACCATACAGGTTCTATTCAAAACTGACATACGCCTTGTTAGGGATAAGCCTTGTTCTCTTGATAATACTGTTTATCCCCGGACTCGGTTATGAAGTGGGCGGCGCGTCGAGGTGGTTAAGGCTGGGCGGTTTATCATTTCAGCCGTCCGAACTTGCGAAATTTTCCCTGGCCCTTTACATGGCCTACTCCATGGCAAAAAAAGGTTCGGACATGGGGTTTTTTACAGTAGGGCTCCTGCCGAATCTGATTATAGCGGGCACATTTATGGGTCTGATTATTCTTGAGCCCGACCTTGGAACAACCGTGATTATAGGTTTATGGATCTTGATTTTCTTCTTTGTGGGCGGAGCCAGATTATATCAGCTTGTATTGATTTTGATTGTTTTTACCCCTATTGTAGCATGGTTTATCCTGCATGCTGAATACAGGCTGAAAAGGTGGTGGGCCTTTATCAATCCATGGAATGATCCACAGGGCTTTGGTTTTCAGATTATACATTCTTTTCTGGCGTTTGGTTCCGGTGGTTTTTTCGGAGTCGGTCTCGGCAACAGCAAGCAGAAACTCTACTACCTGCCTGAGGCCCATACCGATTTTATCCTTTCCATCGCGGCAGAAGAGCTTGGATATATCGGCATAACCTGTATTATTTGCATGTTCGGTCTGGTTATTATGCGGGGAATAAAGGTGTCTTTGTCCGCTCCCGACCTCTACAGCAGCTACCTTGCGTTTGGTTTAACCGCCATGTTCGGTCTTCAGGTTCTTATCAATATGGCCGTTGTTATGGGATTGCTGCCGACAAAGGGACTGTCTCTGCCGCTTATAAGCTACGGAGGCTCATCCATGGTTATCAATCTCATCGGAATCGGGATACTGCTCGGTATTTCATCAAAGAGATAACAAGGGAAGGTCAAACGCCTTTGTGACGGATAATCAATGAGTTCATTAAAATACCTGATAGCGGGCGGCGGCACGGGAGGGCATCTTTTTCCGGGTATCGCCGTTGCAAGAGAACTGGAAAAAAGGTTTGAGAACGCTGAAATCCTTTTTGTGACAGGCCTGAAGCAAATGGAATCCGACATCGTATCCCGTTACGGATACCGGACAACGTCCATTGATGTGCAAGGTCTGAAAGGCAGGAGCCTTAAAAAGGCTATAACTACTCTCATGAAATTGCCGGGGAGTATGTTTCAGTCGGCAGTTATTATAAAAAGGCATTCACCCTCCCTGATTCTCGGAATGGGAGGTTATTCGGCAGGCCCGGTTTGTCTGACGGGAAAGGTTATGGGAGTGCCCACTGCGATCCATGAACAGAACTCATACCCCGGGCTCACGAACAGGCTGCTGTCCAGGTTTGTAGACAAGGTATTTATCTCCTTTGAGGAAAGCAGGGAATATTTTAAGGCCGGGGAATTAATTCTGACGGGTAACCCTGTTCGTGAAGACCTTGTCAGGGGGCAGGCAATACCCGAAACTGATCAAATATTCACGATTCTTGTTATGGGGGGAAGTCAGGGGGCTATGGCAATAAACCGGGCATTTGGAGATGCCTTAATATATTTACGTAGCATGGGAAAGGCTCCTTATGTAATCCACCAGACGGGAAAAAAAGATTATGACAGTGTCTCAGAATTTTACCGCGAAAACGGCCTTCAGGGAGAAGTTGCGCCATTTATCGAGGATATGGCCGATGCCTACGGGAGGGCGCATCTTGTGTTGAGCAGGGCAGGAGCTGCGACCATTTCTGAACTGGCCGTCCTTGGAAAACCCTCTGTTCTGATACCCTATCCTTATGCTGCGAACCAGCATCAAAAGATCAACGCAGACAGTCTGGTCAGGGCTGGGGCGGCCGAGATGATCCTCCAAACGGATTTGACAGGCAAGGGCCTGGCAAAGGTATTGATTAAATATATGGATAACAGATCCGCCCTGAATGAAATGGGACAACAGGCCTTAAAGCTGGGAAGACCTGATGCTGCGGGGCTTATTGCAGATCAATTAGAAATACTAATCAAGACACGAAGCGCTGATTAAAATATGAAAAAATTCGGAAAAACAAGACATATACATTTTATCGGGATCAGCGGCATCGGTATGAGCGGGTTAGCGGAACTTCTGCTTAACCTTGATTATCAGGTAAGCGGTTCCGATTTAAGGAAGACTGCGGTAACGGAGCGGCTCTCAAGGCTTGGAGGACATATTCATCAAGGACACAAAAGAGAACATGTAAATAACGCTGACGTAGTGGTATATTCATCTGCGATAAGCCTTGATAATCCGGAGATTCTTGAAGCGAGAGATCGCTGCGTCCCCGTAATACCGAGGGCGGAGCTGCTCGCGGAGCTGATGCGTCTTAAATATGGAATTGCAATAGCCGGAGCACATGGAAAGACTACCACCACTTCCATGGTGGCATCTATTTTGACCTGCGCCGGTCTTGATCCTACGGTTGTTATAGGCGGAAGACTTGATATATGGGACGGTTCTAACGCAAAACTCGGCCAGGGTGATATCCTGATCGCAGAAGCTGACGAAAGTGACGGCTCATTTCTTGCGTTATCTCCCACGATAGCCGTTGTGACAAATATTGATCGTGAGCATATGGAACACTATGTGAACATGGATGCGATACGTGAGACGTTTATCGATTTCATAAACAAAATACCCTTCTATGGAACGGCTATCCTATGCATGGACAATGAGGAAATCCAGGGTATTATTCCCCGTCTGAAGAAGAGATGTCTGACCTACGGGATGTCTTCACAGGCTGATTTGCGGGGAAGAGATTTAAAGAAAAAAAAGTTTGAGATTGATTTTGAAGTGCTTTACCGAAATCGGTCTTTGGGAAGGATCGTATTGGGTATGCCGGGTGAACACAACGTTATGAACGCAATCGCCGCCATCGCGGTGGGTCTTGAACTTGATATCGGTATTGATGTAATCAGGGAGGGCCTCAGGAACCTGGGAGGTCTGGCAAGACGCTTTCAGTTGAAAGGGGAAACAGATGACATTTTAACGCTTGACGATTACGGCCATCATCCTACGGAGATAATGGCGACCCTCAAGACAGCCAGGGAGTGCTGGCCCGACCGGAGATTAATAGTTGTATTTCAGCCGCACAGATATTCAAGGACTAAAGAATTGTACGAGCGGTTTGTGATAAGTTTTAATGATGCGGACATACTGATTGTATCATCCATATTTCCCGCGAGTGAAAAACCGCTCAAAGGCGTAGATTCAAAATGGCTGGCCAAAGGCATCAGGGAACATGGGCACAAGGATGTAATCTTTTGCGACGGTCCTGATGATATCATGAGCGCTCTTTTATCGATAACAAGACCCGGCGACCTTGTTATGACACTCGGAGCGGGCAATATTTACCAGGTGGGAGATAAATTTCTGGATGAGTTAAAAAAAAGGCGACTGATTTAGAATTATAATAAGGCCTATGAACAATAAACAAAAAGAGGAATTAATAAAGCTGGGCCCCGACCGCATCCTGTTTAATTGTTCAATGAAGAAACATACCACTTTTCATGTGGGAGGCCCGGCCGAGGCCGTTTATGCGGCGCATAATCTTGATGAACTACGACGCCTGACAGCTTATCTTATAAAAGAAGGGATCCCGTATCTCGCAGCAGGAAGAGGCAGCAACCTGCTTGTAAGGGATGGCGGACTTGAGGGAGTTGTTATCCTGCTGCGGGGGGAACTTGCCGATTTTAGAAAAGGGAATAATCAAACCATTGCAGCCGGCGCCGGCGGGACAATTGCCGGGCTTCTTGATTTCTGCCGGGATTCAGGGCTTGGCGGGCTTGAATTTCTTGCAGGGATACCTGGTACGGTGGGAGGCGCCGTCATGATGAACGCGGGCGCCTTCGGCAAGGAAACCGGTTCAAGGATCAGGAAGATCGGGGTGATTACGCCGCGTGACGGCTTTATAACAAAAGCAGGGTCGGAACTTGTTTTTTCATACAGGAAACTGAAGCTCGAAAACGGTAGTGTGATAATAAATGCCTGTTTTAATATGGAACAGGAAAGCAAGGATTTTGTGGCGGAACGGATTAAAAAATATCTGAAAAAGAAAAAAAAGAGCCAGCCTTTGGAATATCCAAGCGCAGGTTCCGTATTTATGAATCCCCCAAATGACTACGCGGGCAGACTTATCGAAAAAACGGGGTTAAAAGGGAAAAGGATAGGGGGCGCAATGATTTCAAACAAGCATGCAAACTTTATTGTGAATACGGGAAGCGCCAGGGCGGAAGATATTATTGCCCTCATGCGGATCGCGAGGGATAGCGTAAAAAAAGAAACAGGCATAGACCTTCAAACGGAGATACAAATAGCAGGATTTTAATCCAGACCTCGGAAAGAATGGCATTTTAAGCGTAATCTTTTAAACGCTTTTCTTTTAAACAGGTAACGAACCAACTTAAATCGGTAATATTTTTCTAATGGTCAACCACAGGGAGTTGCCCCTGCGTAGGGGGACATGCCCCTGTGCCTGCCCTGAAATGATGAACCACTATGCAGTATATATTTTTTAATCAATCTTTTGCTTGCGTCTGTCCAGCAAACCATTGTGTGATATCCGAACAACCTGAATAACAAGGCTTTTCACATTTTTATTCAATCTGTTATTTCCGGGGTCTGTAATTGTGAAAAAACGACCATCTCTTGCAAAACAATCCGTAAGAAAACAGAGAAAAGATGTTTTTATTGCAATCCCCAGGATTGTTCGGAGATTCAGCCCCGGATGTTTAAAGGTATTTATCCTGCTTTCTATTATTGCCATCGTCAGTTTGGCCTTCCTTTCAATGTACAATTATCTGATTTCATCTCCTTATCTGAAACTTCAAATTGTAGATATCAAAGGCGTGAACAAGGAAATCAGGCATGAGTTGATCCTTATGTGCGGATTAAACCCTGATATGAGTCTTGTGGCTCTTAACCTGAATAAGTTAAAACAAAAAATGGAAACACATCCCTGGATCAGGACAGTCAAGCTGGAAAGAAGCTTTCCTCACACCTTAATCGTAAAAGCTGAAAAAGAAGCGCCAACGGCAGTCCTCGTTACGGACAGGGTTTATTACTATGTAAACAGTTGGGGAGATGTTTTTAAAGAAATAGAGGCATCCGACGATATCGATTTTCCGATCATCACAGGCGTTTCCATGAAGCGCCCGGAGACGCATGAACTACTACAAAGTGCGGTAAAGATCATCAAGACTCTGAGTCAGGAAAAAGGACTATGGTCTCTGGGTGGACTGTCTGAGATTCATGTAAAACAATATGGGTTTGTTTCGCTCTATTTTAACCATATTGCAGCAGAAATCAAGTTAAAGAGCGATGACCTTCAGGGAAAGATGGATGGGTTAAAAAAGGTAGTAAAACACTTGCGCAAGACAGGCCGAATCCGAAAGGCAACGGGAATTGATTTGAATTACATAGATGGAGCAGTGGTCTCTTTCAAAAAGGGATAGCAATAACTCCTGATTTGTAACCGTTCACAAAACAGCCGGGTATGGAGGAAAGGAAAAGTTGTCTGATAATATTATAGTTGGGCTGGATATCGGAACTACCAAAGTCTGTGCCGTGGTTGGAGAATCTAACCCTGACGGTGTGAATATAATCGGCATGGGAAGCCATCCCTCCGACGGCTTAAGAAAAGGGGTGGTTATCAACATCGAACATACCGTGAATTCCATAAAGGAGGCAGTTGAAGAAGCTGAGACAATGGCCGGCTGTGAGATAAGCGCTGTTTATGCCGGTATCGCGGGAGGTCATATCCAGGGTTTTGACAGCCATGGGGTTATTGCCCTTAAAGAGAAGGAAGTCACCAAAAAGGATCTTGATCATGTTATCGAAGCCGCAAGCGCTGTGGCTATTCCAATGGATCGCGAGGTTATTCATACCCTTGTACAGGAATATATTGTAGATGGTCAAGGCGGGATTATGGACCCTTTGGGAATGTCGGGAGTGCGCCTGGAGGCAAAAGTCCATATTGTAACCGGTGCTGTTACATCTGCGCAGAATATTATCAAGTGCGCTAATAAGTCCGGCCTGGATGTCTGCGATATTATCCTTCAGTCACTTGCATCGAGCGAAGCGGTACTTACAACAGAAGAGCGAAATCTTGGCGTAGCCATTATTGATTTTGGAGGCGGCACCACTGATATGGCGGTTCTTTCCGGGGGGGCGATTAAGCATACGTCGGTGCTTCCTCTTGGGGGTGACAACCTGACCTATGATACAGCGATAGGATTGAGGACGCCGAGACTGGAAGCGGAAAAGATAAAAATCAAATATGGATGTGCGTTAACTTCATTGATCGGCAGAGATGAAACCATCGAAGCGCCCGGAATGGGCGGAAGAAAACCAAGGGTTTTACCAAGGAAAATCCTGGGAGAAATTATGGAACCCAGGGTTGGGGAAATATTTTCACTTATTTACAGACAGCTTAAGGATTCAGGGTATAAGGATTCGATCACCTCGGGGGTGGTTGTAACTGGCGGTTCAGCGGAATTGCCTGGAGTTACGGAGATGGCTGAACATATATTCAAGGGGTCTTCCGCCCGAACCGGATATCCCCAGGGGATAACCGGTCTGGTGGAAATTGTGAATAAACCTATGTACGCAACGGCCGTAGGACTCGTTCTTTATGGTTCCAAGGAAGCGAAAAACGCCAAGAAATTCAGGATCAGGGATGTTAATATTTTTAACCGTGTAATACGCAGGATGAAAAAGTGGTTTAAGGATGTTGTTTAGCGCCTGAACGAAAATTATGGTTTTTCGCTTAGGACCCGGTAAAAAGAAATACTCTCTCTAAACAATAAAACAACACAAGTAACCGTTCACAAGGGCACAAACTTACGGAAACCCCGGGCATGTAAGCGTTTACCGATAAAACATGCGGCAAGACAATAATTATGGAGGGACATCATGAAATTTGAATTTGTAGATGAAAAAGAAAGATATACTGCCAAGATTAAAGTTATGGGCATTGGCGGCGCAGGAGGTAATGCCATCAATAATATGATAAACTCAAAACTTGACGGAGTGGATTTTATCGTTGCAAATACCGATTGCCAGGATATTGACCGCTCACTCTGCTCCTACAGACTACAGCTCGGTCCATCAGTTACGAGAGGGCTTGGCGCGGGGGCTGATCCGGAAATCGGCAAATTATCCGCGGAAGAGAGCATTAAAGAAATCAGAGAGGCCGTGGAAGGTTCGGATATGATTTTCATTACAGCAGGTATGGGAGGAGGAACCGGAACAGGCGCTTCACCCGTTATTGCGCATGAATGCAAAGAGAGCGG
>Ga0164318_10003635_pt1 | contig 14656 bp, 12 predicted proteins | sample GuaBasSedimGuay9_FD_113734 | JGI IMG/M metagenome (GOLD analysis project Ga0164318, IMG submission 113734) | Subseafloor sediment microbial communities from Guaymas Basin, Gulf of California, Mexico - Guay9, Core 4571-4, 0-3 cm | ecosystem: Environmental > Aquatic > Marine > Hydrothermal vents...
GATAATGCAACCATTAGCGTGGAGCTGATTAACCCCATTGCAATGGAAAAAGAGCTCAGGTTTGCCATCCGAGAAGGTGGTCGTACCGTTGGCGCCGGTGTTATCGGTGAAATTATAGAGTAAAGGTCCAAAGGAGTTTACAGTGGACAGAGTAAATATTGCTCTTGCCTGTACAGAGTGCAAGAGAAGAAATTATACAACGACTAAAAATAAGCGGAAAACTCCAGATAAAATGGAGTTTAAGAAATATTGTAAATTTTGTAACAAGCATGTAATGCACAAAGAAACAAAGATAAAATAACAAAAGTTTGCAGGTCAGTAGCTCTAATTGGCAGAGCGCCAGACTCCAAATCTGGATGTTGGGGGTTCGACTCCCTCCTGACCTGCCACATTTATGATTTTGTAATCTAAATTTGAAAAAATAATTTAGGTTACAAAGGAAAGCTTAGGAACTGTATGTCAAAATTACAGAAAAAAAAGCCTATAAGTGAAAAGAAAAAGCAAAGGGCTGTATCAGAGAATACAACTGCTTCATCTGTAAGCTCTTCAGGTTTTTCAAGTTCAAAATCGACAATAGGAGCAAGTGCTTTAAAAGCAAAGCCGGAAAAAAAATTGGCAGATGCAACGTCTGGTGAGCCAAATGTTTTCCAGAAAGCAATGGATTTTTTTAGAGAAGTCAAGATGGAATTAAAAAAGGTTACTTGGCCGACTAGAAAACAGACCACCGGGACAACCATTGTTGTGATAATTTTTGTTTTTGTTATTGCAGTTTTTCTGGGGCTTTTTGATTTAGGCCTTTCAAAGCTTGTTCAGGTTGTCCTGACATAAAACAAGGGAAGTAACATGTCTCTAAAATGGTATGTTGTACATGTGTATTCAGGTCATGAGCAAAAAGTAAAAATTGCTTTGGAGGAAAAAATTAAAGCTTCCAAACATCCTGAAAAATTTGGTGAGATTCTTATCCCAACGGAAAACATTGTTGAGCTTGTCAATGGGAAGAAAAGGGAATCTTCAAGAAAATTTTATCCTGGGTACATTCTGGCCAGGTTGCATTTGGACAATGAGACATGGCATATTGTAAGTTCAACTGCAAAGGTTACCGGTTTTTTAGGTGGAAAAAATAAACCGGCACCCATCAGTGACAGAGAGGCTCAAAGTATTGTTGATAAAATGCAGCAGGGCAAGAATAAGCCTCAGCCAAAATACTTTTTTGAACTCGGAGATGAAATCAGGGTTATTGACGGACCATTTGCAAGTTTCAATGGTACAGTAGAAGATGTATCGCCTGACAAGGAAAAAATTAAAGTTTTGGTAAGTATTTTTGGACGTGCAACCCCTGTAGAGCTGAATTTTATACAGGTTACCAAGATATAATTATAGTGTGGCTAAATAGTTTAAGTTTCAGGAGTTAAAAACAATGGCAAAAAAAGTAATGACACAAATAAAGCTTCAGGTTGAAGCAGGAAAAGCCAATCCATCTCCTCCCATCGGACCTGCATTAGGTCAGCATGGCGTCAATATTATGGATTTTTGTAAGGCTTTTAATGCTAAGACAGCTAATGACACAGGATCTATTATCCCCGTCGTCATCACTGTATACAAAGACAGATCATTTAGCTTTATTACAAAAACGCCACCGGCATCAAGACTGCTGTTGGCTGCAGCAAAAATTAAAAAGGGATCTGGTGAACCCAATCGGGATAAGGTTGGAACGGTTACCAGGGATCAACTGGTTGCGATTGCCGAAACCAAAAAAGAAGACTTAAATGCCTCAGATATTGATGCTGCTGTAAAAATTATTGCAGGTACAGCAAGAAGCATGGGGATAGAAGTAGTTTAACTTTAAGTAAAAGAGTGATAAAAATGCCAAAGCGGAGTAAAAAACATACAGAAGCACTTAAAAAGATCGATAGAACGGTTCAATACGAGCCACTGAATGCCTTGGAACTTGCCGTTTCTGCAAGCCATGTAAAGTTCGATGAAACAGTTGATATGGCCGTAAGGTTAGGCGTTGATCCGCGGCATGCTGATCAAATGGTTCGGGGGACGGTTATCTTGCCCAACGGGCTTGGTAAAGAGGTAAAAGTATTGGTTTTTGCAAAGGGTGAGAAAGAAAAAGAGGCCCTGGATGCAGGGGCTGATTTTATTGCTGATAAAGAGACCATTGAAAAGATTCAAAATGGATGGTTTGGGTTTGATAAAGCCATTGCAACACCAGATATGATGGGCTCTGTTGGAAAGCTGGGAAGGATCTTAGGACCTCGTGGACTGATGCCGAATGCAAAAACGGGATCCGTAATCTGAGAACTTGAAAAAGAAATAAATGAAGTAAAATCAGGGAAAATTGATTTTCGAGTAGAAAAAGCAGGGATTGTCCATGTACCTGTCGGAAAAATTTCTTTTGGAGCCGAAAAATTAACAGAGAACGCCAAGGCTTTTCTAGAGAAATTATCGGCACTGAAACCTGCCTCAAGCAAGGGAACTTACTTTAAAAGTATCACTGTTTCTTCAACAATGGGACCGGGTATAAAAGTAGATCCGGTGTTGATCAAATAGGGTGATCAAATAGAGTTTTAAAAACCTGTCACAGACAGTAGGCGTGCTTTGTTATATTACAAGCATATAATCGGATTTGCCGGCCTGCCGAGACAGAAAAATTAATATAATTTTGTTTTGGTTTAGTTGGCACCTTCGATAAAAAATATAATGTATGAAAGGAGGTGTAAAAAAAATGCTGAATATTTCCCAAAAAAAAGAACAGGTCAAAAGACTGGCAAAAGAGTTTTCAGAATCTGAAATCTCCATACTGGTTGACTATAAAGGCTTGGATGTATTGAAAATAACCGATCTTCGTGCACAGCTCAGAAATGAGGGTGTCCGGATGGAAGTGGTTAAAAATACATTGTTGGATAGAGCATCCCAGGGCACAGATGCGGCCTTGATGAAAGATTTTTACAAGGGGCCCAATGCCATTGTTTTATCTGCCGATGATCCGGTTGCTCCAGCAAGGATTTTAGTTAATTTCGCTAAAGACAATGACAAACTTGAGATTAAAGCAGGTGCGCTATCCGGAAAGCTTCTAACCATTGAAGAGATAAAACAATTAGCAAAAATGCCATCCAGAGATGAACTTCTTGGTAAACTGGTTTACACGCTTAATGCGGTTCCAACCTCATTTGTTAATGTCCTTTCCGGTGTTCCCAGATCGTTTGTTAATGTTCTTAATGCACTTAAAGATCAAAAAGAAGCTGCATAAGCAGTTTGATTTATAATTTTTAAAATATTTTTTTATAGTTTTATTTAGGAGAAGAAAATGGCCGATATTACAAAAGAAGATGTAATTGAATTTATATCCAATATGAGCGTCCTTGAACTTTCTGAACTTGTAACAGAGTTTGAAGATAAATTTGGTGTAACTGCTGCAGCCCCTATGGCCTTTGCAGCTGGTGCAATGCCTGCCGGTGATGCAGGTGCCGCTGAGGAAGAACAGACTGAATTTGATGTTATTCTTGAAACGTTTGGTGACAAAAAGATTAATGTTATCAAAGAAGTAAGAGCACTTACAGGACTGGGCCTGAAAGAAGCAAAAGCGGTTGTCGAAGAAGCACCAAAACCGATTAAAGAAGGCGTTTCCAAAGAAGAAGCCGAGAAAGTTAAAGAACAATTAGAGGGAGCCGGAGCACAGGTTTCTATAAAATAATTCGCGTTTTAGGTGCTCAGATTTAGGTCAGATTTGGCTGGTTTGATCAGAAATAGTAAACTATTTCGAGGCCAGTTTTTATGATTTGGCGTGATTGAAAAGCGGCCAAAGGTGGCCTGAAGATGAGATGCATAAAATTTATGCGGGGGCAAGGCAATGGTGCCATGCCTCCGCTTTTACGGTTGGAAAAACTTAAGTTTCAGGAGATATCATGACCGGAAGTCTTTTGATAAATAAGCGTATTAGAAAAGCGTTTGGCAGTAGAAAAAAAATTATTGATATTCCTGATTTAATAGGGATGCAAAGGGATTCTTATGAGAGTTTCCTTCAAAGAGATGTCCCGGCTGAAGACAGGGAAGAAAAAGGACTCCATGCCGTTTATAAATCTGTGTTTCCTATCAAGGATTTTACAGATACATCATCTTTGGAATATGTCTCTTATTCCTTTGGCGAATCAAAGCATTCCATGAAAGAATGCACCTCAAGAGGAATGACCTATGATATTCCGATAAATATCAAGGTCAGACTTGTCGTGTATGATTTCGATAAGGAAACAGGGCTTTCGACCATTCGTGATATTAAGGAACAAGAAATTTATTTTGGTACAATACCATTGATGACCCGACAGGGTACCTTTATTATAAATGGTACTGAAAGAGCCGTAGTCAGCCAGTTGCACAGATCATCAGGTGTGTTTTTTGACCATGATAAAGGAAAGAAATATTCCACTGGTAAAATTATTTACAGCGCCAGGATCATTCCTGTCCGCGGGTCCTGGATTGATATGGAAATTGATATCAAGGACATTGTTTTTATCAGAATCGACAGGCGCCGCAAATTCCCTGTCTCTATCCTTTTTAAGTCCTTTGGTTATACCAGTGAAGATATCTTGGATTTTTTCTATGATAAAGAACATATTATTAAAAAGAAAGGATCGTTTTTTAAACAGTTTTTCCCACAAAACCTGCAACGGCAGAGAACCAGTTTTGATATTAAATCTCCGAAAACAGGAGAAGTGATTATTAAACAGGGAAGAATTTTTACAAAACGCGCCTTAAAACAGCTGGAAGAAGAAGGTCTTGAGTATATTCCTATTCTGGATAATGAATTGATCGATAAGGCCTTTGCCGAAAATATTCTTGATGAAGAGACAAAGGAAATTTTATTTAAAGCCGGAGATCTGATTACAGAAGAAACGTTTGAGGTCATCGAGGAAAAAGATCTTAAAACGTTTAATATTCTTTGTGTGGATACCAGAAGTTCAGATGCCATGAGGAAAACGCTTCTTGCAGATAAAATTTTGAATAAAGAAGAAGCCTTAATGGATATCTACAGGCGGCTTCGACCTGGAAACCCGGCAACGATGGAAGTGGCTCAGGATTTTGTTGATCACCTCTTTTTCAGGCAGGCCTATTATGATTTGTCTAAAGTGGGACGACTGAAAATGAATCATCGCCTCGGTGTTGATACCAAGATCGATGTAAAAACCCTGCGAAAAGAAGATGTCCTGTTAACCGCTGCAACCTTGATTGAACTCAAAGATACCCAGGGTAAAGTAGATGATATTGACCACTTGGGTAATCGAAGAGTCCGGGCCGTTGGAGAACTTCTTCAAAATCACTATAGAATCGGACTTGTCAGGATGGAGAGGGCCATTAAGGAAAAAATGAGCATGCAGGAAGTGGATGCCATGATGCCCCATGATTTAATCAATCCCAAACCCGTTTCAGCGGTTGTTAGGGAATTTTTTGGGACCTCCCAGTTGTCCCAGTTCATGGATCAGACCAACCCTTTGAGTGAAACCACTCATAAAAGGAGATTGTCAGCTCTTGGACCCGGTGGTTTGACAAGGGAAAGAGCAGGCTTTGAAGTCAGAGATGTTCACCCCTCTCATTATGGAAGAATTTGTCCCATTGAAACACCGGAAGGACCGAATATCGGTTTGATCGTTTCTTTGTGTACCTATGCCCGTGTGAATGATTTTGGTTTCATAGAAACACCCTTCAGGATTGCCAGTGAAGGGAACGCTTCCAAGGAAATTGAGCATTTAACAGCCTTTGCAGAAAATGACCATCCAATAGCCCAGGCCAACGCGCCCTTGGACGTTGATGGTAATTTTATCAATCCCCTGGTCTCATCACGGGTTGCCGGTGAATTTGAAATGATTGAAAACCAGGATGTAAAATTCATGGATGTTTCACCAGATCAATTGGTCTCTGTGTCAGCCGCTTTAATTCCGTTTCTTGAAAACGATGATGCCAACAGGGCGTTGATGGGTTCCAATATGCAGCGCCAGGCTGTTCCGTTGATCAGGAGTGAAGCACCCCTGGTCGGCACGGGAATGGAAAGTGTTGTGGCAAGGGATTCCGGCGTGACCATTGTTGCTGATTACGATGGTGTGGTTGTTGACGTGGATTCCAAACGGATTGTGGTCCGGAATGATGAAATAAAAGGGGAGACGTTTGAGAAAGCAGTATCCATATATGAGTGTTCAAAGTTTGTCCGCTCTAATCAGAACACCTGTTTTAATCATCGTCCCATTGTAGTGAAGGGTGAAAAAGTTAAGAAAGGTCAGGTTATTGCAGATGGTCCTTCCACTGAGATGGGTGAGTTAGCTCTGGGTAAAAATGTGACGGTTGCGTTTATGCCCTGGGATGGATACAATTATGAGGACTCTATACTGGTGAGTGAGCGGCTGGTAAAAGATGGTGTTTATACGTCTGTTCATGTTGAAGAGTATGAAGTTCTGGCCCGGGACACCAAATTGGGTAAAGAAGAAATAACCCGTGATATTCCTAATGTGGGTGAAGAGGCCTTAAAGGACCTTGATGAAAGCGGTATCATTCGTCTGGGAGCGGAAGTGATATCCGGAGATATCCTTGTGGGTAAAATTACACCAAAAGGAGAGACTCAGCTCTCCCCTGAAGAAAAATTGCTGCGGGCTATTTTTGGTGAGAAAGCAGGAGATGTAAAAGATACGTCCCTTTGTGTGCCACCGGGTGTGAAAGGTAAGGTTATTGATGCCAAGGTATTTTCAAGAAGGGGTCTAACAAAGGACGATCGTACAAGATTCATTGAAGATGATGAAATAGAAAGGCTTGAAAAAGACCGGGATGACGAGATTAAAATCATCTCTGCTGTGGCAAGGGAAAAAGTTGAGTCCATTCTCATGGGCAAGAAGGTGATCACGGGTCTTGAAAAGACAGGAAAGGTCCTGGTCAAATCAGGTACCAAGGTGAAATCCGGCCTTTTTAAAGGTATTCCGGTTTCTGTGCTTGTCAACGTTGCCGTAAAAGATGCGGTGATCACTGAAAAGGTACAGGTCATACTGGAGAGTGCACAAGACCAGATTAAAAAGGCAAGAGAACATTTTAATAGACAGGTATCCCGATTTGAAAAGGGGGATGATCTTCCTCCTGGTGTGTTAAAGATGATCAAAATCAGTGTTGCCTTGATACGGGTTCTCTCTGTCGGTGATAAGATGGCGGGTCGACATGGAAACAAGGGAGTTGTTTCCAGGATATTAAGGGTGGAAGATTTACCCTACTTTGAAGACGGCAGACCTGTCGATATGGTGCTTAATCCTTTAGGTGTTCCCTCCCGTATGAATGTGGGTCAGATATTAGAGATTCATCTGGGTCATGCGGCTTTCGGCCTGGGGCAGCGAATTAATGAATTGCTGAGCCAGATGAAACTGACCCAGTTAAGGAAAAAAGTCATTGAGATTTTCTCTTTAACCGAAGTTCAGAAAGCAAATAAGAGAGAAGATACTCTGGTAAAAAAGATCAAAAAAATGTCAGACAAAGAGCTTGTTGATTTTGCATCCTTTTATAAAAACGGTGTCCACATGGCAACCCCGGTGTTTGATGGAGCCAGTGAAGAAGAGATCAAAAAACTGATTGATATTGCAGGATTTGATGTGTCTGGTCAATCAGTGCTTTACGACGGCAGGACCGGTGAAGCTTTTGATAAAATGGTAACCGTTGGGACCATGTATATGCTCAAACTCCATCATCTGGTGGATGATAAACTTCATGCGCGTTCCATAGGCCCTTATTCCCTGGTGACTCAGCAGCCATTGGGTGGTAAGGCCCAGTTCGGTGGACAAAGGCTTGGAGAGATGGAAGTCTGGGCCATGGAAGCTTATGGTGCAGCCCATGCCTTACAGGAATTTTTGACGGTTAAATCCGATGATATGACGGGACGAACCCGGATGTATGAAAAAATAGTAAAAGGCCAGAACGTTCTTGAGCCTGGAATGCCTGAATCTTTCAGGGTTCTTACCAAAGAGCTGAACAGCCTTGGTTTGGATATGAATCTTTTAGAAGGTATTAGATAAGGAGAAGACATTGGATAATATTTACGATTTCTTCGCAAAACCAAAAGATCCTAAAGTTTATGAGGGCGTTCAGATCAGCCTTGCATCTTCAGACCAGATTAGAGAGTGGTCTCATGGTGAAATCAAGAAACCCGAAACCATAAACTACAGGACATTCAAACCTGAAAGAGACGGACTTTTCTGTGCAAAAGTCTTCGGTCCCACTAAGGATTATGAGTGTAATTGCGGCAAATATAAACGCATGAAACATCGCGGCGTTGTCTGTGAAAAATGCGGCGTTGAAGTGATTCAGTCCAAAGTGCGGCGGGAGAGAATGGCACATATTGAACTGGCATCTCCCGTATCCCACATCTGGTTTTTGAAAAGTCTGCCCAGTAAAATAGGCAATGTTCTAGACTTGACGTTAAAGAGTCTTGAAAAAGTTCTCTATTTTGACTCTTATCTTGTCATTGATCCGAAAGATACGGGTCTTAAGAAACTTCAGCTTTTGTCTGATGATCAATATTATGAGGCGCTTGATGCCTTTGGTGATGAGTTTGAAGCCGGGATCGGTGCTGAAGCGATTCTGAAGCTGTTAGAAGAGATTGATCTTCAAGCGGTCCATGATGAACTTAAAGAAGAGATCAGCCTGACCAAATCAGTTGCTAAAAAACAGAAGATGGCCAAACGCCTTAAAGTAATTGATGCATTTCTAAATTCCGGGATTGAGCCCACACGAATGATTTTGACGGCCTGCCCGATCCTTCCACCTGATTTAAGGCCGCTGGTGCCACTTGAAGGGGGGCGGTTTGCCACGTCTGATTTAAATGATCTGTATCGAAGGGTACTAAACAGAAACAACCGTTTAAAAAGACTGGTTGACCTGAATGCACCTGATATCATTGTCAGAAATGAAAAAAGAATGCTCCAGGAAGCCGTAGATGTCCTGTTTGATAATGGCCGTCACGGCAGAGTGGTCACCGGTACCAATAAAAGACCCTTAAAGTCATTGAGTGATACCTTGAAAGGAAAACAGGGTCGTTTCAGGCAGAATCTTTTGGGGAAACGGGTTGATTACTCCGGTCGTACGGTTATTACCGTCGGTTCTGAGCTCAGGCTCCATCAATGTGGAATTCCTAAAAAGATGGCCCTGGAGCTTTTCAAGCCCTTTATTTATAATTATCTTGAGCAAAAAGGCCTTGTGTCTACGGTGAAGAGTGCCAAAAAAATGGTTGAGAGAGAGGAGACAGAAGTCTGGGATGCACTTGAATCGGTTGTTAAAGAATATCCGGTCATGCTCAACAGGGCACCAACACTTCATCGTCTCGGATTTCAGGCATTTGAACCGGTTCTGATTGAAGGCAAAGCCATTCAGCTCCATCCGCTGGTCTGTCCAGCATTTAATGCTGACTTTGATGGTGACCAGATGGCGGTTCATGTGCCGCTTTCGCTTGAGTCCCAGCTTGAAGCCAGGATCATGATGCTGTCCACCAATAACATCCTGTCTCCGGCAAATGGTCAGCCCATTATTGTCCCCACCCAGGATATTGTTCTGGGTATTTATTACATGACCCGTGCTGTACGGAATCAAAAGGGTGAAGGCCTTCAATTGTCGAGTATTGAAGAAGTCAGAAATGCATTTGATGCAGGCGAGCTGTCTCTTCATGCCAAGATAAAAGTCAGGATCGATGGTAAAATATACGATACCACCACGGGAAGAATTCTTCTATGGGAAACCATTCCGGGTGATACGCTCCTTTCATTGAGCAGAATAAGAACACAGACCTTAGAAGATTGTGAAGCTGCAATGGAAGCGTTAAAGGCTGGAAAAGTTTTTGATAAGATTTTAAAAAAATATTCTGATGCTGAAATTAAAAAAACAAAGGGGAAAACCGGTATTCTGACCCGAAAGGAATTTAAAAATTTATTCCAGGTGTCTGAGATTGTGGTGGAACAATTATATGGTTTGAAACAGGATCAGTATACAGACATCAGAAAAGTGGGCGAGTCTTATACCATATTTAAAGTGGATGAACGAAAGACCACATTGCCGTTTAATCTTGTGAACAAGCTGATGGATAAGTCATCCATTGTCAAACTGATTGATTATGCATACCGTAACATTGGTTTAAAGGAAACGGTTATTCTTTCTGACAGGCTTAAAGATATTGGATATAAATATTCTACTTTGGGCGGTCTTTCCATTTGTGTGGATGATATGATTATTCCGGATGAAAAATGGAAGATTATTGCAACGTCTGAAAAGAGTATTGAAGATATTAAAGAACAGTACTCGGAAGGTTTGATTACACAAGGGGAAAAATACAATAAGGTCGTTGATATCTGGGCACAAAGCACGGATGATATTGCCAATGCCATGATGGAAGCCATGAAGAATCCCACGGGAGTTGAGGATGCGGATTCAGTAGAAGGATTAAATGCTGTTTATGTTATGGCAGATTCCGGGGCTCGTGGAAGCAAGGATCAGATGCGCCAGCTTGCCGGGATGAGGGGTTTGATGGCCAAACCTTCCGGTGAGATTATTGAAAATCCCATTACAGCCAACTTTCGTGAAGGCCTGTCAGTCCTTCAATACTTTATTTCAACTCATGGTGCGCGTAAAGGTTTGGCAGATACGGCGCTGAAAACAGCAAATTCCGGGTATCTTACAAGGCGGCTTGCCGATGTAGGTCAGGATTGTACCATTGTTGAGACCGACTGTGGTACTATTAACGGTATTGAGGTGGAAGCATTATATGAAGGCGGTGAAATTATTCAGACCCTTGGGGAAAGAATTCTTGGACGTGTTACCCAGGAAGACATACATGACCCCTATTCAGATGAGTTTATTGTTGGAGTCGATACTGAATTAGATGAATATCAAGCTAAAAAAATCGAAGACTCCGGCGTCTTAAAGGTTAAAATTCGTTCTGTTCTGACCTGTAATTCAAAACATGGGGTCTGCTCCAGGTGTTACGGCCGGGATCTGGCCCATGGTGTGACAGTTGAAATCGGTCAGGCCATTGGCATTGTCGCAGCTCAATCTATTGGTGAGCCTGGTACCCAGTTAACCATGAGAACTTTCCATATTGGTGGTACGGCTTCAAGAAAGGTTGAAGTCGCAGAAATCAAGGCCAGGGTCGGTGGCGTATTAAAGTATAATGAAGATATCCAGACGGTTGTCTCAGCTGAAAATGACGTCATTGTAATGAACCGTAAAGGCGGCGGGATCATCATTGTTGGAGAAGATGGACGAGAAAGAGCAAAAGAAACGGTAATTTATGGTGCAACACTGCATATCAAAGATGGTCAGAAGATCGAGCCGGGAGATGTGATTGCCACCTGGGATCCGTTTACAACACCGATTATCACAGAGGTCACTGGCCGTATTCGTTTTGCTGACATAGAAGTTGGATCCACTGTCCAGGAACAGATTGACCAGGTAACCGGTAAGGTTTCCCGTACAATTATTGAAGGTAAGGATTCAGAGGTCCGACCCAGAATTGTCATTAAAGATAAGGATGGGAAAGGGATTAAACTGCCGAATTCCAAAATGTCTGCCAGGTATTATTTGCCGGTGAATGCGATTCTGACCATTGAAGAAGATGATGATGTCATGGCGGGTGACGTTATTGCAAAACTGCCAAGGGCGACGACTAAAACCAAGGATATTACCGGTGGCCTTCCAAGGGTTGCCGAACTCTTTGAAGTCAGAAAACCAAAAAATCCCGGAGTTCTGACCGAGATTGACGGGTATGTTTCCGTGTCAAAGGGAACTAAAGGCAGACAGAAAGTGAGTATTACCCCGGGCGATGTTGGAGAAAAGAAAGATTACTCCATCCCAAAGGGTCAGCACGTAACCGTATATGACGGTGATTATGTGAAAGCGGGTGACCCGCTGATTGCCGGAAGTGCCAATCCCCAGGATATTATGAATATTAAGGGTGAAGTGGCATTGGCCAAATATCTTGTGGATGAGGTACAGGAAGTTTACAGGCTTCAGGGTGTAAGAATTAATGACAAGCACATTGAAGTCGTGATCCGCCAGATGATGAGACGGGTAAAAGTTATTACTACGGGTGATACCAATTTCATTCCGGATGAACAGGTGGACAGAGTCCATTTTGAAGAAGTTAATCGGGAAGTGGCTATGCAGGGCGGTGAACCGGCAAAAGGTGAACCGTTAATCCTTGGTATTACAAAAGCATCATTATCTACGGATAGTTTTCTTTCTGCCGCATCATTTCAGGAGACAACAAAAGTGTTGACGCTGGCTGCCATTGAAGGTAAATATGACAGCCTCAGGGGATTGAAAGAGAATGTTGTAATGGGTCGTATGATCCCAGCCGGAACGGGTTTCCCGAAATATCAAAATGTTGAGGTAGCGCTGGGAGAAGTTGCACAGGTTTAATTTAATAAAAATAAAAAAACTTGACATTTAATGTAAGTGGAAGTAGAATTATATATTTTGTCGTGTATGACAATGGTTTAAATTTGATAAGGAGCGTAAGGGGAAAATATGCCGACCATTAATCAGTTGGTTAGAAAAGGTAGGAAAAAAGCAGAAAAAAAGGTTAGCACGCCTGCTTTGAAGGGTGGTCCTCAGAAACGGGGAGTCTGCACCAGGGTGTACACGTCAACGCCAAAGAAACCTAACTCTGCTTTAAGAAAAGTGGCCAGGGTTCGTTTGACAACCGGAATGGAAATTGCTGCATATATACCCGGTATGGGTCATAACCTCCAGGAGCACTCTGTTGTTCTCGTCAGGGGTGGCAGGGTAAAGGATCTTCCTGGTGTTCGCTATCATATTGTCAGGGGCGCTCTTGATACACTAGGTGTTGATGATAGAAGACAGGGTCGGTCGAAATATGGGGCAAAAAGACCTAAGTAAATGTTAACAAAATCTTAATTTAAGTTATGGTGGACATGAATAATGGCAGTAAATGAGATCAACCTTGATAACGTAACAAAAGATGCCACGCCGGAAGAAAAGCTTGCCGCTAAATTTGTTAACTGCGTCATGAAACAAGGCAAAAAGAACGCAGCTCGCAAAGCAGTGAAAAGTGCACTGTTGATTGCACAGGAAAAAATTGATGAGCCCGGTCTGGATGTGCTGAAGAAAGCAATTGACAATATCAGACCAGCCGTTGAGGTAAAGTCCAGAAGAATTGGTGGCTCAACCTATCAGGTGCCCACGGATATTAAACCCAGCAGGCAGACGGCTTTGGCATTTCGATGGTTGATTAATTTCAGCCGGAGCCGTTCGGAAAAAGGCTATGCAAATAAGCTGGCCGCAGAATTGCTTGACGCTTGCAACGGTCGCGGTGGTGCAATGAAGAAAAAAGAAGATACACACAAAATGGCAGAGGCCAACAAGGCATTTGCACATTTCAGGTGGTAATAAATATTATAGAATATCCTGATAACCTTCCACAGGAGGAGTAAAGAAGATGGCTAAGGAAAAATTTGAGCGGACCAAGCCGCATGTGAACATAGGGACAATCGGACATATCGATCATGGTAAGACTACGCTTACAGCAGCCATTACCAAGCATTGCGGTATGAAGGGCAATGCAGAGTTTGTTCCGTTTGATGAGATTGACAAAGCGCCTGAAGAAAGAGAGCGTGGCATCACCATAGCGACAGCCCATGTAGAGTATGAGACAGAGAACCGTCACTACGCACATGTGGACTGCCCGGGCCATGCGGATTATATTAAGAACATGATCACAGGTGCAGCCCAGATGGACGGTGCCATATTAGTGGTCAGTGCTGATGATGGTCCAATGCCCCAGACAAGAGAGCATATTCTTCTTGCCCGTCAGGTCGGTGTACCCAAAATAGTTGTATTTTTAAACAAATGCGACATGGTGGATGATGAAGAGTTGATCGAACTGGTTGAAATGGAACTCGAAGAGCTTCTTGAAGGCTATGAGTTTACAGAAGTTCCGGTCATTAGAGGCAGTGCTTTAAAAGCCCTTGAAAGTGATGATGTGGACAGTGAAGATGCCAAGCCGATCTGGGAGCTTCTTGATATATTGGATTCTTATGTTCCGGAACCGGAAAGAGACACAGCAAAACCCTTCCTGATGCCCATCGAGGATGTTTTCAGTATTTCAGGTCGTGGCACCGTTGTAACCGGAAGAATCGAACGGGGTATCATTAAAACCGGTGAAGAGGTTGAGATTGTCGGTATCAGAGAAACAGCCAAGACAGTATGTACCGGTGTTGAGATGTTTAGAAAACTTCTGGACGAAGGTCAGGCCGGAGATAATGTAGGTCTTCTCCTTCGTGGTACCAAACGTGAGCAGGTGGAAAGAGGCCAGGTGGTTTCCAAACCCGGAACCATTAATCCCCATACAAAGTTCAAGGCAGAGATGTATGCATTGAGTAAAGAAGAGGGTGGGCGCCATACCCCGTTTTTCAGTGGTTACAGGCCCCAGTTCTTTTTCAGAACAACAGATATTACAGGTATTTTGACGCTTGCAGAAGGTGTAGAAATGATCATGCCCGGGGATAATGCAACCATTAGCGTGGAGCTGATTAACCCCATTGCAATGGAAAAAGAGCTCAGGTTTGCCATCCGAGAAGGTGGTCGTACCGTTGGCGCCGGTGTTATCGGTGAAATTATAGAGTAA
>Ga0164318_10003636_pt1 | contig 14654 bp, 16 predicted proteins | sample GuaBasSedimGuay9_FD_113734 | JGI IMG/M metagenome (GOLD analysis project Ga0164318, IMG submission 113734) | Subseafloor sediment microbial communities from Guaymas Basin, Gulf of California, Mexico - Guay9, Core 4571-4, 0-3 cm | ecosystem: Environmental > Aquatic > Marine > Hydrothermal vents...
ATAATATATGATTGCATTATGGAAAATATATTTATTTCAATTTGGCTTCATTATACATGTTTTCCTCTTTAATGGCTCTGACAAATTCTCCACATTTACTTTTCACAACTGAATGAGGAATCTCATTATACCATCTTTTGTTATATCCATATTTATCTCTCTCTTTCTTATATCTGCATACTTCTTATCTCTTCTCTTCCTTTTCATATCCCACCCCAAAAAGGGAAAGAATATGAAATTGATAGAAGTTATGCAACAAAGCATCCAAATCGCAAAAACTTAAAATCTGAAATGCATTAGGGTGCAATGGAAGGCGTAAAATATTCCACGGTTACAGAAATATCTGGCCCACTGATGATTGTTGAGGGCGTTAAAGAGATAGGATATGGAGAAATAGTTCACATAGAAACTATGGAAGGAAAAAGGATGGGCCAGGTGCTGGAAGCGGCCGAAGGAAAGGCGGTTATTCAGGTTTTTGAAGGAACAAGAGGGCTTGATACAAAGAATACCAGCGTAATATTCACAGGCAAACCCATGGAGATAGGTGTTTCCTCAGAAATGCTTGGCAGAACCTTTGATGGAAAGGGGATGCCCATAGACGGCGCCCCCGTTCCAATTCCCGATGAAATAAGAAATGTTAATGGGGAGCCCATGAATCCATCCGCCAGGGAATATCCCCGCGACCCAATACAGACAGGCATATCCACCATCGACGGTATGAATACACTGGTGAGAGGACAGAAACTGCCGATTTTCAGCGGCGCCGGGTTGCCCCACAATGAACTGGCTGCCCAGATAGCCAGACAGGCAAAGGTGAGGGGGCAGGGAGAGGAGTTTGCCGTCATATTCTGCGCCATGGGTATAACGGCTGAGGAGGCAAACTTCTTCATGCAGGATTTTGAGGAGACGGGAGCAATAGAAAGGAGTGTTCTTTTCCTAAACCTTGCCAACAGCCCCGTCATAGAACGCCTTATAGCCCCAAAGGTGGCGCTCACTACTGCGGAATATCTGGCATTTGAAAGAGGAATGCATGTCCTCGTTATACTTACAGATATGACCAATTATGCTGAAGCATTGAGAGAAATATCTGCAGCAAGGGAGGAGGTGCCTGGGAGGAGGGGATATCCTGGCTATATGTATACCGATTTAGCCCAGATTTATGAAAGGGCGGGAAGAATACAGGGAAAGAAGGGAACCATAACCCAGATTCCAATACTCACAATGCCCGATGATGACATAACTCATCCCATTCCAGACCTCACAGGGTATATAACAGAGGGGCAGATTGTTCTTTCAAGAGAACTCCACCATAAGGGGATATACCCGCCGGTGGCTGTACTTCCCTCTTTATCACGATTGATGGCTGAAGGAATAGGAAAAGAAAGAACAAGGGAGGATCATCACCAGCTTTCCAATCAGCTCTATGCCGCATATGCGGAGGGCTGCGATTTGCGCGATTTGGTGGCGGTGGTGGGAGAAGAGGCGCTGACGGAGAGGGATAAAAAATATCTGGAGTTTGCTGATGAGTTTGAAAATCGTTTTGTCAAGCAGGGAAGGGATGAGGACAGAACCTTTGAAGATACCTTCAACCTCGGATGGGAGCTTCTCTCCATGCTTCCAAAGGTGGAACTGAAGAAAATAGATGATAAGTATATAGAAAAGTATTACAGAGGATAAAATGGCGAAGGAGATTCTGGAAGGGGTAACGCCCACAAGGATGGAACTGCTACAGATAAAGAAAAGGAAGGCACTGGCAGTTAAGGGGCATCAGCTTCTTTCAGAGAAGAGAGATGCTCTCGTTTCCTCCTTTTTTGAGCTCATAAAGAAGAGGAGGGAGGCGAGAAGCGAGATGGAAAAAGCATTGGCGAAGGCATATAAGGCACTGGTGATGGCGGAGATGGCTATGGGTGAAGAGCAGGTGAAGGAGATTGCAGAAAAAATTGGTATGGAAAGAAAAATGGAGGCAGGAGGGAAAAGCATCATGGGAGTTTCCATCCCGGAATTTAGTATAGAAGAGGGAAAAATTCCGGATTACAGCATGCTTTCCACCAATGCCCTTATTGATGAAGCAATATTCAGGGCAATGAAAGCATTGGATAAGATTGTGGAACTTGCATCCATAGAGGGAAGTGTGCAGATGCTGGGGAAAGAAATAGAGAAGACAAAGCGTAGAGTTAATGCTTTGGAATACATATTCATACCCCGTCTTCTCAACACCATCTCCTACATAGAGAGGCAGCTGGAGGAAAGGGAAAGGGAGGATTTCTTCAGGAGGAAGAGAATAAAAGCACTTCTCGAGCAACATGAAGATTGAAGATGATGCCATACTGGGTGAATTTTTCGATACCCCTGAAAAGAAAGCCAGATGGATGCGCCGCATAGCATGGCTCTACATAATATGGATAATCTTTCTCATAGTGGGGCTGGGGATGGTGCTGGTTTTCTATGTGTTTTAACTGCTCAACCCATTAAAATTAAAATCCCATCTGATATACCATCATGGCAAGGATATTTCTTACCAGGAGATTGCCTGAAGAGGGCATGAAAATGCTGGAGGGACATAAAATTGAAGTATATGAAGGGGATGCTCCCCCATCAAAGGAGGAGATAATTGAGGGGGTGCGCGGCAAAGATGTTCTTATATGCCTATTGACAGATAAAATAGATGCGGAAGTAATGGATGCCTCTCCTCGCCTGAAAATAATAGCCAACTATGCCGTAGGAGTGGACAATATAGATATAGAAGAGGCAACAAAAAGAAGCATATTTGTAACCAACACTCCTGGAGTGCTTACGGAAACGGTGGCGGATTTAACATGGGCTCTTATCATGGCGGTGGCGAGAAGAATTGTTGAAGGAGATAAATTCATGAGAGATGGAAAATTCAAAGGATGGGCTCCCCTCCTCATGCTCGGGGATGATATCTATGGAAAAACTCTTGGCATAGTAGGGGCTGGAAGGATAGGACAGGCGGTGGCAAAAAGGGGCAGAGGTTTCAATATGCGAATCCTTTATTACAGCAGGAAAAGAAAGGAAGAGATGGAGAAGCTGGGAGCAGAATATGTCCCTCTGGAAACTCTCCTGAGAGAGGCGGATTTTATCTCCCTCCATGTTCCCCTCACCAGCAAAACATATCACATGATAGGTGAGAATGAACTAAGAATGATGAAGAAAAATTCATATCTGATAAATACTGCCAGAGGAAAATGCATTGATGAAGAAGCATTGGTAAAAGCATTGAAGGAGGGATGGATTAGAGGGGCTGCCCTGGACGTATTTGAAAATGAGCCGGAAATACATCCTGGGCTAGCCAATCTTAAAAATGTTGTTCTCACCCCCCATATCGGCTCAGCATCCTATGAAACTAGGAGCAGAATGGCGGTGATGGTTGCGGAAAATGTGCTTGCTGCCCTGAAGGGGAAAACGCCGCCCAACTGTCTCAATCCGGAGGCGTTGAAAATAGAAGGTTAGTTTCCTAACATACTTCATCGGGAAAAAGTGAAAGAAATATATAGGATATGGCATTTATATGCAAATGGTGGAAAATATATTCCTCAGTCCAAATGAACCCAATCCAAACTTCATGATTTATAAGGAGGAGGCGAGGAGAGTCATTCTGAAGGCACTTGGGGGCAAGAGTGAATGTATCTGGGTTCTTGGAAAAACCGGCATAGGAAAAACCACCTTTCTGCTGTGGATAAAGCAGTTTGCTCCCCTTTACAAGGTAAAACCCCTCTATTTTCACGGAGGAGATGATTTAAAATTTCAGGAATTCAAGGAAACACTGGAAAGGGAGACGAGAGCATCCTTCTTCTCCCGTATTTTTCTAAGGAAAAAATACATCGAGATTCCCGTCATTATTATGATAGATGATGTGGATTTTCTCAAAGATGATGATATTATTAAATATGTGGTGAGCAAACTGGATGAGGAAAAAATTCATATCTCTGTAGTGTTTGCATCGGTGGAAATGGTTGACAGAATAAAAGAATATCTGAGGGGAAGAGATATAGAAAAAATATTTCTCGAAATGCCATCGGCTGATGCAATAATGGATATGATAAGAAAAAGGATAGAAGCAGGAGGGGGGGAGGATTTCCAGCCCTTCGGAAAACAGCTTGTGAAGGACATTGTGGAATCATCCAGCACAATTAGAGAGGTGCTTATAAAACTGCAGGAGGCGGCATGATGAAGAAGAAAATACTGATAGCAGATGATGAGCCGGAGATTGTGGACATAGTTAAGAGAATGCTGGAAAGCGAGTATGATGTCATCACCGCCTATGATGGAGAGGAGGCATACAAAAAGGCGAAGAAGGAAAAGCCAGATCTCATACTCCTGGACATACTAATGCCAAAAATGGATGGATGGGAAACTCTGAAAAAGATTAAGAGTGACGAAGATTTAAAGAACATTCCGGTTTCCATGCTCACTGCCCTTCCTTTAACTCCTGAAGATACCAAGGATAAACCCGTTGATAAAATAGAAAACTACATAGTGAAACCCTTCAACAGAACAACTCTGCTGAAGAAAATACAGGATATTTTTGAAAGGGAAGAGGAGGCAAGGAAAACATATGAGGAGATAAAAACAGAGGTGGGCGAGGAGGAGGCGGAGGAGTATCTCCGCCTTGTGAAGGCGATAAACAGGCATCGCCGCCTCATAGGAGTTATTTTAGATTCTGCTGCCGAGGAATACAAGCAATCCGTGAGGAATCTCATACTGAGCCAGAAAAGATTGATTGAAACCATGAAACAGAGGGCAGAGGAACTGGAGAAGTTAGTGAAGAAGGGAAAGGATAAAGAATAATATATCTCCAAAGGTGAAGGAGAGTAAAAAACCAAAAGCCATGAAAACAAGGAAAGGCATTTTTGGTGTCACCCATATTTTTTTGCTGCTTCCTGCTGAATCAAAATCAAAATTCTTCACGGGCATTATCCCCTTGCTCCCATCCTCCTTTTCCATGCTCCATACAAAGGATTTTTTTGCCTTCTCCACCTCCATGCGGTATCCAAAAAGGCATTGGGGAAATGAGATGTCTCCTCTTTTTGAATTGTAAAGGAAAAAGGCGAGAGGAAGAAAGGAAACGAGAAGGAGAGAGTTTATTAGAAAGGTGAGAGGAAATATGAACATGGGAGAAACAAAATATGGCAATCCGTAGAAAGATGGGGGAAGAGGTGACAGAAGGGTGACAGCCCACATGGCTTTGACATCCGCGCCCCCCATTCCAAAAACATAAAGAAGGAGGGCGAGAGGGATGGAGACAGCAATGGAAATTGCTGTTTTCATGGCATCCGGCTGCTCAAATATTAGGAAAAGGATGCCCAGCAGACCCATCAGCAACCATATTTTATTGCTCGCTTCTCTTGTCTTCAAATCTGTATAGGCGGCATAGCTAAGGAGGGAAATGCCAACGATGAATCTTGCCAAATCTAATTCGCTCATTTCCTTCTTCTTATATACCTGAAGGCAACCATTGCCATGGCAGCAGCAAGAAGCATGACAAAGGTGAAGGATGGTGACTCCCCACCTTTATGAATAACCACATTTATGTATTCCTCGTCGCTTTCCACTCCCTCATCGCACACCGCCTTAAGTTTTATTTTAACCGTTCCCTCACTCATATTCTCAGGTGTTTTTATTTTCAGATATATCTTATCTGTCTCATCTGATTTCAGGCGAGAGATGATATTCTGAGGTGTTACTGTCAGATTTCCATTTTCGGTTACAATTATTCTCACATTCGTTGCTGTAAAGTTAATAGCACTTACATCCACACCAACATTCCTTTCCTTTCCCTTCTCTATTGAAATCACGTCAAGATTTCCGAAGGAGATTATGATTTGCTTATTTTCCCCACTCCCTCCAACATTTATTATACTGCTGTATGAACTCTCACTTCCATTATTATCTCTAACAGTAAGGGTGACGGTATATTCTCCATCGGTGTTCCATGAGTGAATAACTGTCGGAAGCGTTTTCTCCTCTAGCTGGCTGCCGTCGCCCCAGTCCCATATATAAAGCTGTATTGTTCCATCTTCATCATAACTGGCACTGGCATCGAAGCTCACAGAATCTCCCGGAGAAGGATTTGAGGGAGAATAGGTGAAGGAAGGCACTGGAGGCGTATTGCTTCCTGCCTCGCTTACTGTCACATATTTATATATGCTCTTCTGTGCTCCATCGCTATCTGTAACGGTAAGAGTCACCTTATACTTGCCCGTTGCACCATAGGAATGGCTCACTGTCATACCAGTGGCTGTGCTTCCATCTCCAAAATCCCATTCATATGAAACTATGGAGCCATCTGAATCGCTGCTCGTCGATGCGTCAAAATTAATTGTCTCGTTCTCCACAGGATTTAGAGGGTTATAGAAGAAGGATGCCACAGGGAGGGCGTTGATAACAGTAATATTTTTGGTTATTGTATCCTCTCCTGTTGATGAAGTTATGGTGAGAGTAACCTGGAATGTTCCAAGTGTGCTATAAGAATGCACAGGATTCTGCTGATTGCTTGTTGTTCCATCTCCAAAGTTCCATTCCCATGATTGAATATCTCCTGTTGATAAATCATTGAAGTGCACATACTGCCCCCTTGTGGGCTGGGAAGGCGTCCAAGTGAAATCTGCCTTTAAAGGTGCTGGCGGATTTCCATACTGTGCCTCCCATATTTTATCTCCATCCGGAGTATATTTTCTTATGCAATACTTCTCCTCTCCTCCAACCATCTTATATCCGGCAGCAATGATGTTATTCTGTGAATCCACCACAATCCTCTTTATTTCCCCCTCAACGTCGTCCATTTTATCCCATATCACTCCACCATTCCTGTTATATTTTATGAGATACCATCTTTCATGAAATGCATTATTCACCTTTATTGTCCTGTAACCACCGACTACTATATTATCATTTGAATCGGCATCAATGGAGAGAGCATCATCTTTATAATCATTCATTTCCACACGAGGCCATCCACTCTTTATAGTTCCAGTGGAGGAATAAACCAAAGTGAGGAAATCCTCTACTTTCATGTCATCCGTCAATTCATATCCAGTCACTGCTATACTCCCATCCGGGAGTATGACAGCATCGGATGCTGACGATATTTTGTTGTTGTAATATTCTCTCTGCCACACAACATCCAGATCTGTATCATATTTTACAGTAAGGAATTTACTTATATTGCTGTTTTCCTCCTGCACTGCTCCTGCAACAACAATATTATTGCCTCTAACATCTATCCCAAAGGCAGCATCTATGGCACTGTCAAAAATATCCTCTTTAACTTTCTGGAGATTGTTGGGATTAACCTTTATTGTCCAGAAATCCACATTGGTGAGCTGCTGAGAGGATATGTCTATATAGAGAGTCATTCCTGTGGCATATATGTTGCCATTTTCATCCACACCCATATCCATGAGAAAATCAGCAAATCCATTGTCATATGTTTTGCTTGCTATTTCATTCCCATTGGAGTCATACTTTATTATGATATAATCTGTCTGGGGGATGGGTATTCCGGCTATTTCTTTGCCAACAACACCGCCTACATAAATATAATCCCCATCCACAACAACTGCCTTCCCCACATTGGTAGCATATTCATCAAAATCCGTCTGCCATGTTATCTTTCCTGTATTTCCATCGTATTTCTGTACTCTTATCACATACTTTTCTCCATCATAATGCTGCCCTACAGTTATAATATTTCCTGCATCATCAATGGCGAGTCCATAGAGTTCATCCTGGGTACTACCAGATGGGAATGTATCAGCCATCGAAACGGGCACAAGCAGAATAATAGCCAGCATCAGGGGTAGTTTCTTCATATCCTCTGAAAATGGAAGATATTTATAAAATGTGTGGTGCAATCATAAAAAAATTAGGAGAGGTCACCACAGGAGCAGTGCACTTCATATATGGCGGAATAAACATCATCTATACCCTCCCCTGTTTTGGCTGAAACCATAAGAGGTCTCTGATACACACTTGTATATTCCAGATAATCTATCAAGCCAGAGGCGAGGGAAACGAGGGCATCCCCTTTCTCCATCATTTTCTTTAAGTTTTCAATATCAAACCATTTTGTTATCTCTTCTCTTTTCACTGCATCAATTTTGTTTATTACAGTGACGGAAGGCACACCCAATTTGAGATTTATCATGGCGTTCTGTGCAAGCATTGAAAGATAATTTTCAACAGAATTTATCTCCAGTGCATCCACAACAAAAAGAGAGGTAACTATATCACGCTCGGCAAGTTTGTCCACCACCTTCTTACCCATTCCATGATAGAGAAAAATTTCCAGTTGACCTGGGGTATCGACAAATTTTATTTTTTCTCCTCCTTCGGGAATCCATTCCTCCATTTCCGATATGATTTCCATGCTTTTCAGCAGGGCGCCATTTATTCCCAGTCCATATTTCCTCTGTATCTCCTCAACCTTCACCCACCTCCTTATGTCTATGTCGGCACTGGAGGAAGTGGCAGCATCCAGATTTATTAGCATATCTTCCTCAGATAGCCTTCTAGCAAGTGTTGACTTTCCTGCTGCAGCAGGACCTATAATAACGACAAACATTATACTGGATAGAGGATCTCCAACGCAGTTATGACGACAACTGTGAGGATTGAGAGAACTATAATTATTCGCGGGTCTATCTTTACTCCTGTTTTTTCCTCCTCAAAATATCTTATTAATCCAGCCGCTGATTGAAATCCACTCTTGCTTTTCTTTGCCATGTGGACACAAATTTACAGTGAATATAAACTTTGCGGTGTTATCTTATGCTAAGAGTTTGAACACCATATAGGTTATAATTATCATTATGGTACCATGTCTCAATCCTGCTATGGCTTTTCCTTCCGATAGTGCGCCAGCAACTATTCCATTACCTATTGCCTGGGAGAGAGCTGTGGCAATGTATATGAAATGGTACTGTTTGAGGGTCAATCCTGCACTCCCTCCCATTATTGGTCCACCTGCGCTCTGCGCCGCCTCATAGAGCTTTGGCAGGAACATGGATGAAAGAGCTACTATGACAAAAAGGAAAACGAAGAAAGAAACATAGATTATCATGAGATACATCTTCATTTCCGTTCTTCTTTCCGACTGGAGAATTTTTATCTCCCTGACATTTTTCGCCGCCGCCTCTATGACATCTGCTATTTTTCCTCCCGCCTCAGATGCCTTCACCACCATGGCTGTTGTTCTCTGAACGAGAGGGGTTTTTATTGCCTCACCGAATCTTTTGAGTGCCTCGCTGAATGAAAGACCCCAAGAAATCTGTATCGCCATTTTTTTTATATAGGGTGTCAAATAACCATAGTCGCCCCTTGCCGCCATTTCCACAGCCCTTGCAAGAGTCATGCCTGCCTTCCTCGATTCAGCCAGATCTCTCAAAAACTCGGGGAATCTCTCCTCTATAAGATTCATTTTTCTGTTTCTGGATGCTTCATAGAAGCCATAGGGACCTATGGAGGAGAGAATGGCGAATATGGCAAAATCTATGGAATTATCTTTGGAAAGATGTAAACTCCCTATGTTTTCCAGTTTCCCAATCTGCACCATCACAGCCAGTATTATGAAAAGAATGGCGAATATGGCGGAGGACACAAGAACAAGTATTCTATAAAGAGTTTCAATATCATATTTCTCCTTTATGGCACCTGTTCTCTCCGGAAGAATGAATATGATATAAAATATGATGGCAACCAATATTGCTATGCTTAAGAAAATAAGTGCATAACCCCACTGAACACTTGAAAGAACCGCACCCCCAGGAAGTTTGATGACAGCAAATATGTTTATCACGATGAAAGCTACTATCAAAGCAACTATCGAAAGATAGAACCAGTTTCTCCTGTAGAGAACCTCCTCCTTTACTGCTTTACCCCTCTCATACAGCCCTGTTATGGATGCCAGAGGAGATGGCATTTCCCCTCCAGCCATAAGGGAAGCCATCCAAGAGATGAGGGCTATGTTGAGTAAAAAGAGGGGATCTGCCATTTTAAGGAGAATAGGGGCAGCATTCTCAGGAAGATGATATCCAATATCCATCTGGGAAGCTATAACTATCCCTGCAAATATCAGGGCAAAAATAAAGAAGACGGGATATGCCGCGGTTTTTTCAACTGTTGGAATGGAAAAAACAGTATATAACATGAGGAGTATAACGGCTCCAAGCAATACATCTATGAGAACCTTAGATATCTCCATGCCCAAGAAAACTATGAATACATTTATAGTGGTGGTGAATATGATGAGTATGAAGGAAAACAGGGAGGTGAAATAATACCTCCATTCCCTCTCTTTATATTCATCGGGCAGAAACGGTAGCATATCCTCCTTGATTCTTCTCTGAATCCATGAGAATACGAGAAAAACCACTATGGAGGAGGCAAAAAGTACATTGGAAAGCGTATATGACTCTCTTATTCTGAAATATATGGAGGAAACAATAATTGCGATGGAAAAAATGAAGGCAAACATGGTTAATCTTTTTCCTATCATTTCACACCTCCGGCGACATGGATTCTATGGCAAGGGCGAAACCAAGATTGGCAAGAGGAAGCATTACAAAGGCAAGCAGATACATTATAAGCCCTGTGCTTGGGCCCCCACCAAAGAGAGCCATCACAGAAAACATTATTATAAGGAAGAGAGGAGCTGCCACCACCACGGTAACATAGCTTTCTGCCAGCACCCCCAGTGTTTCTAAAAATTCTTTCTGTATTCTTCTGTTCTCCCTCATATACTCCTCTGCCTTGGCAAGAAAATATCTCTTCAAATCCCCTCCAGATGTTATGGTTGTTATTGCTCCCTGAAGAAACTCCTGGAATCTTATGGAAGGTGTCCTGACGGATGCATTTCTGAGAGCAGTTATTATGTCTATATTGAATATGGCAATGTCCCTGTAAATCCATGCTGCCTCTTTGTGCACTTCCCCATAAACCGGCTGCTCCGCCAGATTTTTGAATATTTCGGCAGGCGTTATTCCAGCAGTGGACATGGCTGCTATGAAATTCAGGGCGTAGGGAAGTTTCGCCTCTATGTCCTTCTTTCTTTTATTGGCTCTACTCTCAGGAATCATCATGGTTATGAAGTAGGCAAGAGCAGCAAGTAATATGGGAGATGGGATTATTATGGCAAGCAGCTTGATGGGAAGAGAAACGAAGGCAGGAAGAATGAAAAGATAAAGGAATATAAGAACAACTCCAGCCACAGCCCCCATAATTCCATTCATCCATGCAAAGGAGATATATGCTTCTGGCCTAACTTCCATGAAAGCGCGCTCCAGAGACCTCTTTATATATTCTATCTGTGTAGATTTTGCTGCCTTCTTTCCGAATATCCTATAACACAGGACTTGATATTTTGTCAGCATTTTCTCTCCTGTCCTTTTCCATCATCTCAAGGATTTTATCTGGATTTTTATAATACCCTGCCACTATATGGCCCACATCCACATAATGCTTTACTCCCTTTTCCATCATCCACTTTATTATCTCCACCCTCCTGTTGAATTCTTCATTTAACTCTCTGTCCGTCCAGTTTCTGAATTCTGCTATTCTATCCAGCACCTGCCCCTTTCCATAGTAATCGAAAGAATCCTTTCTGGGATTCCATTTAAATACATCATTTGTGAGAATATCTTCAGTAGATGGGTCTATACCCACCACCTCCACAATCTCCCTTATTCTCCTCACCCTCTTCCTTCCTATCCTCACCTGCGCCTGTATCGCCACTATATCCAATGCCTGCAGCTGAATCCTTGGGATATTTATTGGCTCTCCTTCGAGACGATGAATGACGGAGAATATGGAATCAGCATGCATGGTGGAGTAAACTGTATGGCCTGTAGCCATTGCTTGGAAGAGAACCACTGCTTCCTCACCTCTTATCTCTCCCACTATGATATACTCTGGTCTCTGCCTCAATGCTGCCTTCAGCAATTCAAACATTCCTATTCTCGTCTCATCACTTTCTCCAGATGTCTCTCTGGTAACAGAGGCAATCCAGTTGGGATGAGGAAGATTTATTTCTCTGGTGTCCTCAATGGAAACTATTTTGGACTGGGGGGGTATGAACAACCCAAGGGCATTAAGAGTGGTGGTTTTACCAGAGGCAGTTCCTCCAGATATGATGGCGGAGGCGCCATGCTCTATCGCCATCCAGAAATAGGCAGCCATCTCCGGTGACATGGTATTGAATTCCACAAGATGAATGGGTGTAAAGGGTTCTTCCCTGAATCTTCTTATAGTGAAATTTGAACCCATGGAAGAAACTTCCCTAGCAAGACATGCCTGCAATCTGGAGCCATCCGGCATTGTGGCATCCAGTAATGGATGGGCAATGGATATATGCCTCCCGCATTTCTGGGCTAACTGGATAACAAATGAATCCAGTTCATTATCATCCTGAAAAATGATATTCGTTTTCATTGATTCGTAGTTCCTGTGATAGATAAAGATGGGTGTGCCGGCGGCATCGCAGGATATATCCTCTATCATTATATCTCTCATAAGGACATCTATTTTTCCATAGCCAAGAAAATCTCTTATCACATAGTACATTATCCTCTCTCGGGTTGTATCATCCATGCTGATGGAATAATCCTTTATTATTCTGTCAACATTTTTTCTCAAATAATCCTTCGCCTCATCTTCACTGAATTCCGTTAGCTCTATATCCATGGTTTTTATCAGAGTATCCTTGATGAATTCCAGGAGTTTTCTCTCATCAGATGTTAATTTTGGCTCCAGCACCTCATAAATATATTCATGATTTTTATTATCGTAGAGGATTCTGACATAGGCATAGGGTTTCACTATGGGGTGAACCTCCACAACCTCTATGGATTCATCCCCAGGAGGAGAAAGATCAACCAGTTCCTTTGATTCTTCAGCAATCTTTGTTACATCCTCTCCTCTCTTTATTTTTGCTATGTATTCTCGTGCCCTCATCTTCTCTTCCATCTCATTTATATTCTGTATCTCATCCAGCAGTTTTTTTCTGTTGATCAATAACTCGCTCAACTTATATTTGCCAAGAAGCAATGCCGCCTGCTTTTTTTCTTCCTTCTCCTCCTCCCTCTGCACCTTCTTCATCTAAATCATTAAATTTTCAACACTATATATAGATTTATACTTTTGTCCAGATGATTTACATCATTCTCTTCTAAAAAAATTAAAATATAACTTTCCCATACGTTAGCAATGATTGAAGGAAGATGTATAACATGTGGCAGAGGACTTGCGGACGAGGGTTGCGTTCAGTTTCCATGCCCTGAATGCGGATATGTAATAAAGAGATGCAACGTCTGCAGGAATCATTCTGCCAGATATAAGTGTCCAGAATGTGGATTTGAGGGGCCGTGATAAAATGGGAAAGGTAGGTATGAGAATAAGGGTTATGCCCGCCGAGGCAGGCATAGATATGGAGAATTTTAAGGAGAAAATAACGGAGGTGCTACCCGACTACGCACAGCTGGTGAATGCGGAGATATCGCCCGTTGCCTTCGGATTGAAGGCGCTGGTGCTCCAGGTGATAACACCAGATCAGAGTCCTGACGAGCTGATAGAAAAAATAAGAGGAGTAGAAGGAGTAGAAAGCGCGGAGATAGAGGATTTGAGTTTGATTTGATTACTCAAAAAGCCACTTTATTATAGCCATCTGCGCCCACATTCTGTTTTCCGCCTCGTCGAATATTACCGAGTGCTTTCCATACGCAACCTCTTTTGTCACCTCATAGCCATAGTAGGCGGGCAGGCAGTGCATGAATATTGCATCCTCCTTCGCCTGCGCCATTATTTTCTCATCCACCGTATATCCTTCAAATATTTGCAATCTCCTCTCCTTCTCCGCCTCATCACCCATGGAAACCCATGTGTCAGTTACCACAACATCGGCATCTCTTGCTGAGGTGTCACCAATCTCCTCTATCTCCACCTCCCCGCCCAATCTTCTTGCCTCTTCAACATAATACTCATCGGGCCAGAAGGCGTGAGGAGCCACTATTCTTATTTTCATTCCTGCTATGGCACACCCAAGAAGCAATGAATGAGCCATGTTGTTGTTTCCATCTCCGAAATACACCATCGTAAGCCCCTTCAATCTTCCCTTTTTCTCCTTGATTGTCATCAAATCCGCCATCACCTGGCATGGATGCTCTTTGTCATCTAATCCATTTATCACCGGCACACTTGCGTGCTTGGCAAGCTCCTTCATATTTTCATGACTGAAGGCACGATACATTATTAAATCAACATATCTGCTGAGTACCTTTGCAGTATCCTCTATTGTTTCTCCTCGCCCCAGTTGTATGTCATTCTTGCTCAAAAATATGGCATGTCCTCCAAGCCTTTCCATTGCCACCTCAAAGGATACTCTCGTTCTTGTGCTGGATTTTTCAAAAATCATCGCCATGGTTTTTCCCTTCATTATTTTCTCATACTTTCCTCTCTTCATCTCAATGGCATCATCAATAATGCGCTCCAAATCATCCCTAACATCAAGCATGGAGATTATGTCCTTCTTCATGGAAAAGGGAATATTGCTGAAGATATAAATTTATCCGCAAATCAATCCCATACCTTAACCCCCTCCTTATCAATGGAAACAATGTATGCCTTTCCCTTCTTCCTCTCTA
>Ga0164318_10003637_pt1 | contig 14651 bp, 16 predicted proteins | sample GuaBasSedimGuay9_FD_113734 | JGI IMG/M metagenome (GOLD analysis project Ga0164318, IMG submission 113734) | Subseafloor sediment microbial communities from Guaymas Basin, Gulf of California, Mexico - Guay9, Core 4571-4, 0-3 cm | ecosystem: Environmental > Aquatic > Marine > Hydrothermal vents...
GTTAATATATTTGGAAAGGTTATCGATGATCCATCCGTCTTTAAGAAAGTTAAAGAGGGAGAAGAAATTATAGTAGAACTATTAGAAGGTGATGATTAAAATGAGCAAGCCAAAAATTTTAATCACAAGAAGATTACCTCCACCAGCCCTTGATATATTATCTGGCTTTTGTGATATTGAACTATGGGATAGTGATGAACCACCCACTAAAGAGTACATTATAGAGCACGTAAAGGATAAAGATGGTCTGCTTTGTTTATTAACAGACAAGATAGATAAAGAGGTCATAGACGCTGCGCCAAATCTAAAAGTTATAAGTACTTACAGTGTTGGTTTCGACCATATTGATGTTGAATATGCTACAAAAAAAGGTATATACATTGGACATACTCCGGGAGTTCTTACAGATGCAGTAGCAGACATGGCGTTCGCATTACTACTGGCAATTGCGCGTAGAATTGTAGAAAGTGACAATATGATTAGAGAAGGTGGTTGGAAAATTGCTTGGGCACCGACATTTATGTTGGGAGATGCTGTCTATGGACGAACACTAGGAATTATAGGCCTTGGAAAAATAGGCACAGCAATTGCACGAAGAGCTAAAGGATTTAACATGAGAATTCTATACTACGATAAATACAGAAAAGAAAAAGAAGAAAAAGAGCTTGGAGCTGAATTCACAAGTCTAGAAGAACTTCTTAAGGAATCTGATTTTGTAGTGCTTTCAGTAACACTTACCCCAGAGACACACCATCTAATGAACGAGGAACGTCTTAAACTTATGAAGAAAACTGCCTATTTGATAAATATTTCAAGAGGAAAGGTCGTTGATGAAAAAGCACTACTAAAGGCATTGACAGAAGGATGGATTAAAGGTGCTGCACTCGATGTATTTGAAGAGGAGCCAATAGGGAAAGATCACCCGTTTACAAAATTAAAAAACATCGTCTTGACTCCACATGCAGCTAGCGCTACAATAGAAACACGCTCAAAAATGGCAGAAATCGCTGCAAAGAATCTACTTAACGTATTGAAAGGTGAGCCACCAATTTTCTTAGTGAATCCAGATGTCAAGAATATAAGACCTTTAAGTCAAGTGAAGATGATCTAACTAATTATCCATATTTACTTTTTGTTTTTGTGATGTACTTAGATGAACTAAAAATGTATTTTTAACTGTAAGTATTGATGTGGCGTGTTTATCAGAAGAAGCTTCTTTTTCGAGATATATTCATATTTGAACTCAATAGGTTTTTCGTAAAGAAGAATCTTTTTTGGAGCTGATGGTGAGTAAATAGCAATAGTAGATTCTCTTTTGGGTTCTAAAGTTAAAGTATATGTTCGCTCTTGAGGATTATAGCTCTCCCTAAATTGTATCGCATTTGGTGCAATAAAATAAGAGATATCGCCAATTATGATTGGTGTATTTTCGTTCATAATAGGTGAAAGAATCCATAGATGCGCATGGCTTGGTTTTAACTTACCTTTTAATGCATCCGAATTAGAATTTCTGATGATAATTGTGTTACGTGAAAACCATTCAAGAGCATAATATGTACCTATGATACCTAAATCATTTAATGATATGCTATAATTTACTTCAGCATCATCTGTTACATTAAATACGCCAAGAATAATATATTTTGCCTTTGCTGTGGTTTTCAAAATCAATGCAGTTTTTGTCTTCCTTGGATCATTCAGAAAATTCCTAAAAATTGGCATCGCAGGCTTATCAGGACGTATGACTGTACAATCAGGATGGGCTATATTTTTAATTAAATCTACATTTGTTGTGCAGATTGCATCACCAAATCCGACAATTGAAAATGTTAATACTCGCGCTAAAGCATCTACTTCTGGATTTATCCTTCCAAGATTACCGTTTTCATTAGTTGGCTCTCCATTGTATGTGGGGTGTGAAGTAAAGAAAACACCGAAGTGTGGAAAGAGACCTAATGCTAATGCTAGTTGTGAGGTATAAATGTTCTGCCATAAGGAATAAGATTGAGATGCTGATGTTCCATAGTCCTCACCAGTTCGAGAAGCAACTATATTATTAGTTTGCAAACTTGAAAACAAATGATAAGTATCTGGCATAGAAAGAATTATCCTAATCATGTATCTTCGAAAATGTTCAGCCATGCTCTTCAGCCAATTGCTTAATATTGAGAAATTATCCATCAGATGATGTCTCATGCTACTTCTAATCTGCGTTAGATGGTCATGAACCACGGCAGTAGCGCCATATTCACGAAATCTTCCGCCGAGATAATCATATATTTCATAATCTCTAGGGAACGCTATCTTCTCCTTAATAAACGAAAAACGTTTTGTGTATTCGTTTTCTAGATTGAACCAACTCATTTGTAGTATCAAAAAGCCAATTTCTTGAGCCAATTCATTTAAATTTAATTTGATTTCAGGAACTGGCTCATACGCTTTAGCTCCAGCAGAAGGATCTTTAGAATACCACCAAGGACCTAACTCAACCAAGCGAACGTTTATACCTTTTCTCTTTAGATCTTCAGATAGAGCTATCAATGTATCGCTATAATCTTTTTCTGGAATAGTTCTGTAGTAGTAATATGAACCGCAATCTGTCCAATATGAAAGTTTGTTTATTAAATCCAAGTTTTCATCTAGAATTTTGTTATAGTGCGTCCTTAGAAATGTACCCCAGTTTTCAATTGCTTGTTCAAATTCACTACCAAAAATTAAAACTTCTGTAATTCTTGACCCAACAGGTATTTTCTCTATAAGCCCTTCAAGCCCACAAATGACATAGAAATCATTATCTTTTTGAGTTATAGTGTACAGTTGATTACCTAAGTTATCAAATGCTGAAAATATTAGTGTTCTACCAGTCCTATCAAATATTGAAAAAAAGCTACTGGCCATGATTGTTTCTGATAAGGCTTTTTGTAAGTCTAAGAAGATTGGCTTTATCCAAGCATGTGATGTGTATGTGAATGCTTTCATATCCTTGTTCTGTTTTATTTTTAAATATAAAGGGGCATCAATAATTGTATGTTCATACAAAGCTTGTGGTTTTTCAACTTCAGTCAGATGAACAATCGAGAATAAAACAACAGGTAAGTTATGATAAACACGAATCTCATAAGCCACTATACTTTGCCTAGAGTCTCTATCTTTAAGAATGAAATGAAGGGATGTAAATTCCCCATTTCGATCTTCACTTTGTTCTACCTCAAAGTTGTCTGCAATATAAGTAGCATTGACATAAGGATTATGACTCTTCTCCATGTTTGAATACCATTTGCCAGCTTTATGAAGCAAATATCCGCTAGAAAGCCAAGTTTTTCCATCAAAATGAATTAAAAATTCACCAGAATCCTTTAAGACATCTATTTTGAATTTATATTTGGAATTACCGATAATGTAAGTATCCCACCCCTCCTGAACAAACACACCAGGCATTAATTTCACCTTAAGTAAAGTATTTTAATACTTTACACTCTAACTCGAACTATTTTTTCATATATAGGATCTACTGTCCATTTACCATACACACGGTCCTCATATGGTTTACGCGCAACAAGAACCCAAAGATATCGCATCTCATAATTAGGGATAACAACATTAGGATGATAACCTGATGGAATAACAACACCGTCATTCTCTCTAATAAGATATACCTTTGCATTTTCTAATGTCTCATAAACCATTTGAAAACCAAAAGCCGGGTACGGCATATGATAAAAGAAGTATAACTCCTCTAGCTTTGCGCCATGATCATGAGGGGGCCAACTTGACCAGTTACCTGGCTTTACAATTGTAACTCCAGCCATAAGTCGAGCAGCTTCAATCTCAGGGGTGAGGTAGAAGAGATTTTCTCGTAAATATGGCTCCTTCCCGATAAACTGATGATATTTAGTACCTTCAATATCACTACGTTTTATTAAACGTATAGGGTGCTGTTTTGGCGATGGAGCACCAGCAAACACACCACGGAAATTTGTAAGAGCCACAAGTTCACATTTATAGCCACTGCCAACATAAAGCATATCTTCTCGTCCAATCTCAAATCTTTTGTCATCCGCAAGCAAAACAGCCTTACCAGTAATACCGAATATAGTTATCTCATTTTCTTCAGTTCTAAAAGCAAGTCGCTCATTTTTAGTTAAGATAACTCCTTGGAATGTTAATAAAGATAGCGGTGAATTCTGAGGAGATACTACTGTAAAGAGCCGAATGTGTTCACCCCAATCTATCTTGAAAAGCAGTGAGCTCTCCATTAAAATTCCCCCATAAATTTTCTAACTGACTACCTTCAATAAAATAATTGTATTTATTTCTCTTATAACATTTTTGAAAAGGTCACTAATATTAGTTCTAGAATTGTTAAATTTGCTAACTCTCATAAATTAATTTCCTTAATTGTATTAAAAGCTCATTAACATCAACAACTCTAAAAGTGAGTGAGTTAATCTTTCCTTCTTTTCGGTAATACACTGTGACTGTATCTGCTTTGCTATCATATTTAAAGTCGACTATACTAGAAGCAGGAATTGCTAAGAATTTACTACCATTCTCAGTAGGCCAGTTTACTACCAATCTATAGTTTGTCAGAAAGAGTGTGAGAGACTTGCTTGTACCAGATACCAGGGGAGGATGTACAGATAACAATTTTCCTTCAAATAGAACACGTTCTGACTTACCAAAGATTAATTGTTGAGTTTTATAATGTAACTTTGTCGTTATTTGCTCAAGTTTTGATGATTTCTTTAATATTTCTGAGACAAAGTATGTAAGCGCTTGCAATAAAGTCGGTTCACGGACTATCAAAAAAGCTTGTGGTGAAATTTCATAGTATCCAGGTAGAGGAAAAATGAACCCTATTCTTGAATTTATTAAAATAACGTTTGATTCGTAATAACTTGTTTCTTCATCTCTTTTATTTATTACAAAGCAGGTAAATCTAGAATTCTGAAAATTGACACTATGCTCAGCTGTAGTTAAAACAGAAATTTTTGCATTTCGCATAGATATAGCATCCAATAACTGGAGTGTAAAATCGAAGGAAGTTACTGCTAAAACCAAGACTTTTTCATTTTCTCTAACATTCTCAATAATGAATTCTTTAAGTGTATTAAAATTTCTGCTAATTAAAACAGGTGGATGCTTGTATTGTAAGATTTCTTGTGTAATGGCTTTAAGATTGTCTTCTAATTCATGGACTATTTTTTCAATTTTCTTTCTTACAGTGGAGAATACAATCTTAGGATCCACTACAATATAATACGATGGTTCCCCTGGAGTGGATAGTACATAACCTTTCTCTTCCAAAGATTCTAATGTTGAATATACCTTGGGTTTTGGAACACCAGAAATTTTAGAAATGGCAGGCGCAGTAGCCTTTTTTAACTTCACTAATGCATAATACACCCTAGCTTCGTAATTTGTTAGCCCTAGATTCTCTAGGTTTTCGATAATACGGTCTTCTACTGACATCACCATATACCCATATAATTATTGGCGAAAAACTTATTAAAGGTTACTACTATAGTAGTTACCTAGGGGTTGTATAATATGTCCACTACTAAATATCGGAAAGGTACAGTTAGTTATGAATCAGAAGAGATAGGAATCGGTGGCATATTTACTTTTATAATCATTATAATAGTGCTTGCACTCATAAATCCAATAGCGGCAATGTTAGTTTTTATTATAATACTCGGAGTCTACATGATGAACAAAGTTGGCTTTATAGAGGATATTCAAAGTAAATTCATAGTCAATCTCATCAAAGAAGAAGGAAAGGTGGAGATAGGAAAGTTATCTAGGATTATCGACGTTCCCATTAGAGAGCTAACAAGATTAATATCACGAATTAGAACTCCTCATTTGAGCATTGTTATGGAAGGAGATAAACAGTATGTTACAACTATTAACGTGAACAATAATTCTCAATTACCTACGAATCAGCCGATAAAAGAAAGTACAGCTCTTGCTTCAAATGTATCTGGTAGCACACTTTCAGCTGAAGCTGGTCAGCAAAATATTGTATGTCAATACTGTGGTACGATACTACCCCCTAATGCAAAATTTTGTTACAACTGTGGAGCGTCAGTTCAGTGAAGTAATTGTGACATAATTATATTTGCGACTATATAGGCAAACCTTAGGCTGTAATCCAGATAAATAAGTAGTGACGACGATATGAGATGTTTATATAATTTTGCTATGAGAGAATTTCATCAAGCTCTTTTTGCATCTCATTAATTCGCTCTTGCTCTTTTTTAACTTCGTTAAGTATTGAGTCAAAATTTTCCTTAATGTGATTATATACATCCCTTACGCGTTGGATCTTATGCTCACTCTCAAAAACATCAAGTTTCATTCCAACTCTACCGATTGCACCACGTACTGAGAGCCAATGAACAAAGACTTCGAATGTGTATTTCTCAAAAACAGACCTGTTTGGAAGTTTCTTATAAAGCCAAACTTGCTCTCTGATGAAGTTCTTAGAGATATTCTTAAAGAAATACCTCTTGTATGTTTTCATGAACATATCTTTCTTGTCCAAAAAGTATTGATACACCTCATTCAAATATTTCTCCTTTCGCTCTTCGTCCCAATCAACAATGCCTATTGTCGGTTCTATAAGAACACGATATTCTATAATCTCCTTGATATCTTCTCGTAAGTAAACCCATGCGGCAGTTGCTAGTGAGTCTAATAAAGCAATAAATACTTGCTTTAGTCCGTATTTTGCGTCAACGTCCTCATCAGCATAGACCCGTTTAGTAGTAATACGATCATATAGTGTATCAAAATCCACATGACCCATTGCAATTATTTTTCCATCAACGAAAATTGCAGGCACAGATATAACTCCATTAACTATAGCCTCATAGGGCCGTTCTGCAACATCAATAATCTCAACTTCATCATAAAAACCCTTTTCTTTAAGAAACATAAGCGCTTTAAGACTAGTAGGGCATGTTTTATGAATGAATATTCTTATCATCGAACCAGCACCAGTTTCTATTTTTTGATTAATGATTTTAAAATAAGTTTAAAAATTTTCTTATAGAAACATGTCAGACATTGTCTATAAACTAAGATTAGATGTTGTTTAAGTTGATTCCATATTATCACAATAAATTTAGTGAATTTATCACCTTCAATACCAAATAAAGGCAATAAAAATGTCATATCTAACATAACTTTAATTAGTTGTTATCACTATCGATATACTCCTTTTGAACTGATTTAATTTTTAGAAATATACTATAAGCAGTAAGACATTTAGAAAACTATTATAAAGTAAAGATAGTAATAACAGGGTAAGTAGAAAATACGAATCTGGCATCTGCTATGGTATAGCAAATTATTATTCATACAGCAAAATACAAAACATGAATGACCTAGAGAGGGAATAGCTGTGGTTAATTTGAAATATGACAAATGGATTTTTACTAGTGTCATCATGTTGTATGTATTACTAGTTAAGACCACTCTTGACTTTTTGGGTACAATGCCTGATAAAATAGCGACAAGCTGGCTGATAACAGGCGAAGTAACACGCTTTTCAATCAAACAAAATTTCATTATAGGAGTTATCTTTGCTAATTTGATTCTTATTGGTTTACTAATTATAGTTATTATTGCACTAAAAAGAAGTAAAAGAGAATTTGTTTATGTAAATATATCTCATGGACTCGTTAAAATAAGAAGCGAATATGCCCCAAATTATGTTGGTATCTTGATTATTGTGCTTAATGTAACTATGATTATGTATATGCAAGATATAATGATGTTTAACACATCGGGATCTTTCTTTTTCTTCAATTTTCCATTTATTATTTTCTACGTAGCATTTCTTTTTGCAGTAGTCATTCTATTTTTAAAAAAATACGGGATTAAAAGTAAATCAACTAATGAATTAAGGCATTAAATCAAACGAAAAATATAAAATGCTTATCCTAAAACAAACTAGGAAAATTATTGCTAAAACATACAATGGCACACTAATTTATTTAAATAGTGAAGAAGTATATTTTTACTGTAAGGTTGAGAGAAATGGCAGAAGCCTATCCATCTAGAACATTGATCTATTTAAAAGAGCAAGAAATGATTAGAAAAATGCGAAAAAAAGCATATTCTGCAATAATTAAACAATTAATAGATAAAGGAGCGATATCTCCAAGTACGGCAGTTAGAAAAGAGGAGATAAACTTAACAGACAAACAATTAAGAGATCTAGTAAAAAGTGGTTTATTGCGTGAAGTTGCTGGTCGTTACTATGTTGTTGTGAGAGGATATGGAAAAGGACTTAAGAGCATCATTATTCATGAGATAATAGTAACGTTTTTTGCTCTCTTAATTCTTGCAAGCATTCTCATCATATATATACTAATCTTCTTCTGATATCGTAAAGACGTGCCTGTGGTGTGTAGCATAGTAAAAACACGTTTTAATCAAAAATAACTAAAATTATTGAAGAAAGATTTTTTAGAATGATTAGATAAATTCTGTTTCAATCAAAAATGATATGGATTATTAAAGTAAGTAAGCGGGAGTGACAAACAATGAGCTCTGAAGAAGAGATTGAGTTGGAATTTGTTGAAACAGAAGCATCATTAAACTCAAAAGATGTCCGTAAAAGCCTTGAAGATGCCAGAAAAACAGCTGAAAATGTTAAAAAAACAGCTGAGCGGCTCTTAGCCTTAACCAGAGCACAAAAGATGGGCATTGCACTTGGTGGAATTATGTTCTTATTAGGCCTTTTGTCAACGGTAATTAGCGGATTGATTCTCACAAATTATGGGTTCTTCCAGTATTTCATCACATATTATGGATTTTTCGTTGCTATATTCCTAGCAATAAGCATACTCTCCATAGTAGGCGGTATTATTCTGATGCTAAAGTGATGAGGGATTATTTTGTATAGAAAAAAATTCAATAGCTTCAGTAGAAAGCTTATAATATTCATTAAGCATATTACATCATCGTATCTTTTCTTGAGATTTATATACTTCTTAAGCCCTATCATGGAAATCATAGGAATTGTAATTTTAAGCATAGGATATATTGTGTATTTTAATATATTTAACCTGCAACAACATTTGGGCTTTACTGAAGCAGGATTTATCGCATTACTTGTTTTTTCGGTATCAATTGGATTAGTATTTATTGCAAGTGGAGTCATGCTTTTGCACAAGGCGCGAGAGATGCAAAAAAGATACAAGAAAATTAAGCTTTGATTTAAAGTTACTTATAATGAGGTGTATAGATGAGCGCTGAAGAATCAAAATTTAAAAGAAATTTGACTCTTAAAGATTTAATCTTAATTGGTATAGGAGGAACTATAGGCCCTGGCATATTCTTACTTACGTCTTCATCTGTCGGATTTGCAGGTCCCGCTGCAATAGTTACTCATTTACTTGTAATTTTAATAGTTCTTTTTTCTGCATTTAGTTATTCAGAACTTGCTACGATGTTCCCCATAGCAGGTGGAGGCTATGTTTTCGTAAGGAAAGGAATAGGCGGTCTATCCTCATTTTTAACTGGATTTTTTATATATTTTGCAGAAATTGCATATGGGGCTTTTTCTGCATTTAGTTTCGCGCTAATCTTTGGAGATTTATTAGCTACGTTTGGAGTATTTCTTACATTTAATGAGAAAATATTTTTAGCTGAAATTGCAATTTTAGCTTTTTCATTTATAAATCTCAAGGGAGGGAAAGGCTCAAAATCAGTTCAAATAGTACTTTCACTTATCCTGGCGACCTTTTTACTAATTATACTTTCAATTGGAGGCTTTCGCACATTTACAGCAGGATTTTGGCCAAGTGATTTCATACCTTATGGCACATTCTCCATTTTTACATCAATGGCAATAATCTATGTTATGTACTTTGGAAGTTTAGAAATATTAAGCGCCATGAGTGGGGAAGTAATAGAACCGGAAAGAAATATCCCTAGAGGAATTATTGGCACAGTATTAATCGCAGCAACAATATATACACTCGTCACATTAATTATAATATTCAATGTCCCATACACAACACTCCATGAATACGTAATTAGAGGAGAAACCCCAAACGCGCTACTCTGGATAGCACAAGATACTCTTGGCATAGCTGGAGCCACTATAATTGGTATTATAGGTATTATAGCCACACTGAGTAGTTTGAATGTAACACTATCAGCAGCATCTAGAGTCTCTTATGCATTGGCTTACGATGAATATTTCCCAAAAGCATTTGCAAAAAAGGATCCAAAAAAAGGTTCTCCAAGGAATTCAATTATACTAACTACACTCATAATGGCAATGTTAGCATCTACAGGACTTTCGCTCTTCATCGCATCAGTTGCAAACTTATTGTTAATCCTTTGCCTTGCAATTGTAAACTTGAACGTGATAATTTTAAAGCATAAAAGACCTTACCTTAAACGTCCATTTCGCTCGCCAGTATACCCATATATTACAATAATTGCTACAATTGCTAATTTTCTCATGTTACCAGCTATTATCGCAATAGATCCTCGTGCTATCTTGCTAGGTGGTGGAATTGCAGCAGTCGCTTTTCTTATCTTCGCATATAATCTAGCTGGAATTGCAAGAGTCAGAATACAAGTAAGTGGTATGTGTTTAGGTGCTAGTTTTCTTCTCCTTTTAGGATTGTATTTTGTCTTTGTCTATCAACCGATATATTATAGTGTACTCTTGTTCATTATAGGAATGGCTATTTTTGCAATCGCCATTTTTGGAATAATTTCAGCACTAGTGTTATTCTCAGATTAGTATCTAAAAAGGAAAAAGAAGTAAAAAAAGAAGCTAAGGTTAAGTTTATCAATATGTACTAGGCATAGGTGGCATTGGGGGGGCTGTTGTTTCTAACTTAGCACGCTTTGCTAATTTATACGCATCATATATTGCATATAAATGTATTGGCAATCCAACAGGCCAGAAGAACAAATATGCAGCTACAATGACTATAAAGAATACAAAGCCTCTAAAGAGTTTTTCAACATATAACTGTCCGAGTCCAGGAATTATAGATAGTAGCAATGCAACAGTGGGATTAAACTCACGTTTAGGTTTAGTCTCAGGAAGCCCATATGGTGCCTGTGTTAATGGTGTTGGTGTTGGTGTTGGAGGATATGGTGCTGATGGCTGTGTAGTTGGCTGATATGCCGGTGGTGCTGGTGGTGGCTGCTGCACTGGGGGGGCTGGTGGTGGACTTGGAGCAGGTGGTGCTGGAGGTGGAGATGGTGCAGAAGAAACACTTCTTAAATCAAACCCACAGTTTGGACAGAACATAGCACCAGGTGGAACTTTAGCCCCGCAGTTAGGACAATACATTACACTCACTAAATCACACCCAGTAAGTATTATACTGATAGTTATTTCTATTTATATGATGTTTTCTGTGAACTAACTAATAAACATATCTAATTTTCTTGCCAAGAACTGCTTCTTAAACGTATTTTTGCTTCTAAGCAGCTTCCTTCTTTACTACTTGAAGAAGAGCCCAAGCAACTATTAGAAAAATTATTTGAAATGATAAAGCAATAAGATATGCCTGAATTAAAGCCATACCAAGCTGTGGGAGATTGGGAAATGCAGCTTTTACTCTATGTATAGCAAAAGGATACAAGAATAAAATTTCATAAAAGAACACTATTTCATTTATTATGGCGTTAATTATTGTATTTCTTCTAATTATGCTATATGCTTTTAATAAACTTTCAATTCGTGAATAGTCGATTTTATGCAATGCATAATAGGAATTAATCCATAGAGTAAATAGAATTACACTAGCTATTGGAGTTGCATAAACTATGAAGATTGAAAGAAAAGACTTTGTGAGGATATAGGGGAGAGAAAAAAGCATCGCAGCCGCAAGTGATACAATGTAAATTAGAGATAATACAAGAATGACATACTTCAAACACACTAGAGCCTTGAGTGCTATTTCACGGGTTTGCATATCAAGGCCTTTAACATACTTGTATTCAATCCAACAGCCGATTAGAAATATTAAAAATCCATTAGCCAAGGTATCAATAAGTCCTACTGGAAATCTAAAATTAAAGAAAAAATCTTGCCAAGGCCATATCACTGGTGCAATGAAAATAGGGAATACTATGAGATTGTCAAAAACAAAAAATGTTAACATTGCTGAAATACCAAAATAAATGCCAAATCTAGGATTAATAGGCATAGCTCTTTTTCTCATAGAGATTGCAATAGCTACTCCCGTCAAAAGAATTGTTATTAACCCTGGCATATATAAGAAGAAACCTGCCCAAGGCCAAAGAAAATGAAGTTCCTCATGAAACGCGACAAATGCCTCAGCAAATGTTGATAAAACACCAGCTAGTATACCTACAACAATAGGATATACTGTAACACGATTCATGAAAATCGACCCCACTACTTGTTGGCCACTTGATAAAAAGTAGCAATTAAGCTTTTTTGCACTGGCCAACTGTGCATAACATCTCAAGCAATTCATTAAGAGATATAATAGAGCTGAAGTCAAAAATACCTTCAGCAACATCTCTCATTCTTTCTAAAACTACTGAAAGTGTCTTTTTTGCTTCGCAATATTGACCTTGATCAAGCAACTTAAGGGATTTTTTAAGTATAGTGTTAACGTCAAGCAATCTGTCCTTATATATTATATAAAACGCTTTCTCGTTTACCTTTTTATTAAAAGAAACAACACTATAACCGCTATTTGTAAAGAAAGGAATATGCATAGCTTCTTCTGTCAAGAAAATACCTTTAATTTCAGTATCAAAAATTCTATTTTCAATAGTATTTAATAAACTCTGTCCCATATGTGTTTTATTTTCTGATTCTTGAATGTAAAAAGCATCTATTCTTGCGAGATTGTCATTTACCACTACTACAAAGGCAAATCCAGCAATTTCACCCATATATTCCACAACAAAAAATAAAGAAGAATCTTCTTTTTCTAAAGCGTTTTTAAAAGAGTTCTCAGATAACAGAAAAACACGTTCTGGAAAATGCTTATTAATTGTCTTATATACCTCATCTTTTGGTAAGCCGAGTGTTAATTGACAGTATGATAAGAACAGATCAACAACATATTGAATGTCATCTACAGTACCTTCACGAACTATAAATTTATCCACGTTAGCATCGTCCTTTTTTTGAACTGAAATAAAGAGTATAAGATAAATAAATATTGTTATGCATCATTAATGTTTATCAATTGTTTTCAGTTTTTTTAAGTAATTCCAAACGTCCTCTACTGTTGGATCCGCCTCCAATGCCCTCTTAAAAGCCTTTTTGGCATCTACGTATCGACCCAGTTTATAATACATTTTTCCAAGAGCAAACCAAGGTTCAAATTCGTCCTCAGCGTAATGTACAGCCGTTAAGTATATTTTGAGTGCCTTGATATCCTCATCCATTAACTCGTAGATATATCCTGCATTGAGCCAGGCCATCCAGTTTTCTGGCATAAGTTTTGCACTTTTGATATAAGCAGCTAATGCATCATCATATCTTTCGAGTTCTTCATACAACTCTCCGAGTGCATACCATATTTCGCTATTCTTGGGTAATATCTTATCAGCTTTTTTCAGTATTTTTATTGCTGAATGATAATCATAGTACTTTGTATAAAGTGAGGCATAAAAAAGCCATGCATCAACATTTTTTGAATTTATCTCGATTGCCTTTTTGCAGTAGCGAAGTGCAAGATGATAATACCCTAATTCTGAATAGCATTCACTCATGAGAAGAAGCACTTGTTGATCTCTTGGTTTAAATTTATGAGCAAATGAGAGAGCACGTAAAGCTTTACGAAACATGTCCAGAGAATAATATATCCAACCCAAATTATAATATAACTCAAAACTCTCTGGATTGAACGATATCCCCATGTTAAGTGCTTCTATCGCAGACTTAGTATAGTTATTTTCAAAATATATAAATCCAAGTTTTATCCAAGCATTGACATTATTTGGGTTTATACTAAGAGCCTCTTGAAGGCACCATTCTGCATGGCGAAAACTATGCTTTTTGATAAATTGCTCTGCCATCTCTACATAGAGCTTATCATTAGTAGGATTTTTGAGTATCCGTTTTCTATACCGTCGATAGACCTTCTGCCATGCTCTTCCGTCTTTCAAACTAACCAATTTCTCCTTATTCTTTCTCATACAAATTGCCCCGCAGAATTATAAAAGATGCGCCCTCATTTGTTCATGTGAAGAATTATTCTTAAAAAACTTTCTATAAAGCCAGTAGTTCAGAAAGTTTGTTTCGCGCTGGTTTGAGAACTCTGTACACCCGCTGCTATTCAGCTACACCGTGCTATCTGAAACCATCATTCATACATGTGTGATACCATCACTTCACAGTTGCGCCCGCTTCATGTGACCAGCTTGACCTACTCATCACTACCCACACTTATCAACTATACTTACTGCAACACAAAATCGTCACATCGCGTCCGCATGATATTGCGGCGGATCAAGCCCACTCACAGTCCCGTAATACAAAAGAAGTATATGTTTTAGCCCATTGTTCTGAATGTATATACCTGGTGGCTCATCCACCTTCACCAGCCCGGCTCGCTTAAGCCTCTCGTGTATCTCGAAATTTAAAAGCCGCCATACATTGTACAGGATGAACATCA
>Ga0164318_10003638_pt1 | contig 14649 bp, 8 predicted proteins | sample GuaBasSedimGuay9_FD_113734 | JGI IMG/M metagenome (GOLD analysis project Ga0164318, IMG submission 113734) | Subseafloor sediment microbial communities from Guaymas Basin, Gulf of California, Mexico - Guay9, Core 4571-4, 0-3 cm | ecosystem: Environmental > Aquatic > Marine > Hydrothermal vents >...
CTGATCTTTTATTCCAAAATAATCAAGCATATCCATTACTTTCATTTCGATATTAGAGCTCTTCTGCTCCATCAAGCCAAAAGCTACATTTTTATATACTGAAAAATGCGGCCATAATCCCAAATCCTGAAAAATAAACCCAATATTACGTTCTGATGCCTGAATAATATTTTCCCCATCTTTTGCTAGTGTATTCCCATCAATATCTATTGAACCCGACAATGGTGTTTCTAAACCAGAAATAAGTCTAAGAATAGTAGTTTTACCACTTCCAGAACTACCCAATAAACAAGTCAATTGCTTATCATCTATGTTCAAACATAAATCCTCAAGCACTAACTTATCGCCATACGAATGCTTAATTTTATCTAAACTAATCATTGATAGAATGGTATTTCTTAATAAATGGATTCAACATAAAATAGAATATAGATATCATAAGCAAAGTTACAGAAAAAACTATTAAAGTCATGGAACTTATTAATGCTTGTGGAGCATTTGCCATAATGGTAAACACCTTAATTGGCATAATTTCGGTACCCGGTGGATAAAGCATAATAGTAGTACCAAGCTCTCCAAGGCTAAAAATAAAACTAATAATAAACGCTATAAATATGGTGGGTAATATTATAGGAATCAGTATTTTAGTCAATCTAGAAAAAATTGGAATTCCTTGAATCTGAGAAACCTCATCAATGGAATTTGGAATTTGCTTTATTGCATTTGAAATAAGTTTGGCAGAAATAAAAGTGTACTTTCCAACATATCCAATAATTATAATTGCAGAGGTAGAGTATATAAAGCTAAGTTCGGGTTGATTATAGAATTTTATTAAGCTAATACCATATATTGTTGAAGGAATTGCAAAAACCAAAAGCAAAAACCACTCAAAAGATTTATATATTTTGGAACGCTTAATGGAAAAATAAGCTGCAATAAAGCCAATAAATACGCTTATTATTGCTGCCATAAATGCCAAGAATATAGAATTTACAAATGTTGGTAATAATAAATCATAAGCTCTAATAAAACTATCCATACCACCTTTAAAAGACTGAGCAAATAGTATAATAAATGGCAGAACTATTGAAATAAATAGCCAAACAATAAGAAACAATTGCCCTAGCTTTCGATAGTTAATAATATCATACAACTTATTATTTGTTCCTTTACTACCAACCGACAGGAAAGGTGCATCAGCAATATATTTGCGCTCAGCGTATAAAAGAATAATACAAATAGCTATAAGCAATGTAGATTGTATAATTGCAAGGCTATGATTATAAAATGCCGAAAATTGGGTAAAAATTTCTGTAGTAAAAACCTTTACTCCAAAAAATGCTGGCACAGAGAACTCTGATATACTAAAAATAAAAATCAGAACAAAAGATGTAATAAGTGCAGGTTTTATAAGTGGTAGTATTATGCTAAAAACCATTTTTTTGAAACTTACAAGCATCAAAGCACTCTCTTCAATTTGCGAATCGATATTAGATAAAGCACTTCCTATTATTAGCATTGCCAAAGGTATAAATATTAAACTCAGCACCATAATTACACCAAAATAAGAAGATATTAAACTAGAATTTCCGAATAAAAAGAAAAAGAAATCCTTCCAAGCAACTGCTAAAATATATGGTGATATAAATAAGGGAATTAATAATACAATTTTATAAAAACTCCTTAGTTTAAGATTAGTTTTATATAATAGAAAGCCCAGTATTGTTCCAAAGAAAGTAGAAATTATTCCAACAGAGGAAGCTAAAATCAAACTTTTGAAAAGCAAACTAAATGTTGCATTATTAAGCAATTTAAAACTATTTGATAAGTCGTTTTCAAATAATACTGTACCAAAAGTATAAATAATGGGCAAGCCAATAAAAATAATAAATAAGCCATAAATCACAAACAGCAGGCTATTAAACCCTAAAAGAGAGTTGCTACCATTTTTTATATTTATAGGTTTAATGCTATCCATTATTAATTATTTTCTACCCAATTTTTTAAATACAACTGTATCTCTTGCAATTTATTAGCTGTTTTGCCATAATCAATACTCATTGGCTTAATATTATCCAATGAGGTAATATCTTGCGGAGTTTCTACACCTTTATGCAAAGGCATTTGTGCACACGAAATAGCCAAGCGCGATTCTGTATCTTTACTCAAAAGGTAATCAATTAGCTTTTTACCATTCTCAGCATTGGGCGAATTTTTCATCAGATTAACTGTATTTGGCATAATAAGGCTCCCTATTCCACCCTGGTCTAAAAACACAATATCTACCCTATCAGATTCTTTCATAGCCTCGTATGCATCATCAGTATCGGTTAATCCACAAGCAACTTGGCCCTGCATAACACGTTTTTTCACATCTCCATTGCTAGTGGCAATTATTACTTCGTTTGTTTTTAGATCCATCATAAACTGCTTAGCTCTATCGTCGCCAAGAGCATCAAATATTGCTGAAATATGAAATGTAGTTGTGCCAAATAATGGATTTGCTATGGCCACATTTCCCTTATACTGCTCTTTGACTAAGTCAAAAATTGACTGCGGCACATCTGCTCGAGACAATATATCTTTATTATATATTAACACCCTTGCCCTAGCCGAAAAACCTGTCCAGTAAGCATCTGCATCCTTAAAAGTAGCATCAATACCTTTTGCCATTTCTGAATTATAAGGTTGTATAATATCATAGTTTTTAAGCACAATAGTTCGTACGGGGTCACCACTCCAAAACACATCACATTGAGTATTATTCCTCTCGGCTAGCAGTCGGTTAAGCACTCCTGTGGATTTTGTTTCTTCGGTATCATAAATTGCCTTTATCTTTATTCCAGTTTCTTTTTCGAAGGCCTTAAGAACTGGCTCCGAAAATACTTGGTCCACACTAGTATACACCACCACCACATTGGAATCGCTATTGCAAGCAGTAATAATACTTGCCATAAAAATTATAATTATTATACTTAAATTCTTCATATTCTATTTATTTTGTATTTACTTCAAGCTCATTATCCTACTATACAACTACAAAAAACCACTAACTAACAATCTCAACTATACTAATACCATTGCTTCTTTTATGTACTTGTATTTGGGTCGAAATTCTATCCTTTAAACTATCAACATGGGATATAATGCCGATAATTTTGCCACTAGACTGTAAGGTTTCTAATGTAGAAATTATTGTTTCCAGAGTATTGCTATCAAGAGTTCCAAAACCCTCATCAATAAATAATGAATTGATTTGCACATTACGACTTGCCAAATCTGACAAACCTAGCGCCAAGGCAAGACTGATAATAAACTTCTCACCTCCACTAGATGTATCAACATAGCGCTCTTGATCAGTCTGATAATGGTCAATAAGCTTAAAATTCAGCTCTTCTTTCTCTACATAAGTTTTATTCAGTTTTAATGAGTAGCGATCGTTTAACTTCATCAAATGTAGATTTGCTCTATTTATTAAATTTTGTAGAGTAAGCCTCTGAACATAAACATTAAAAGCATGCTTCGATCCACCCAAAACTTTAATGAGTTTTTCCCATTTACTAACTTCTTTTTGTTGTGTATTAATCTCATCAGTTATGGACTTATTTCTATTGCGAATATTCAAATCCATTTCAAATTTAGAGCGCAACTCTCCTATTCTTTCCAACTTAGTATTCTCCTCAGTTTCTTTAGCCTGCAATTGTATGTTTACTCCTTCTTTTGTTTCTTCAAACTTCTTATTTTCTAAATGCGCTACATTAAGTTGTTTCAAATCATTTTTTGCAGCATCTAGTTTTATTTGTTCTTCCTTTATACTATTATGTATTCCCTCAAAGGCGCTCTTATCAGCAGCAGAAAGCAATGCGTCTTTCACCTCTTCTTTGGAACTAAAAATAGACTTTTCAAGCTTTAAAGCAAAATCATTTTCAGAAATTTGAATTTCTCGATTTAAACTCTCCTTTTGTTTTACATTACTAATAATCTCAGTTTGCTTAGTTGTTATATCTGTTTTTATATTTTGAAGTTCTTGTTTTGCCGCCTCCAAAATACCATAATAATTATCAATACTTGCTTGCAGTTCTTCTCGTTTTGCAACTACACTTATCTCGCTAGGCAAAAGCAGGTTTCTACTTATATTAGTATTTGTCCAAAGAGTGGAATCCTCGGAAATTTTAGTCTTTAAATTTATTAGCTTTATGCTTTTTTCTTCTAAAATATTCTTTAAAGATTTCAGCTCTATTCCAATACTTGAGATAGAACTCTGAATAGTTTGCTGCGAGGCTTTCTTAGTATTATACTCCGTAACTTTGCTCTCCAACTCACTAATAAATTGAGGAAAAAAATACACAGAAGGCAGTTTCAAGTCAAATTCGAATAATGCTAATTGCAAACTAGTTTCTAGTTTTTCTAATTCTACGTCAGACTCTTTTACACTATTCTCAAAAGACAGTATTACACTACTAAAAGCGGCTTGCTTTTCTGTCAATACAAGTTTTTTATTCTCCAATAGGTTTTTATTTGTTTTCAGCTTTTCTAATTTATTAAAAACAATATCTCTTTTTTCAGTAATCTCTTTTATTTCATTAATCTTTTGACTAACAGCCTTGATTTTATATTCCAAATCGGAATGTTTATTATCAATTACTTCTATATTCTCTATTGCAAAACCAAATTCATTATTAGCAAATAAAATTTCTAATTTATTAATGGAATTAGTGATTTCTTCAATTTTATAACTATTACTTTCTATATTATTTCGCTCTACAACTACACTAATCTCCAACTGATTAATTGTCTTTTGAATTACATCAATCTCATTTTGTAGTTTATTAATCTTCTGTTGCGACTCATCAGTATTTACACTACTATACTCCTCTATTGCAGGATGTTCCAAAGAGCCACACAATAAACAGGCTTCTCCACTTTTTAGTTTTGTTCGCTCATCTTGCAAATTTATTATTTGCTTTTTAAGTTCATAGTTTTCTTCAAAAACAATTAGTTTATCACTTTCACCTTTCAAAATAGTCCTTTGCTTAGATAATGATATTACTTGTTTTTCTAACTTACTATTACTCTCTTTTATTAGCGCTTCTTGCTGAATTTTCTCCTTTTGCAAGCGATTATTCTCATTAGCATAATTCTTAAATTCCTTAACTGCTAATAATTGATTATCAAGCTTGGCTTTTTTATTATACAGCTCGGTAAATGAATTATTATTTATGCTTAAATCATATTCCTTGAGCTCTTTTTCTAGATTCAGAGTTTCAACTTCTATGCTACTATATTCTGTAATACAACTTTCTAAATTTACATCATTCTCCTTTTTCTTCGCTATTTGCTCACTACACTGTTTATTATTTTTCTCAATTAATGAGGACAATTCAGCACGATTCGATAATTGTAGATTCCATTGAGTAATTCTTCCAGAAATTAGAGGTAAATTTGAATTATTAGCAATAAAAGTAGTTATTCCTTCCAACTCATCTTTTGCAAGTTTCTCTTCACTTTCTTTTGCGGAAATATTATTTATAGTCTTGCCAATAGCTATCTGCTCAGCATCTCTATCTTGCTTGAGCTTAATAATCGTCGCTTTTAAAGCTGTAAGCTCTGTATCTAACTTATCAATTCTGCTAAACTTTGGCTGCCAGTCTTTAAAATCGATAGATGACTGTAGATAATCCATATTAGCCTTAGTTTCTTTAAGTTCTACCTCTTTTATTTTTTCAGTTAATAATAATAATTGACGCCCTAATTCTACTTCTTGAATCTTATTAGCATTTAGCGAATCCGATATTCTTGTAATATCTTTTAATACATCAGAAAAAACTTCTGCATGTATGTTATTTGCAAGAGCTAAGGTTTTCTCTTTATTATTTTCGATGGTATCTTTGAGCCTAGCATCTCTTTTGTTTAAATCAGACATTTTTTGATCCAATTCATCACCTTTCTTAAACCAACTCACTATTTCTTGCAAGCGTTTTATCTCTTTCTGAATAAGAACAACTTCATTCTTAATATGCTTATTTTCAGTTTTTAGCACTTTCAATTCGTCCTCAGAAAGCAAATCCTCAGAGTTTATTTTACTCTTGATAATCATTAGGTTACGTAGCTCTGCATGCTTCCTATTTCCTACCTCCTCACCAATACGCTTATAAATATCCTCACCAGTAATTTGTTCTAGCAAAGCTCCTTTTTCGCTGTTTGGTGCCGAAAGAAATGCTGCAAACTCTCCCTGAGCTAGCATTACCGAACGTAGAAATTGATTATAATTCAGCTGAATAATCTCTTCAATTTTATTCCTAAATGGAGTTATGCTATCTGCAAGAATTTGCTCAGTACTAAGATTTTTAAGGCTAACTATTTCCTTTGGATTTTTAATTTTCCTACCTTTCTTATCATTTACTCTAATACTCCAAAAGGCTTCATAAATTACACCTTTATTTTGGAATGTTAGTCGTACAAAAGCACCATCAGCGCCATAACTTACAACATCCACAAGGCCAGCCTTAGTGCTAGAAACACTAAACCTAGGAATTTCGCGGTATAATGCTATGGAAATAGCATCAAGAATGGTGGTTTTACCAGCACCTGTTTGCCCAGTAATTGCAAAAAGACCTACATTCTGAAATGCCTCCGTTGTGAAATCAATAATAATCGGGATTTCCGACTTTAGGGAGTTTATATTTTGTAGCTCTATCTTTAGTATCTTCATTCTTCACCCTCCTTCACTATATTTAATATCTCATTAAAAGCATCGAGTATATCGGCATTATCATTCAAATCAAAGTCCTGCTCTTTACATTTTTCCTTAAAAACTTCCAATGGTGTTAAATCCTTAATATCACCCGAATTCTCAATAATGTCATTAAGTCCCTTTGTATTTCTCTTATTCTTAAAAGTTACTCGCAATACTTCAAGCTTTATTCCATCCTTATTCAAATCGTCGGCAGCCCTTTGTATATCCATAAATCCAATAGTATTATTTGCACTATTATCGAGCACAACATCCACCCAAGGAGTTAATGAATAATGGCTATTAGCAATTTCCATTAAATCAAATAGGCATTTCTGCAAGTCGCCTTCTACTCTAATTATTTCTCTAAATCGAGGAATATCTATTTCATCAATATTAGAAATATCATTATTCCTAATTTCAATTTCGTACACTTTCTTACTATAATTCAGTTCACTAAAACTCAGTATTATTGGTGAACCAGAATATCGTATTCTAGGATTTTTATTCACCATTTGAGGACGGTGCAAATGTCCTAGCGCTATATAATCAAATTCATTAGGAAAATCCTCTGCAGCAATATCACCAAGACTACCAACATATATATTTTGCTCACTATCAGATGGTTTTCCACCAATGGCAAATAAATGTCCCATTGCTATCTGTGGGTGATTTCCTTCATTTATCGATTTACAGTATTTCGCAGCACCCATATAATGATTCATCAGTGCTTTACGATATCGTTCATTTATTTCATCAAAATCTTCACCAGCCACAGCACGTCTTATATCCTGATCCCTAAGATATGGAACTGCTGCAATAATCACAGTTTCGCCATTAACAGAATATTCAAAAACCTCTTTTGAATAATCGCTACTAGCTTTTCCAACCACATCAATTGACAAAGCACTAAGCAGCTCCTTAGGCGCATCAATAGTTCCTGGTCCATCATGATTTCCTGCTGTAATAACAATATGCTTACAATTTGTTTTATGAATATTTATTAGAAAATTATAGTACATCTTCTGGCTTTGAGTAGAAGGTACACTTACATCAAAAATATCTCCTGATACTATTAATATATCGATGTTTCGTTTCGATATAGTATCGGTAATCCATTCAAGAAAAAGCTCCTGTTCCTCTTGCTGCGAATGCTCATGCAAACGGTGTCCGAGGTGCCAATCTGATGTATGTAATATTTTCATTTATTGTTTTTTACAGTCTATTTTACACTTATTCTTCTACCCATTTTATAAAAAGAAGCTAACTATGGCAAATATATAAATTGCTATCCAATATGTTGATAGAATAAGTATTTCTGCTATTCTAAATTCCTTTACAAACTTATTATAAGATATTACTGCATCAGAGAATGAAAACAATAATGAACCTATCCCTAAAGCAATATATGCAGGCAAAAACTCCATCTGCATTAAGCCTATTGCTTGCCAATTCATTATTAATATTACCAATATATAAACTGCGACAGGGATTTTAAAATTTCTTAAATACCTGAATAAGAACTTATAATATACAATTCCGATAATCAACAAAGCTATAAGTGCTATGAAATTCCACTGAAATCCGAATATATTTATAAAAGCAAATGTAAAAGCAATATGAGCAATTAGAAAAGATGAGAGGCCTTGTAGGAAGTGTTTTTCGCTAATAAGAAATATATCACCAATTAATGAAGCAAACAAACCAATAATAATTACTAAAGAATACTGCGAACCATTATAATAATAAATAATGGATGCTATACTAATTATTAGAATTGTAGTGGTCGGTTTAAAAATAGCAAAGTATTTAGCTTTTTTAGTCTGCCTAAAATAAATAGATAAAACTGCTGAAATGAAAACTAAGATACTTAAAACTCCTATTATTAATTGCATAATTAGATTTATGAGATAAAACCCAAAGTTATGCATTTTATAAATAAAAGCGAGAACTAAATAATGAAAATATTAATTAACGGATATTGGATTAGCGATTAGCATACATCTATGAAATCACCATTCAATAATCGATATTCTTAAATAACTTGATTACTCAACATAAAGAACCAAGCCTTTAAGATACTCTCCTTCTGCGTGATAAATATTTTGAGGATGATCAGCTGGTTGCGAAAGGTGATGAAGAATTTTAACTTTTCGACCACTATGAATGGCTGCGGCAAGTACAGTATCTTCAAATAACTTTCGGCTTACTACTTGAGAGCATGAGAAGGTAAATAAAATCCCTCCCGGAGCCATATTCTTAAAAGCAGTAGCATTAAGACGCTTATAACCCTGCACTGCTTTATGACGCACTTTTTTATGTTTAGCATAAGCCGGAGGATCAAGAATAATAAGTTCATATTGCTCAGGCATATCTTTCATAAAGTCCATTGTATCTATTGCAAAAGCATCATGTTTGTCTTTACCGTAGCCATTAAGCACAACATTATCGTTGGTTAGGGCAATGGCCTTAGCAGAGCTATCTACCGAATGTACTAGAGAAGCACCCTGCTGAAGAGCGTATATAGAGAACCCACCTGTATAGCAAAAAGTATTTAATACTTTACGACCTTTAGAATATTCTCCTACAAGCTCGCGGTTATATCTTTGATCAATAAAAAAGCCTGTTTTTTGTCCGCTTACCCAATTAACTTCAAATTTATTACCATTTTCAAGCGCAACTATTGATTCCATATCTCCCAAAAGAAATTCGTTTTCAATATCAAAAGCAGTACTCTTTGGTAAGCTTTCTTTGGACTTAGCATAAATAGTATGAATTTTATCACCATAAATTTCTTGCAAAATTTTGGCAACATCGAATCGCAATAAATACATTCCTATTGAATGCGTTTGCACAATTGCTGCTCCTGCATAAAAATCGATTACTAAACCTGGTAAATTATCACCTTCGGCAAATACCAAACGATAAATATTTGTTTCAGCATTATCAATCAAGCCAATGGAGTTGCGCATATTATATGCAGCAGTAATTCTCTTTTTCCAAAAATCGTAATTAATCTCCTCATCGGTAAAGCTAAGCATACGCACAGCAATGGAGCCATCTTGCCAATGGCCTTGCCCTAGAAACCTATCTTTATTATTATAAACATCTATAATATCACCTTCGTTAGTTTCTCCATATTTTTTCTTTATTGCTCCCGAAAAAATCCATGGATGTTGACGAATAACGGCTTCATCTTTACCTGAGTTTAATACAACTTTTACTTTATTCATATCGCATATTTTATATTTTGCAAAAGTAATTTTTTTATACTTACAATTGATTTGTATAAATCATTGATTTAATAAAAATGCATAAAAAAAGGATGATTATTAAAGCATATACCATAATAATCATCCCAAAATAAAAAATTTATATATTCTCTACTTTCTAATAAAAGTAGGATTAATCAAATTTTCAAAGCTAAAAAGCTCATCCCATTTTTCTTGAGTAACAACTTTACGTTCTTTAACTGCAATATCATGGATAGATTTCTTTGTATCTAGGGCTTCCTTAGCAATACTTGAAGACTCCTCATAACCAATTATTGGATTCAAAAGTGTAACAATAGCCACACTATTCATAACCATATTCTCAGTATACTCTGGGTTAGCAGTAATACCATCAACAGCTTTTTTACGAAGAGTATCGCAAGCTCTTGATAAGAAAATAATAGAATTGAAAAGACTATAAGCAATTACAGGCTCCATAACATTTAATTGCAACTGACCTGCCTCAGCAGCCATTGTAATAGTTGTATCGGCACCAATAACATAAAATGCTACCTGATTTACTACCTCAGGAATAACTGGGTTAACCTTACCAGGCATAATTGAAGAACCTGGCTGCATTCTAGGAAGGTTTATTTCATTGAAACCAGCACGAGGGCCTGAAGAAAGTAAACGTAAGTCATTAGCAATTTTTGAAAGCTTGACAGCTGTACGTTTCAATACACCCGATAATTGAACATAAGCACCCGTATCAGAAGTAGCTTCAATTAAATCTTCTGCTAAAAATAATGGTGATCCAGAAAATTTCACTAAGTATTTAGTTACCAAATCAGGGTATTCTTCTGGAGCATTAACCCTAGTGCCAATTGCTGTAGCACCCATATTAATCTCTCTAATAAGGTTTTTGGCACTATCAATACGTCCTAACTCCTCTGCAACAGTATTTGCCCAACCATTAAATTCAGAACCCAAACTCATAGGTACAGCATCTTGCAACTGTGTACGTCCCATCTTAAGAACATTTGAGAACTCAACACCTTTTCTACGGAAAGCACTACTCAAACCAGCTAATGACGACTTATAAATACTAAGACGCTTAAGCAAAGCTATGCGAAAAGCTGTTGGATATGCATCATTAGTAGATTGACTACAGTTCACATGATTATTAGGATGGCAATATTCATATTCGCCTTTTTTATGACCCATTTTCTCAAGAGCAACATTAGCAATTACCTCATTGGCATTCATATTTACCGAAGTTCCTGCTCCCCCTTGAATTAAATCTGTAAGAAATTGATCATGATATTTACCATCAAGAATTTCATCACAAGCAAAACAAATTGCATCAGCAATCTCTCTCTCAAAAATACCTAAATCAGCATTAGCCATAGCCGCAGCTTTCTTCACATAGGCTAATCCTTTAACCATAAATGGCTCTGTATTCAACGGAGTACCAGTTATATAGAAATTATCCATGGCTCGCATAGTTTGAATTCCATAATACTTATCGTTAGGAATTTTCATCTCGCCTACAAAATCATGTTCTGTTCTTGAATTCATATCTTTTATGTATAATTGATTATTAATTTTAGCAAATATAGATATTTCGTTTAATTTATTTATAAGTATTTACTATTTATTAAACTGTAATATGATTGATATTTTTCTTGTATTACTTAATTTCCAATCTTCTTATTGCACCACTATTAGGATAAAATTGAACTTTTGTATTCTTAGCCGGAAGATTTGTCACCACGCCAAACTGGCTTATTAAAAAACTAGCTTCAGCTTTTAATTCTTCACCTTCCTTAATAGTGAATTTAGCACTTTCGGGTATTCTATAATAAAAACCCTTATCCGTATCTTTATCGCCTTCAGTATCATTAATAAACTTCTCTAGAGTAGTAGTAGTTCTTGATCTATCTATATGGATATAAACCATTGAGCCAGCCTTAGATTTATCAGTTATTATCCCTTCTTGCTGCGTAAACTTGAATAACGGAATAGAAGCTGAATACACGTGAGACTCAGGCTTATAGGAATACCTATAATGAAAAGTATTTCTTTGAATTACTCCTGTAAATAATTTCATATATTCCTGTTCCATTTTAGACAATTCATCTGCCATATATGTTACTGTGGCTCCTGAATAAGCAACCTCTTGAGCTCCTGTGATAATATCAAATCTTTGCTCCTTAATTTTCATTAATAATTCTGAAGCTTCTTTTGCTTTTTGCTCGTACGATTTTTCCACAAAACTTCTTTTAAGATGCATTCGCTCAACTGTTACAGTATCCATAATAACCTGCTCAACAACAGTGTCAATTTTCTCCACTAGGTTTGCATCAGCAAAATATTTAAAAGTCTTAGAATAATCAATATCATTATCCTCTTCCTTTTCTAGTTTTTCTTTTTCTACTTGTCTATCACTATTATCATTTAGGTCTTGTATTAAGCCTGCTTGGCTCATTCCTATCATAATTGATTGCGCTTTATAACCATTATAATTGCTTATATCTACAAAATAATACTGCTCAGGATCTGGTTCAGAATAAGTGTTCATCTTAATATCTGACAATTCGAAAAAACGTGTACTATTTAATACTGCATCTTTAATCCCCAGATATTTTGATGCATATTCGGCATAGGGACCAGCAATTCTAACTACTTCTTCAACTGTAATATCAATGGTTACAACATTGCGAGGCAATGAATAATAAAAACCCTCTGAGTTTTCTGGCTTATTATCTTCTTTAACATGAACTACATTATACGAAGAACAAGAGCTCACTAAAGCTATAATAATAAATAAACTCAATATTTTTTTTAACATGATAAACATTTTAGAATTATCAAACAAAACTACAAAATATTAAACATAAATAATAAATTAATTTTTAATTAGCTAAAACTCCAAAAATATTCCTATCTTTGAACCTAAATAAAATTATAACTAAAATTAAATTAAGGTAAGCTCAAATACATAATACTTTATACGATTTTGACAATATCTATTTATGTATATATATATATTATTGATACTAACAATTATATGAAAAATAACAATATTGAAATTCAATTGCTCAGATTCAATTTACTATTTAGAAAAGAACTATCGAAAGAAAATAATCTAGAAAATTTATTTAATAAAGCTTGTCTATTAATTGACCGTTGTAAGTATTATAGCAATGCATTTGTATATATAAAAAATAGTAATACAATGTTTTGTGGCAATAGTGAAATTACTAATAAGGATAAACAAGGAATTAATAATTGCTACAGAAACATTTTAAACAATAATAGTATTGATAAATCTATCGATATAATTAGAAAAAATAATCATTGTATTAAAACCAATACTCCTACAATTGCCAAATCTATTATAGACAATACAGATGTCTATGGTATAATTGTACTAAATATAGAAATAGCATTTGATAATAGTGAATTACATAATGAGATAGTCAGCAATATCTCTGATAGCATTTCTGATGAAATTAGTAGGATTAATAATAGCGCATCAAATAATAACAGTAGTTTTAATAATACATATACAACTATATTTGAGAAAGCTCCAGTTGGAATAAGTATCCTTGATAAAGATGGTTATATTAATAATGTGAATACCAAGGAGTGTATAATGTTAGGCTATAGTAAAGAAGATATTATTGGCAAACACATATCCACATTTATTAGTAAGAACCTACAAAAAAAATTCAAGGAAAACTTTACGAAATTCCTAGAAAGTGGCGGTATTGATGTTTGTATGGACCTTGTTAATAGCAAAGGTGAAATTATAAAAGCAAATAGAATTGCAAAAGCTATTAAAGATTCATCAGGGAATATAGTAAAGATAATAACACATACTCAAGATATTAGCCAAACACATAAAATTAACAAAGAATTAAATATACTTAATCAAGCAATTGAACATAGTACATCAATTATAGTTATAACTAATCTCGATAATAGGATAGTTTATGTAAATAAGCAATTTACGAATATCACGGGGTATTCGTATACTGAATCTTTAGGTGAGGTGCCTCACATTTTAAATTCTGGTTTACTAAAATCTGACACTTTCACTAAACTATGGTCAAATCTAAATAAAAACAAAACTTGGAAAGGGGAATTTAATAATAAAACAAAAAATGGTACCACATATTGGGAAAGAGCAGAAATCTCACCATTTTATGATGAAAATGGTGAAAAAGTAGGATATATTAAAACTGCAGAAGATATTACAAAACTTAAAAAAATTGAAACTAGATTAAAAGACACAAACAATAATTATAAGCGAATTTTTGAAATTACACCACTACCTATTGTTATACATAAAAATTCTAGGATTATTGAAATAAACCCTGCAGCCTTGAACTTTATGAATAAAGGTAGTGAACACAAAGCTGAGAAGAAGTACTTTATCGGTATTAATATTTTTGACTTTATACATTCTAGTAATAAAGAAAACATAGCTGCTAGACTGATGAAGCTGATAAAAACAAATCTACCCCTACCTAAATCTCAGAATATTTTTTATAATAATAAAGGTGAAGAACGTGTTATTGAACTAGTAAGCTCCCCTATTCAGTACAATGAGGAGAATGCCATTATGAGCATGTTTGAAGATATTACAGATCGTATAAACTGGACAAATAAATTAAAAGAGAGTGAATATAAGTTCCA